>SMTZ1_10008487_pt1 | contig 10266 bp, 6 predicted proteins | sample DeeMarSWOR136_30_FD_25667 | JGI IMG/M metagenome (IMG submission 25667) | reverse complement strand
GCCGTCAACATTGATAATGTGTATCGCGGTTTTCCAATTGGTCACGACCGGGTCATTCTTCAATCTGCGAAAGAAGACGAGCATGTCGCCGGTCTTCGACCAGGACGGCTTGAAGTCCGAGTGGCCGGTTGTAAGCGGCTTACCTTCCGGCGTGCCGTACGTGTTAACGTGAATTTCGCCGTTAACGTAATAAGATCCCCTAAAGGTGGTCGCCGCGGTCGCCGTTGACTGCCCTGTGGTCTTCCCACCGTGCTTGCGGAGCAGTGCAGCAATTTTTGGCCGTTCGAACTCGATCTTTTTTAAGTCTAATTCGATCTGTAGAAGCCCTGCAATAAACTTGTAAATTTCTGCCAATTCCGGACTCCAGGGCGCCGTTACTGTATCGAGCGGAGTTTCAGAACTCAGATTACGAGCGTTAACATCTGCACCTTTGTCAATGAGCATTTCGACGATCTCTGTATGACCTAAAAAGGCAGCTGCGAGCAGGGCAGTAGATCCTCCAACGTCTTCTCGTAGATTTACATCAGCCCCTTTTTCGATCAGCAGCCTGGCAATTTCGGTTTGCCTGCCGGCTGATGCTGCAATCAAAAGTGTAGCACCTGATTCACTCCTGATATCTATATCTTTGCCAGCTGAGATATGCTTCATGACAGCTTCAATATTACCGTCTTTAGCAGCGGTCCAAATATCACCACCAGTTTTGCCAGTGCGCTCTCGGAGGATTGCTGCAATCTTTGGCCGGGCAGCCTTGATCTTTTCTAAATCTAATTCGATCTGTAGAAGCCCTGCAATAAACTTGTAAATTTCTGCCAATTCCGGACTCCATGGCGCCGCTACTGTATCGAGCGGAGTCTCTCCCCTGTTGTTTTTCGCATTTACTTCCGCACTCTTCTCAAGCAGCAGCTTCGCCGCCTCGGGGTGGCCTAAAAAGGCCGCTGTATGCAAAGCAGTGTTTCCCTCGTTATTCCTAGCATTTACATTGGCCCCGTTCTTCACGAGCAGTCTGGTGGCTTCGGTTTGACCGAAAAGAGCCGCCACTATCAAGGGGGTGCTCCCCCCGGTTGGCTCCTTGGCATTCAGGTCTGTGCCGGCTGATACGTGCTGCTTGATGGCTTCAATGTTACCCTGCGCAGCGGCCGTCCATATGTCGATGGTTGGCTCGGCAGCCATCGATTGGGATTCAATTTGCCCATACACTACGAGCAATACGATTAGAAACATCCATGCTTTAACGTTCTTCATTGCAAGTCTCCTGTTTCAATAAGTACCTTGATTCTAATAAGTCTGCACCGTTGCGACCTGAAGTCATATGAGGGCCTATTCGTGACGCAGTGCTTCTATCGGGTCCATGTACGCGGCTTGCCGAGCTGGATAGACTCCGAATACAAGCCCCACGCCGAGGGAAATGATCAATGACAAAACAACCGACCACGGAGCGATGCGCGGTTCGAGCGTGTGAACAATCTGCGGCAACAGGTCCGGCGACATCATCGCCACTCCTGACCGCAAGCCTCGAAACAACGGACCACACAAAAGGCCGAACAGGACTCCCAGCAAACCGCCGCCGGCCGTTAGCACAACCGTCTCGGTCAGAAACTGTTGGATGATGTGCTGTCGAGTTGCGCCCAGCGCCCGTCGGATGCCGATCTCGCGAGTGCGCTCGGTCACCGTGGCGAGCATGATGTTCATGATGCCAATCCCACCGACCAGCAGCGAGATACCGGCGATAACCACCAGCAGAACATTGAACATGGCCCGGGTTCTCTCGGCCTGACGCAGCAACTCCTTGGGGACGACAACGGCATAGTCTTCCTTCTTGTGATACTTCTTGAGCAGCGTTTCAATGATCGTGGCCGTCTCGTCGACGTCTTCGATGTTATCGACACTCACGGTGATCTGGCTGAGCTCGACCATTTCACCGAGGAAGTTCCAACCCTGGCCGCCGCCAACACGCTTCATCACCAGATCGCCAACGCGATGGCGCAGGGTCTTCAGCGGGATGTATGCGTCCAGGTTGTAGTCGCGCGCATCGAGGCTGCCGCCTATCGCAGCCGAAGCCATGCGCGGTTTGGTCTGACCGATCACCACATAGAATTCGCTTCCCACCCAGATCGTTCGGCCAATCGGGTTCTCGAAGAGAAAGAGTCGCTTTGCCGTCTCGTCGGCCAGTACGACAACCTTCTCGCCGCGGTCGCCTGGAGTAAGCCATCGACCTCGCGCAATCTCCAGTTGATTCAGCTCCAGGTGCTCCTCGACGCATCCCACGAGTTTGGCGTCGGCAGTCCGGTTTCCCAGACGCAATTCGAAGCGAAGCTCACGCATTGGCACCGCGCGGCGAATGGTCGGAATGTTCGAGACGATCCGACGGTAGTCGCCTCTCAGCAGGCCATACGCCTTGATACGACTGTTGGCGTCCTGCCCGTCGCCGCCCAAGTTCGTTTCCTTGCTCCGAACGATGATGTTCGTCGCGCCAAGCTCTTTGATCTGCTGCTGCGCCCGATAGCTAACGCCTTCTCCCATCGCCACCAGCCAGATCACCGTCGTGGTGCCGATGAAGATGCCCAATGCTGCCAGACCGGCGCGCATTTTATGCACGAGCAGGCTCTTCAGGCTCAGTCGAACGGTTTGAAGAAAGGAGCTATTCATGTCATTGTCGGTTTCGAATCCGCTTGCGGTTTAGACTCCTGTTTCTTCGTGTCGCCAGACGGCTCTATGGTACTCGGCCCCGGCAGCTTCGACTCGGGGCCGGACTCAATTGAATCCGGCTGTCGCGGCTTTGCTTCGTCGAGCGGCTTGAGTGCCTCAGTCTGTGCTTCCTCAATGAAGGCAAGCGGATTGAGCACGACCTCATCCCCTTCCTTCAAACCTGCCTCGACGATGATGAACTGGTTGTTGCTGTCGCCAAGCTGCAAAGAGCGTCGTTGCGGGCCGTTGGCAGTCTTGATCCAGCAGAAGTACTCGTGCTTGGTTTCCACGACGGCTGCCACCGGAATCGTCAGCACGTCTGCGTACCGGGCTAATGTCACTTCAACCTCGGCGCTCATGCCGGGTTTGAGCCCCATCTGCGAATCAAGTGCAACAATCGTGTCAAATTTCACCACATTTCCGGTCCACCAGCCTGCCGGCTTCGTGACTTCCGCAACCGAGGAGACTTCACCCATAATGGCTGAGTCTTGAAGCGTCACCTTGGCAGGCAAACCCGGTTTGACACGGTCTATGATAGACTCGTGGATGCCAAGCTTAACTTGCATCTTGGACAGGTCGGGCATCATCAGCAGCACTTGATTCGTGTGCACGTTTGCACCTTCTTCAACTTTGGGTGCGTCCTCCCACTTTGCGGCCGAGGGGTGAATTACCATCCCGCCCTGTTCGGCCACAATGACGCAATATTCAAACTGCTCCTCTGCGTGTTCGAGGCGTTTCTTTTGCAGGTCGACCTGCGCCTGTTGCGCATCCAGGCTTGCTTTGGCTGCTTTGAGCGCGCCCTGAAGCGATTCCAGTTCCTTTCTCATCGTGAATCGCTTGAGAACGTCGATCTGGGTCTTTATCACGTCCAGTTCCAGCTGAGCTTGTTGGACCGTGAAGGCGTTGCCTTCGACCTCCAGTTCACTGACGTAGCCACGCTTGAACATCATCTCGGTATGCTCAAGCATGTTCTGCGCAGTACGAAGATTCGACTCAGCGATGGCCTTGTTCTTTTCCAGACTCTGCAGCTGCGAGGCATACCTGCCCTGCTCGTACTCGGGGATTGCGATATTCGCGTCCGCCACAGCGGTCTCGGCCAGGGCAAGTGCGGCCAGTGCGCGCTGATAATCGATCTTCCGCTGACTGATGTTCTCTTCTTCTTCGGATGAATCCAGCCTGACCAGCACGTCGTTTGGTGCCACTATCGTGCCACTCTCGACTATCCAGTTGACGGTGCTCCAACCTTCGACTTTGCATCTGATTTCCAGATTGTCGGAGCTTTCCAGCGTTCCTTGTTCGGTTACTGTAACGACCAAGTCGCCGCGTGTAATCGTGTGAGTCAGCTTTGGACTGGATTTCCGCGGAGATACGGCCCCGGGGATAAATGTGGCGGCAATCGCAACCACGGCGATCGCAGCAATCGTGAGCAGACCGCGTTTCCGCCATCGGGAACCTGGAGAATCCTGAGGGGTGCTGCGGGCTTGTGAGCTCTGCTTTTCCGAAAGTACGTTAGTCGACATGATCGGTCTCCATTACGAGTTCCTCCTGTAGCACTTCAGATTTGATTAAACGGTCTCGAAGAAGGCGTTTGATGCGTTTGGCTCTTTTAGCGAGTTCGTCTTCATGTGTCAAGTTGTTAGTTGCGCCCGGATCACCCGGATTCAATTCGACTGGGCGGCTCTCGACAGGACCGTCGGATGTTTCGACCGCTACCGCGGGCAGGGCATCCGGTTCCTGCGGTAGGTGGTCTGCCAACTCGATCCATTCGGCCGGCACGGCTGGCGGCAGCGGCGACTCTCCCAGGCTCGACTTGTCACTGCCAGAGGAGGTATCGAGACCAGAGTCCGCAATGGGATTGTCAATCCAGCCACCGTCGTCATCAAGCATCATGACACCAAGCTCGCGAGCCAATCGCATGCGCGCGGCGTAATAGTTGAGCCAGACGCTCATGAAGTTGTTCTGCGTGTTGCGCAAGGCAGACAGCGCCGTCAGAAGATTGGTCGCCGCGGTTGGTCCGAATTGAGCCGGTCGTTGTCCCGGCTGCGGGGGCCGCACAGGTGCATAAAGCGCTGCTCGCGTCAGATCGACGCGCCGAATCGCGATCACCACGGCGCGCCGTTGAATCTCCAGGTCCGTGCGAAGCTGCTCAATCTGTCGAAGCAGCCCGCGAAGGCCCAGATAGAGCGAGTCATGTGACCGGATGAAGTCGCGACGACTCCGCTGGTAGTCGATCAGCGACTGGCGATAGTTGTTACGTTCCACCAATCGAGTGAAAGGCGCGTCAAATTCCAGTCCGAGCCGTAGACTTCCCGTTGAGTCGCGAAAACTGACGGGGTTGTTCCGCGCCGTTCCAATATCACCATCCGCACTGAAATTCAGTACCGACTGCAGGGCGTCGGCGTCAAGCTGGATCAACCGCCAACTGTCCACGAGCGCCGCCCGTGCGTTCATGAAATCCAAGCGGTTTGCCAGAGCGATTTCGAACGCATCGTCGGAGCTTACGTCGATTGTTGCGACGGTAACCGCTTCGAGGCGAGCACGTGCCTGAATCAGGATGGAGCCCTGAACGAGGCGAAGGAGGTCCCCGAGCCAGACCACATTTCCACGAATGGTGGCGTCCTTGGTGTCCCCGGCGAGTCCGTCTCGGAGTGTCTTCAGTTTGGCCTTGGCTTGCTCGAATTGTTGCTCCAGGTCCGCCAATCCTTCGTGAAGTTGTTCTCTGTCACGTTTGAACTCTTTCCTTTCCTCCACGTCGGTCATCGTTTGCTCGCGAGCCGGCGCCGCCTCTTCCATGCGAGCGAGGTCTGCCTGTACATCGTCCAGTTGGCGCCGAATCGGCTCGACAAGCTTGAAGGCATCTGTCAGAACCTGACGAATCGGTTCGACGCCCGCATCGTCCGGCAGCTCGCCAACACGATCCTGCAGCTCGGCAATCGAGTCCTGGACCGCCGTTGCCTCGCGAGCGACGAGTTGAAACTGGCGAATCAGACTGTCGTCCAGTTCGATGGGCAGGTCCGGCGGCAAGCCGAGCGTGTCCGTCTTGTAGAAATCGAGGGCCAGTTCAAAGCCATTGCGGTTTTGCAGCAAGTTGGCGCGCTCGTTTTCAATACTCTGCCGAAACTGGTCAACTTGCACCAGGTCGATCACTCCACCGGCCAGATGGGCTTCCAGTTGCGACAAAGTCCGGAGCTGAAGGCTGAGGCTATCTTCGGTGTTGCGGATCTGCTGGAGTTGTTGTAGCAGGCCGATATAACCGTCGACGCTCTGACCAGGGAATCCCGTGATGACCGTACCACCACCGCCACGCTGCGGTCCGGCGACCCCCAACTCGCCAATTGCGACGAGCGTATAGAAACCCTGGCGGTATTGATGGTAGGCACGCAGGTTCGCAAGCAAGGCGCGCTCGACAATAGTCAGTTGCTCTAAAGCAACATCTCGCCCGGCGCCACGCAACAACGGCTGGATGAACGAGACATTTGCCAGTGAAGAGGCGAAGCTTGCGCCACTGCCGCTGAACTCGACCACGAACGAGTTGGCGAATCCGACCAAAAGCTCACCCGCGGTGGCAAATCGCCGTCGTACCTGAAGCGTCGGATCCGCCCCCAAGGTCACTTGATCGTTCTTCAATGACCCATTGTGTGCGTATTCAGCGCCATATCCGCCAAAGAACTGTGTATCCAGACGGAATCGCTCTGTCGTGACGTCCAAGGCGGACAGATAGAGTGTCTCCAATTGGTTCTGGTGGGACGGCGAGTGTACATAGGCCAGTTGGAGCGCCGAGCCGATGTTGAGCTTGACCGAGCCATCCGGGCCCACTTGGACATATTCGGCGAGCGCGTCGCGCCATGCCGGATTCTCCAGCTCGACCCGATGACCGTTATCATCCCAGTGCTTCCAGCCTTTCATCCCGTCAACCAGATGCATGTACTGGTGCGAGGCAGGATCGTCCGGGGGCATCGGAGGACGATCTGGGTCGCAGGGATCAAAGTATCGACTGCGAGGATCAATCTCGATGCTATAGTCAGCCGCGTGCCATCGCGGATCATCGTTTCGCTCGGCGATCACATCGTAAGCTTCTCGATCCGCTTGCAGTCGATGCTCCGTGCGCCCTGTGCGCGAACACCCGCCGGCGGCGATAACGACGGATACCAGCAGAACAGGCATCATCCACACCTTGAAACCAGGGTCATCTGGTGACAGACGGTTTAGACTCGATTGAATGGTTTCCATAGGCTCTATACTATCAGCTCACAGGTATCCTCACTGACGCTCTTGATTGTAGTGCTGCCGTGCGATTCGCCCGTCGAGAAGTTCGACCACTCTCTCGGCGCTTGCGGCGATATCCCTATCGTGTGTCACCACGATCAGGGTCTTGCCTTGCTTGTGGAGATCGACGAGGATTTTCAATATCTCGGCGCCACTTTCCGAGTCAAGATTACCCGTAGGTTCATCAGCCAAAATAATCAGCGGATCATTTGCCAGCGCCCTGGCAATTGCCACTCGCTGCTGTTGACCGCCGCTCAGTTCCGAGGGTCGGTGCTCGACTCTTTCACCCAGGCCTACCATCTCGGCCAGTTCCTTGGCACGTTCGGCGCTTTGGCGTTCCGAGCGGCCCTGGTAGTACATCGGGACCGCTATGTTCTCAATTACATTCAGCTGGTTAATCAGATTGAATGACTGGAACACAAAACCAATACGGGCGCCACGTATCAAGGATAGCTGGGTATCCTCGAGTTCCGAGACGTTCTGGCCTCCAAGAGAGTAGTTGCCGCTCGTGGGACGGTCCAGACAGCCAATCATGTTAAGCAGAGTCGATTTGCCTGACCCGCTCGGACCCATGATCGCTACGTACTCACCTTGCTCAATGCTCAAGTCCAGGTCACGCAGGACACGCAGTTCGAGTGAACCAAGCTGATACACCTTGGACAAATTTTCAATAGCGACTATAGCCATACGCAGCCACACCATACCCTAAGACAAGCTCTTATCATGCCTCATCATTGATTTGCAGGGTGCGGGGTCAAATGAGGTCGCATTCTGTTAATACATCTGTCTCTAGTCCGGTCCAGCTTCTGGTTCGATGATATCGGCGTCGAGCTCGACGTGCGTAATTCTTAGCCCGGCGTCTTCATTGACCGTGCAGCACCACCAATCGACAAGCTCCAGGCCAATGGGCGAATCAGGAAACTTATCAGGAAATTTCTCAGTCAACTCTTTTTCCTGCGGTCGAAAATCTTCAAGACGAAGTTCAATATCCACGAACTGCCCTGTCTCTTCAACAACGTTGAAGTGGCGTTCGACCAGGAACTTGCCTGCAAAGCCCCCTTTGACCTGTCTCGTTGTTAGACCGAAATAGACATTCCCTGCAGACTCGATCTGGCCTCGAATGCGGAACTTCCCGCCGGAAGTCAGCAGCACGGGCGTAGGCCGGCTCCGGGAAACGGACAACGCCACAAGGTAGAGCGTGATTGGCTTTTCATGGCACCCCCACAGCATCGGAGCGGTTCCCAAGCTCCCATTGCTATCACCAAGCTCAGGCAGCCACTTTCCGTATAATCCGTCTGTTGGGAGGTCGCTTTGCCATGCAGTGACTGGTCTCGGCCGACGGGTCACCTTGAGTTCGGCGTTGCGGTCAACAGACGCGACAACCTGATGCTCCGCTGGAACTTCGGTGACGCTCCCGTCCACCAGCCGCGTCACACGAACGCGGCCCTTATTCACGCTGAGCATGGTTGACGAGGGTTCGGCCTCGACGTTCAACTGTGTACCAAGCACCTCCAGCCTGGCCGTGGGCGTATGTATAAGCATAAGTTTGCCGTCAGGCTGTGGCATTACGCTCGCCGACAGGCTTCCAACGCGGAGATGCAGCTCCTTCTGCTGATGTGCCGAGATCGTAAGCACCGACTGGCCTGACACGGTCACCGTTGACCCGTCGCGGAACTTCAAATCGGCCCACGAATCAGCCGACAGGGATTCCAGCGTGCCGCCCCGCAGGGCTCTACCAACGTAGAGATCGGGAACCACTTGCCCACCGTCACCCGTCCATTGCACCGCTCCATTCAATTCTGTGATCCGGACAATCGCGAGTTCAGATTTCGGACGCAGAAACACAACGCCCGCGATCAGGGCAACGACAGCAGCCGCTGCTATTGCCATCCGCCATTTGGCGAGGAGCATGCGTACCGTTGTGCCTTTGCGAGGCGACCCCTGCGGAAGGTGCTGCATGACTCCGTCGACAAAGTGGGCATCGTCCGCGGGCAGGCGAGCCAGTGTCGCGCTAACAAAATCTTCCTGTCGCGACGCACTATCCTGAGCAATCAATCCCAGCAGGCGATGGATCTGATAACTGTCTGCCGCCATCCGCAACAGACGATCGTCTCCCGCGACAATTGCTTGAAGTTCCGCGATTCCGGATTCGTCGAGCTCGCCTTCCAGGTAATCGTTCCACAACTCAATGAAGCGTTCGTCACTGTTCATGACGGTTCTCCTTCGGCTGCGATACGCGCCTCAACGCACGCGTAAAGCTCGCGACGCAATTTCCACAACTGTTTCTTGACGGCTGCCACCGAGCGGCCACTGCGAGCGGCCATCTCCTCCAAGGAAATCTCTTCCGCGTAGCGCCACTTGATGAAACGACGCAGGTGTTCGCCAAGCCGTCCGAGGCACGTCTGCAAATGCTCGAGCCGGGCCTGCTGGAGATCCGGTGGCTCCGAGCTCCGGCGTTCCAGCTCACGCTGCAGCAGATCGGGGGCATACCGCACATGGTAATCCGCGACTCTTCGGAGACGAGACACTTCGGTTCTTAGGTGAAAGCGGGCAATCGTAAACAGCCACGCGGCGAAGTTCGTTCCCAATTCGTAATCACGGAGACGAGTGAATGCCGCAACAAAGCTCCGTTGCGCCACTTCATCGACATCAACCCCCGGAGGTGTCTGCACAGCCAGCCACGCCCGGAGGGGCCTTTCAAGCTGGCGGACGACGACCTCAAATGCAGCCGTATTCCCTTTGCGGACGCTTCTGATCGCGTCGTCAACCAAAGAATCGTTGGTGGAAGCTTTCCTTGTCATCATATTGTTATGGCAGCAAACGTGGCGAGGTTACCCCACCGGCCGTAAATTCTTCAAAAAAAGTCAGGCAACACACTCACTGATCGATCTTTCCAGAGCGGCTTGAAACCCGCCAACTCTTCAAAATATGGCATTCTACAAGACTTGCGGCGCTAGGAGCCTGTCCGAGTAATAGTTGAATTCGGCTTAGGTAATAATACAATGCATGCAAGCACGGGTAAAGGATTATGGATTTTCGGAGGCTCACGGATGAGTAAGACATATCGGTCATGGAATCCCCATCAGCAGTGGCTCCTGCCGCCGTCAGTTCATGACTGGCTGGCAGAAGACAATCTGGTCTATTTCATACTGGATACGGTCAACGAGCTGGACATCTCAGCAATCACCGCAAAGTATGAACAAGAAGAACGAGGCTATCCACCGTATAATCCCCGCATGATGGTGGCCCTTTTGATTTATGCCTACTGTCGTGGGATTTTCAGTTCACGTAAGATAATGCAGGCCTGTGAGGAGC
>SMTZ1_10008486_pt1 | contig 10266 bp, 4 predicted proteins | sample DeeMarSWOR136_30_FD_25667 | JGI IMG/M metagenome (IMG submission 25667) | reverse complement strand
ATAATCCGCATCCACTGCACAAATCTTCATTGACAGATGAGACGTTAGCTTCAGCAATATATTTATCCTGAGATAAGAGGGTACCTGCCCTTGAGGCAGCTGCATATGCTTGAAAGATAGATTCTTTGATAAACTTGGGAGAGTGACATGTCCCTGCAACAAACAATCCCTCTGTGGAAAAATCCACAGGTCGTAGTTTAACGTGTGCCTCTAAAAAGAATCCATCAGCATTTAATGGCACTTTTAACATCTTAGCTATTCCCTTGCTATCTAAACGTGGTTTGAGACCCGTTGAAAGAATGAGAAAATCAGTTGGTATTTGAAGTACCTCTTGCATCATAGGCTCATAAGTCTTTACAACCATACTATTTTCAATACTTACCTCTGGCTTTCTATCTTCATCATATTGTAGAAACATGATGCCTTTTTCTCTAGCTTTCTTATAATATTTTTCTTTAAAGCCATATGTCATCATATCTCGATATAATATGAAAACCTCAGACCTAGGATTTAGATCTTTTAATTTAATAGCATTTTTCAATGCCTGTTGGCAACATATACGGCTGCAGAAAGGTCTATCGTTATCTCTGGATTCAACACATTGAATCATGACATATGTTTCGCCGTTTTGGATTTCTTCAGGTGTAACTGAACTTAATTTCTTTTCTAATTCTCGCTGGGTAAGAACCCTAGGATCTTTTCCATAATGATATGCTTTTGGTCTATGTTCCTCTGTTCCCACAGTGACAATTACCACGCCATGTTTGAATTCTTTTTCACCTTTTGGTGTTTCTATTACTGTTTCATAGTTACCTACATAGCCTTCTATATTTTTTACTGCCGAATTTGTATATATCTTGATTAGTTCGTGATTTTGCACCTTTTCTTTTTTATCTGTGAGAAATTTTTGGATATTCATGTCTTCTAAAGTATAATAAATATTGTTTAATTTTCCACCCAGCACAGGTTCTCTTTCTACAAGTACAGTTTCAAAACCTTGATCTGCTAAGGAAAGTGCAGCAAACATACCCGAAACGCCACCACCAATGACCAATGCCTTTTGCGTCACATCGATTTCGATTTCCAACAAAGGCCGGAGAAGTCGGGTTTTTGCAACGCTCATTGCTATCAGTCTTTTTGCCTTTTCAGTTGCCTTTTCTTTTTCGTTCATATGAACCCAAGAACATTGCTCCCTAATGTTTGCCATTTCTAATAAATACGGATTTAAACCAGCTTCCTTCAGTCCTTTTTTAAATACTGATTCATGCGTTCTTGGTGTACAAGCGGCCACTACCACTCTGTTTAGATCATGTTTTTTTATTGCCTCAGCGATTTTTTTCTGAGTGTCCTGCGAGCATGTATAGATATTTTCCTCAGCATAGAAAACGCCATCAAGTGTCTGAGCATATTTGACAACATCTGGAATGTCAATGTATCCACTAATGTTTATCCCACAGTCACAAACAAATACACCTGTTCGAGTCTCTTTTTTGGATAAGTCTTTTTCAGGGGGATACGTTTTTTCTTTTACTATTGTACCTCGAACTTTGCTTAGCAATGCTGCTGCTTTTGATGCTGCTGCAGAAGCCTGCATAACAGATTCGGGAATATCCTTCGGCTCAATAAACGAGCCAGCAATGAAAACACCTGGTTGAGCAACTGTAACAAGATCCTGAGGATTTGCTTGAACAAAACCAAATTCATTTTTTTCCAAGCCTAATTTTTCCATGAAGGCTTCTTGAGCCTTGGTAGTACAAAGTCCGATGGATAGAACTACTAAATCAAAAATTTCTTCTTTGAGTTCACCTGCTTCATCTTCATATCTAATAATTAGATTCTTTGATTTTTTATCTTCAACTATTTCTGATAAACGGGAGCGTACATATCTTATGCCATGCTCCTTTTTTGCTTGATTGATATATTTGTCAAAATCCTTGCCAAATGAGCGGACATCGATGTAAAAAATCGTTGGTTGAATATTTGAATCATGCTCTTTTGCAATTATTGCTTCCTTTGCAGTATACATGCAGCACATTGCTGAACAATATTCATTACCAATCGATTTATCACGAGAACCCACACATTGGACCCAGGCTATCTTTTTAGGTTCCTTCTTATCACTTGGTCTTAAAACCTCTCCCATAAAAGGACCTGAGGGTGAAAGAATACGTTCAAATTCAAGACTGGTTACTACATTGTCAAATTGTTTATAGCCAAATTCCTTTTTAATAATAGGATCAAAAGGTTGAGTACCTGTGGCAATGATTACAGCTCCTACATTAAACGTTAGGTTTTCTGCCTTTTCCTCATGGTTGATAGCACCGGCTTTACAAACCTCTACACATTTACCACAATCAACACAACCCCTATGTTCTTCATCCCCCTCCTTATCTATAACGTAAGCATTTGGTATAGCCTGTGGATAATACTTGTAAATTGCTTTTCTTTTAGAAAGTCCGTGATCAAATTGATTGGGTAAAGAAATTGGGCATACTTCTGCACAATCACCACATGACGTGCATAGCTCAATATCTACATATCGTGGTTTTTTCAAAGCCTTTACAATTAAGTTTCCTGGTTTTCCATGGATTCCTTGAACCTCGGTATTAGTAATAATCTCAATATTTTCATGTCTTCCACAATCAACAAGTTTAGGTGAAAGAATACACATTGAACAATCATTAGTGGGAAATGTTTTGTCAAGCTTAGCCATGATGCCACCAATTGCAGGTGATATTTCTATAAGATACACCTTGAATCCCATATCGGCAAGATCCAAGGAAGCTTGTACACCTGTGATTCCTCCACCAATGACTGCAACTGCTCCAATCATATCAGATTCTTTCCCCATATTTTTCCTACCTTCTTGTATACCCCTCTCTTAAAGCAATTTTTCTTATAGCATTCATCAATTTTGGAATTTCAACAGCTTGCGGACATTGAGTTATACATCTATAATGTGTAGAACAGATTCCTACAAATTCATTGGAAAAAACCTTGTCCTTCATACCAAGAAGAACGTTCTTGATAACCTTTCTTGGAGAATACAGTGGATCAAGATCACGTTCGGGACAGCCTGCAGTACATGTACCACATGAAAAACAATTGTAGATTTCTTTACCAGATTCATGATCTACAATCTTATATTTGAACTCTAAATCAAGATATTTTTTTGTCTTTTCCCCTGTAATATCCTCAAATTGTTCTTCAATAAGTCTTTCATTTCGTACTGCATTCATAACACCTTTAATATTTACCTCCTGAGGACATTTTTCCAAACATCGGTAGTGATCTGAACAAATCCAAATAAATTCACTTGATAGTACCTCTTCTTTGAGACCAAACAACGCCTTTCTGATAATTACACGTGGATTCCATTCTTCTTTAACATTCTGCTCTGGACAGCGGGCGGTACATGCTCCACAGGCAAAACATTTCAATATACCCTCGCCACCTTCTTCTTGAACTATCTGAAACTTAAAGTTTGAATCAATTTTTTTACTGTCTATTACATCCATTTTATTTTTCTCCTACCTCTTGATATTCGTCTTCTTTGTAGATTACCATCGGCATCTTTTCTTTTATATCACTGCCGGGAGTATAATCAAATTCTTTCTGTGCGTTCTCACTAATTGGTATGATTATTTCCATTAGAGGAATATCATGAGGACAGGCTTGTTCACAAAGCCCACATCCGACACAGGAGACAACCATGTGATTCATCCTTGTTGTATGAAACAAAAGGGAGTCATTGGGCATCTTGAACAAACCCTTTTTTTCAGCCTTTCCAATATATTTATTTACCTCTAAATCAAAAACAGATGATTCAAATAGACATTCTCTACAGTAACATATAGGGCAAATCTTCATACAATTATGACAATTTATGCATTTATCAAAAAATTTAGCCAGTGCGTCAATTCCTTTTATATTGCTTTTATTCTTGATAAATTCCATTCGGTTTTTTGTTTTTTTCTCTCGAGTTTCTTTGACGGCCTTTTCCCTATTTCTTTTATCTTTTAAATCCTCTAACGAAAATCCTTCAAGTAATTTTTTACCTTTTTCTGTGTTAATTTGGATCATCAACTCTTTTTGAGAGTTCATTCCATACAGTCCAATAACGATGTCAGCATTATTTGGAATGGGATCCTTGCATATCTGACAAGAAGATCTATGGTATTTTACTTCATCATTTTTCTTATTATAGGATTCGAGTATGTAATCTGTTGGTGTTACTTTTTCTGGAAAATCAGAATAGGTATTCACAGGGAAAGTTCCAAGGCAATCTATACCAATAATTACAATATTATCTATATTTGCCTGATTCAATTTTACAAGTTCCACAAGTGCTCTTATCTGACATGATCTCATGACAACTCCTATCGGTTTGCTTGCACTGTTGACTTTTGTAATCTTGGAAATGATAGTTGCTGTCGAAACTGGTAGGACAGGGGCAAATACATTTGAGTTTAACTGTTCAGGATCAGATATTAGCACAGGAAAAGATATTTTCTTGGATGGTACTTCCTGCATAACTAATAATGCCTTTACCTTGTTTGATTTTAGAAATTCTCTTAACAGCTCATTAACAGTGCCTACTGTGTCTTTGTTTTTAACCTTCAATATTTTTTCTGACATATTTGTATCACCCCTGCTAAATATTCCAATATTTTGCAATCGGATTTGGACCAAGTTTTTTGATTTCTTCAGTCATCTCCTTCATAGTATCAGCAAATTTCTGGCCTTCTGATGCTGAGACCCAACGAATCCATATTCTCTCTTTTTCTAAACCAATTGTTTCCAAAATCGACTTTAAAAGAACAGCTCTTCTTCTAGCTTTGTAGTTTCCATCAATATAATGACAATCACCTGGATGGCAGCCTCCAATGAATACTCCATCAGCTCCTTCTAAAAGAGCCCGCATGATATATACCGAGTCCACAGAACCAGAACACATTACCTTTATGATTCTTACATTCGGAGGATATTGTATCCTGCTTGTTCCAGCTAAGTCTGCCCCAGCATAACTGCACCAATTACAAAGAAAGCCTACAATCTTTGGTTCGAATTCTTCCATTTTAATCACCATTAACTCTCACATTTCTCATCCTAAACAGGCATCAATCATCGAAATAATTTGTTTTGTAGTAAATGTATTCTGCTGTGATACACCACTTGGACATATAGCCGAACATGAACCACAGCCTTGACACAATATTTCATTAACTTTTACTATCTTTTTTTCTTCATCAAATTCTAAAGCATCATATGAACATACTTCAATACAAAGTTTGCATCCTGCACAATTTCTAGGAGTAATATTGGCTATGTTACCCTTAGTCTCAAGATAAGGCTTTGAAAGAATTGTAGCTGCTTTTGCACCTGTTGCCTTGGCTTGAAGTATCGATTCTTCAATAAATCTGGGTGAATGTGCAAGACCGCATAGATATATACCTTCGACAGAGAACTCCACGGGTCTAAGTTTTACATGAGCCTCAGCATAAAATTTATCTTCATTTAATGGAACCTTTAATTTTTGTGTCAATATAGAATTGTCCTGTGGAATAATCCCAGTACTCAAAATAAGTTTATCAGGATGAAGATTAACAACTCTTCTAATTATATGTTCTTTGGTTTTTACTGTTATTCTTCCATTATTAAGATTTACCTGTGGTTCATCATCTTCATCAAATCTGATAAATATTATACCTTTATTCCGTGCCTTACTATACAATATATCTTCTTTGAAGCCGTATGTTCGAATATCTCGGTACAGAACATACACGTCAACATCAGGATTAATCTCTTTTAGTCTCAATGCATTTTTTAATGCTTCTGAACAACAAATCCTACTACAATATGGATGTTCATCATTGCGGGATCCAACACATTGAATCATAACAACTTCTTTTAAATTATTCAAATAGGACTTTTTTTCAAATAAATCCTTTTCAAAATCTGTTTGTGTTACAATGTCATCACTATTGTTGTATTCATACTCGATTGGTTTGTATGGTACTCCACCTGTTGCTAAAATTATTACTCCATGTTGGATTTCTTCAATATTCTTTTTATTTTTGGATTTTAGACTTGTGTTAAAATTACCAACATATCCTGATACATTATCAATTTCAGTGTCTGTGAACACCTTTATATTAGTATGGTTATTAACTTTCTCAATAGTATCTTTAAGTAAATCTTGTGGTTTCTCTGCGCCTGCTCCAAGGTATATATTTTTAAGATGACCACCGAGTTTATTTTCTTTTTCTACAATGTAAACCTTGTAGCCCTGATCTGCAATAGAAAGAGCAGAGTGCATTCCAGCAATTCCTCCTCCTATGACCAATGCATTTTGAATAACAGATGTCTTGAAATGATAGATAGGATAGAGTTCAGATGCTTTTGCAACAGCCATTCTTACAGCATCGATTGCCTTTTTGGTAGCTTTTTCAGGATTGTTTTTATGAACCCATGAATTCTGATCTCTAATATTTGCCATCTCAAAGAGATGTGGATTCAATCCCGCCTCATGAAGTGTGTCCTGAAAAAGGGGTTCATGGGTTCTTGGGGTACATGATGCTACAACAACACGATTCAAACTATGTTCCTTTATTTTATTCTTCATATCTTCCAGAGAATCCTGAGAACATGTATAGATGCCATCACTTGCATACACTACATAAGGTATTGTTTTTACAGATTCAACAACCTCCTTGACATCAACAACACCAGCAATGTTTATACCACAATGACAAACAAAAACACCAACTCTAGGCAGTTCATTGCTTATATCCCTCTCCTCTGGATACTCCTTTTCAAGGATCTCTGTTCCTCTAACATCAGCAATATCTTTTGCTGCTTCAGCTGCAGCAGCTGAAGCCTGTGTAACACTTTCAGGAATGTCTTTAGGTTCGGTTACTGTTCCAGATGTATAGATACCCTTTCTTGATGTTATCATCTTTAGGTAAGGATCTGTTTCAATGAAACCATATTGATTTAGATTAACCTTGAGAATTTCACCAATGTCGCCTAATGCCTTGCATGGTTGTAATCCTACTGAGAGTATAACCATATCATATATTTCTTGCTTAATCTTACCCTCATCATCAACATATCGAATTATAAGATTCTTTGTTTCTCTATCTTGTTCAATTCTTGGAATACGGCATCTACGATAAACCACACCATACTCGTCTTTTGCTCGATTATAATATTTTTCAAAATCCTTTCCAAAGGAACGCATGTCCATAAAATAAATATGTGTTTCAACACCAGGTTGATGCTCTTTTGCAATAACTGCCTCTTTAGTTGCGTACATACAGCATACAGAAGAACAATAAGGTCTATCACAACTTTCATCTCGTGAACCAACGCATTGCAACCAAGCGATCTTTTTAGGAGGTTTTCTGTCTGAAATTCGCGTAATATGTCCTTCATATGGACCAGAAGCAGATAGCATTCGTTCAAATTCTATGCTGGTTAAAACGTTTGGGTATATAGTATATCCAAAACTGTCAGCTTTTGGGGGTATATATTTATCAAAACCCGGAGAAACTATCACTGAGCCTACATTTATTGTTTCAATCCTCTCTATCATACTGTGATCAATAGCATCTCTTCCACAATGCTCAACACACTGGAAACACTCACAGCAGCCTGCACAATTTATACACCTCAAAGCTTCTCGAACCACTTGCTCTTTGCTAAAGCCACTCTCTATCTCATCAAAAGATAATATCCTCTTTTTAGGTTCAAGATAGGCCGAACTCTCACGTTTTTTTGGGAAACGTGGTGTTTCTGAAGGTATTTTTGCTTTTTTGTAATCTTCTTTTTCTCTACCCGCCTTCAAATCTTTATTACTGATATATCTATCAATGGATATTGCTACTTCATGACCTGCACCAATTGCCTCTACTGCAGAAGCAGGTCCTGTCACTGCATCTCCTCCAGCAAACACGTCTTTTTGAGATGTTTGAAATGTTATAGGATCGATATCAATTAATCCGTTAGCTGTCAATTTCACTGAGTTTTTCTTCAAAGGTTGAGTCTCAATTTCTTGGCCGATAGCAAAAATTACTATATCAGTGCTTATCTCAAACTCGGAATCTTTTATTTCAATGGGCCTTCTTCTTCCAGAGGCATCAGGTTCGCCAAGTTCCATTTTCACGCATCTTAAGCATGTATCCTTTGCCTTAGGTAAAACCTTCAGAGGACTTGTCAAGAATTTGAAATTAATATCTTCTTGCAGAGCATGAGCTATCTCTTCTTTGTTTGCTGGCATTTCTTTTAATGTTCGTCTATATACAACAGTAACATCTCCGCCAAGTCTTTTTGCAGTACGAGCAGAGTCCATTGCAACGTTTCCACCGCCAAGAACTAGTACTTTTTTACCCTTAAAATGATCTTTTGAAATCTTACCACTATTCAGATTTTTTAGATAATCAACACCCTGTAGTACGCATTTATGTTGACAGCCTTCTAAATTAAGAGAACGACTTTTTTGTGTTCCTATTGCAATAAATATGGCACTGAAACCTTGCTTTCTTAGATAATTGAGATCAAAATCTTTTCCAAATCTCTGATTATTTTTAATCTCTATATTATCCTCTTTGATTAACCGATCTATCTCCATCTCAAGATATTCTTTTGGTAGTCTATATTGAGGAACACCATAATAGAGCATACCTCCATTGTGCTTTTCTGCCTCAAAGATCGTTGTTATATACCCCATCTTAGATAAATCAGAGGCTGCAGTAAGACCAGCTGGTCCTGCTCCAATTATTGCAACCTTTTTGTTATTATTTTTCTTCTTTTTTTCTGACTCTGTTAATTCAGTTTTTTCCTCTTTTGCTTTGAAATAATCTTCAAGTATCTTTGGATTTTCATATATAAAATCAGCAATGAATCTTCGAATTCTACAAATCGAAATCGATTCGTCAATTTCCTTGCGATTACATTCTGTTTCACATGGGTGATAACATATCCTCCCAAGAGAACCTGGCAAAGGTATTTTTTCCTTTATGAGAGTAAATGCTTCCGCAAACTTTTCTTGTGAAGCAAGAGCGATAAAACCTTGAGTATTTAATCCTGCAGGACAGGCTAATTTACAAGGAGAAATATCATTCAATTTATCTATTGCAAATACATTAGGAATGGCTTGTGGAAAGGGTTGATAAATTGCTTTTCTAAATGCCAATCCTTGGTCAAAATCCGACAAAATATTAACGGGGCAATGCTCTACACAATCACCACATCCGTTACATTTTTCTAGATCAACATATCGAGGATGTTTTTTAATTGTTACTTGGAAATTTCCAACATCTCCTGAGATGTCGGAAACCTCAGCATTACTAATAATTTCAATATTTTTATGTCTACCAGTAGCAACTAGCTTTGGACCCAGGATGCACATTGCACAATCATTTGTAGGGAAGGTTTTATCCAATTGTGGCATTGTGCCGCCAATACTTGGATTGCGCTCTACAATGTATACTTTAAAACCAGCATCAGCAAGGTCAAGAGCTGATTGAATACCTGAGATACCACCTCCAATGACTAAAACTGATCCTATACTTGCTGAATCTCGATGTATTATATTTGCTGTAATCTCATTTTTTGGAGTATCAGTAATTCCAATGAAATTGATGGATGCATCTTTTTCGGTAGCAGACATTTGTTATCCTTTTCCCGTCTCATATTACTTTTTAAATCGAATTATTCTTATACTATCTCTTCAATCATACGGAGTATCTGTTCTTTTGTAGAGTTTTTATGAATAGATGCGTTGCTAGGGCAGGCCGAAATACAAGCACCACATCCTACACATAATGCTTCATTTACTTCAGCGATCTTTTTTATTTCATTAAGCTTCCGAGCTTCATATGCACATACCTCAACACATATACCACAGCCAGTGCATATTTCTTCATCTACTGTTGCAATTAATGGATCCAGGGCTAATTCTGGTTTAGAAAGTATAGTGATTGCCCGTGCTGCAGCACCACTTGCCTGAGCTACAGTTTCTGGAATGTCCTTTGGACCTTGAGCACAACCTGTTAGATAAATTCCAGCAGTCAATGTTTCTACAGGGCGAAGTTTTGGATGTGCTTCATTTATAAAACCATAGGCGTCTGTGGATATCTTCAACTTTTTCGTCAGTTCTTTTACCCCTTGGTTTGGAACCGCAGCCATAGCTAAAACGACCATATCTGCTGCGATTTCGATTTTTTTACCTGTGAGTGTGTCTACACCCCACACGATAAGCTT
>SMTZ1_10016294_pt1 | contig 10267 bp, 10 predicted proteins | sample DeeMarSWOR136_30_FD_25667 | JGI IMG/M metagenome (IMG submission 25667) | reverse complement strand
AAAACAGGTTCACCAGAGATCTATGAAGCAAAAATCGAATATCTCTCAGTCGACTCCCCTTCAATAATTATTAGTCGTGCTTCTTACCAAGAGGATGGTTCCTCAAAATACAGCTTATCAATAACTACCATACCCCTCACCCTAAGACAAAACAGTTCTGAAAATGCGCCTTATGCTCCTCCATATAACGATGTTGTTTTGCCTGAAACACAGACTGTAACAATAGAAAGAACCGTAATCATTAGAAATAACATATACAGGCTGGTTCTAACCTGTTGGTAATAATTAAGCGATTAAAGGTGTAGGAAAATTGTTAATAAAACCGTTAAAAGTTTTCAGAGAACACGGTCAAAGTAAAGCAAAACGTGGTCAACTCCATGTTATAGAAACACTTGTAGCCATTGCCATAATACTCGGTTTAACGGTCACTTTATATCAGATTGAACTCCAACCCTCAGAAGAAAACCCGGTAGAAGAGCTTCAAGAGAAAGGTTTGGAATCGTTGAGCTCTGCAGATAATACAGGAATTCTCAGACCAGCAGTATACACAACTACCAACGAAAACTTAGAAGTCCTAAAAGTTTTCCTAGATCAATCCCTACCCCCTACGGTAATTTACACGTTAAGCGTACAATCAGTAAATGATACAGGATCACCTACAACCTTAATACAAAAAGGAGAAGTTCCAACAAGATCTGATGTAGCTGTAGTAACGTACATCCTTTATGGTTATAATAACGTGTATAATCCCCAATTAGTAAGTTTAACTTTATGGTACCTCTCATAATAGACCAAAGGAGAAGAATTTAAGTTAAAAGAGGTAAAAGCTTCACGAGAAATCCTGGGCAAAAAAAAGGTTCAAAAAAGAAGCATAAGAAAAGAAGAGCACAAGTCTTCATAATGAGTACGCTAGTAATCGCCATTTATCTTCTTTTAATTGCTGAAACTTACCTCGAAACAAACCGTGTAAACGTTGAAGAAATAGCGCCAGACGAATCCATAATATACGTTCATTCCAATGCGAAAACTGAATGTTTCAACGTTTTAGAAGCATATCTTGCAAACTACACTCAAAACCTCTCATCGCAATCCGTATTAGAACAATCTTTCCTCGAATTCTTACCTCTCTTATCTTGGTATTTAGGTCAAAAAGGATACATTAGCACGATAAAAAACGTAACAAGCCTTCACTTCGAGAATAGCACAACAATAGTTGGAACTAACCACACATATTCTCTAGCAAACGTCACTATAAACATGTATATAAAAAGCCAAGAAGTAGAAATTAACGACACCTTTGAAGCCTACGTAGCAGTTCACATGAACATAACAGATTCACTAGCTCCAGACTACGAAGTAAACCTATGGAAAACCTACTCTCCCACAGGAGCTATCATCCCTATAACCAACGCTATAGTAAACATGACAGTGAACGGAACACCCTCATTAGCAGTTTCAAATGGTGATGGCACATACACCCTAACCACGATCGATACCCCACTTGACTCCGTTGTTACAACAACCCAGGAAGGAGTAGGAGTTTACTGGCCAGGAAACTAACAAAAAAAAGAAAACTACTTTAATGATACAAATATCCTTCTTCTCCATTTTTGTTTTATAATTATAATAATACTAAATTATTTTCTGTTTTTAAGACTAAAAATTAGTTTTTCTCATCTACATCGACTGTTATAATAAGAAAAAACAAAGGGAAAAAAGAGAAGAAGGTCCTACACCTTTAATCCCCTTTTAAACTATATTTTTACAACTGTCCAATAATATTTAGCCCTTATTTTTCCTTTTCGAAGTGTATATTTCCATAGGAGAGAACCAGAATTGTTAAAAAGTAAACTTTTCCACTAAATCTTCCTGAATAAAAGAGCAACATCTTGAAAACTGTATCATATTATATGAACCATAGTGGAATAGTTTTAGAGATAAGAACATATGGATCATTCTTATCGCGTAAGCGCTTAGCTTCAATTATATTCTTGAACTCTATATCCTCATCTCTTAATCCATATAACTCTTCGAAACTCGCTTCAGAAGGCATTAAAACCGGAATCTTTATCTTCTCAGAATCAACCATTTTCTCGTAGATACTAGCCATTTTATTGATCGTAGCCATGGCAAAACCTAAAACCGCGATCTTTATTTTATTTATAACTTCTAAAGAAACTCCAATCGATTTTTTCAGCTCATAAAGCATAAAACCTACAGAATCAAGATCCACACTAGTAGAGTAATACTTTTCTTCAAGGTTCTTATCGACGAAACTATACTCTGACTGTGGAAGTTTCACCAATCCACTATCAACCAATTTCTTAACTTGCTGATGTGCATTTTTAGATATAGCAAAGCCCAAAATTCCGACCTTAATTTTACTCATATCTTCTGTAGAAACTCTAATCGTTTTCTTTAGTTCATGAAGCATAAAACATAAACAATCAAGATCCACGCTAGTAGAGTAATACTTTTCAACTTGGCACTCATCAACTTCAATCCGGCGAAGTTTCACCAATCCACTATCAACCAATTTTTCAACGCTATCATGTGCATTCTGAGGAGATAATCCCAAATTTTCACCTAATTGAGAAATAGTCATCTTTTTCTTAGAAAGAAGATCAAGAATAGATAGAAGTTTAGAATCTGCAAAAATCGAAACAATGTCTTTAATATTCACGCCTGCAGGGAGTTCAATCCTCATCTTATCTTCACAAGATTTGGTAGAATCTGCTCTCTCACTATCCAATTTTTGATTCATTTAAATCAACCATCTCATAAATTAATTTTCACATTGCATATTCTACAATATAAAATTCAAAACAACTTATATATAAATATTGCGCCTTGTAAAATGTAAAATATACCGAAACATTTAAAATTCTAAAATTCAAATATCAAAATATACAAAAAAAACAATGAAAAAAGGAAAGAACCCACAATGTCAATCTCACAACTAGAAAAACCTACACTACTACAAATCGTCCTCCTAATCCACAGAAACGGAGAAAACGAAACTCTATCCACAGACCTCATCGAAAACGTTCAAGGAAGCTCACACACCGTTTACTCCGCCATATCCCGCTTGTTAGAAAATCAACTAATACAAGAAAAATGGAAAACAAAACCACGCAGGAGAACATTCTCCCTCACAAAAAAAGGAAAAGCAATAGCCTCACACTTAGAAGAAATGGGAGGAATCCTAGCAAGCGAAGATAAGCCAGTATAAAAGATTTTAACAAAAAAATTAATATAGTTTTTTGAGAAACTTAAAAGGATTCTTTTAGAAAAGGGAAAAGAGGGAAATAACACCTCCAAGAGATAAACAAACAAAGAATCCAGTAGACCTAATAACACTTTTACTTGGCAATTTCCTTCATCTTCCTCTAATTTACTAGGAAGATGTTAACAATGTCTTATGATGAATTAGAAGAACTATATAGATTAGGTCAAATTTCACTGAATATGTATGATTTTGATACTACTATACAACTCTGGTTAAAAGCTGTTAAAATCCTTCTTGAAATCGGGAAAAAAAACGAAGCAAGTATATTACTAAATAATATAGGGGGGGTGTATCATTCTTGTGGGAGGTATCTGGAAGCCTTTGAACATTATAAATATGCGTTGAAAATAAGCGAGAGTATAGGAGACCTGGAAGGAGAAGGTGGAATCCTTAACAATATTGGAGGAATGTTTACTGTTTTAGGGAGGTATCCGGAAGCTTTACAATATTATCAAAAATCTCTTAAAATTCGCGAGGAAATTGGGGATAAACAGGGAGAAGGTACGACCCTTAACAACATTGGAGCAGTGTATAGAGCTTGGAGGCGGTATCCGGAAGCCCTAGAACACTATCAAAAAGCTTTGAAGATATGTGAAGAGGTTGGAGATAAGGTAGGGAAAGGTAAAGCTCTTAACAATATTGGTGAATTATATCGTGCTTGGTGTAAGTTTAGGGAAGCTATAGAGTATTATGAATACGCGTTGACTATGTGTAAAGAAATTAGAGACAAGATAGGGGAAGGTAAAGCTCTTAATAACATAGGAGAAATGTATCGTGCTTGGAGTAGGTATCCGAAAGCTATCGAATATTATCGGAGATCGTTGGAGATTTGTGTAGAAATTGGGGATAGGGAAGGGGAAGGTTCAACTCTTAACAACATCGGGGCTGTGTATGCTGTTTGGGGTAGGTATCATGAAGCATTAGAACATTATGAAAAAGCTTTAAAGATTTGTGAGGAAATTGGGGATGGGGAAGGGGAAGGTACAACTCTTAACAACATAGGGTTAGCATATGATGCATTAGGAATGTGTAATGAAGCTATAGGACTTTATGAAAAAGCGTTGAAGATTTGTGAAAAAATTGGGGATAGGGAAGGGGAGGGTACAACTCTTAACAATATTGGGTCAGTGTATGCTGTTTCAGGGAGGCGCGAGGAAGCCATAGAATGTCTTAAAAAATCTCTTAAAATACGTGAAGAAATTGGAGATAGAGAAGGGGAAGGTACAACCCTTAACAACTTAGCGCATGTTTGTGGTGGTTGGGACGGTTTAGAATACAGTCAAAAAGCTTTGAAAATACACGAAGAAATAGGGGACAAAATAGGAGAAGCTGTAACCCTTAACAACATAGCAACAAGTTATATGTTTTTATTTAAGGTGAAAGAAGCTCTAAAAATCTATGAAAAAGCTTTGAAAATATGCGAGAAAATCGGAGACAAGACAGGAGAAGCTGTGACCCTTAACAACATAGGGATATGGCATTGGTTTGGAAGGCAGTGTGAGAAAGCTTTAGAATATTTCCAAAATGCGTTGAAAATATTCACGGAAATAGGAAATAAGGTAGAAGAAAGCAGGACTCGTGTCAACATAGGGGGAGTGTATCGACAATTAGGGAGGTATCAGGAAGCTCTTGAATACTATCAAAATGCGTTGAAAATACGAGAGGAAATAGGGGACAAAAGAGGAGGAGGCACAATCGATAACAACATCGGATTAATATATCATGCTTGGGGGAGTTATCAGGAAGCTCTAGAACACTACCAAGAAGCATTGAAAAGAAACGAGGAAGGAGGATGGAAGATGGGAAAAGGGAATATTCTTAGCAATATCGGGACAGTTTATTGGGCTTTTGGGAGGCCCCAGGAAGCTCTAGAATATTATGAAAATGCGTTGAAAATACGCGAGGAAGTAGGGGGGCCAGGAACACCCACATTGCTTAGTAATATCGGGGACGTATATAGGGTTTGGGGGAGGTATCAGGAAGCTCTAGAATATTACGAAAAAGCGCTGAGATTATGTAAAAAGATTGGTTACGAGTTTTTAGAAAGTGGAATTCTTAGCAGTTTTGGGGATTTATATCGGGCTTGGGGGAGGTATCCTGAAGCCCTTGAAAACTACGAAAAAGCGCTAAAAATACGTAAAAAAATTGGAGACAAACTCGGAGAAGGAATAGTCCTTAACAAAATTGGTTTATTATATTTTTCGTGGGAAAAGTATCCGGAAGCCCTTGAAAATTATGAAAATGCGTTGAAAATATATGAAGAATTAGGAAACAGAGAAGTAGAAGAAGCAATCCTTGACAACATTGGGAGAGTGTATCGGGCTTGGGGAAGATATCACAAAGCTATTGGATACTATCAAAAATCCTTGCGAATACGAGAGGAGATAGGGGATAAGAAAGTAGAATACGAAAACCAAGTAAAAAGAATTTTTAAAACCTTATAACTCAAGAAAAGCCTCTTCGAAACCATAAAACAACATTTGAAGGAGAAGGTTCTAAAATCTATCATTTAAGTAACTTTTTTATGTTTTGTATAAAATTCTATGAATCCTTCTGCTTCTTTTCTAATGTATTCTTCTTTTTTTCTTAACTCTAAAGTAATTGAAATAAATGATTACTCGTTTTCTGTTTTTAAGACTTTTAAGATTAGTTTTTTCTCATCAACATTGATTGTTTCAACTGTTTCCCCTTTACTGATATGTCCTCCTTTCGCTTCAGCTCGCCAAAAAGTATCCCCCATTTTAACTTTTCCATATGGTGTTAAATCTGTAACTGCTTCACCTTTAAGACCTATCAAAGATTCAATAGGTCCAGAAACAGGGAATCTCAAAAAAACAGGGCGAAGTACGAAATGAAACAATAGCATTGAAAGAAACAGCATAAAAGCGACTGCATATATTGCACCAGTTAATCCGCCCGCAGTATAGCCTATGAGAATAAACATTACGTATATTGGGAAAAGCTTTTTCGCAACCTTTACCCCTGCACCCTGAGTTCCAGCCACATATGCAACGAGCATAAGAAGAGCAAGTAATCCAACTCCTACTTCTTCATAATTTCCTCCTTCCTCTGACAGCATTCCAGCAGAAATAGCGCTTAACATAAGAAGTGCAAACAAAACAAGTAAAACTGATTCTTCATCCCCTGATAGCGCTGAAATAACTATTAAAATAACTATAAGAAAAGCAAAAACACCTATAGTTCCAGTTGAATCCGAAACTGCTGCAAGAAGACTTACTACAACAAGTGTTACAACAAAAGCCATCATCAGAGCTACAAGACTCGACCCTTCATCACCAACACCCATATCATGAACAGGCACGGTAAAAAACCCCGAAAAATCAGTAAACCTTTAACTTTCCTAACAATACGATTGATAATATTTCGATTAATAAAGTTCTTATTAATAGTTCACTATTAAATTATACTGATTCCTTTAAAATATCTTACCAAATAGAAGTGATCGATTTGAGCATAAATTTGCATGAAGCAAAGTTTTGGGAATCCTTAGATGATAAAATGGTAAGATGCACACTGTGTCCCCAATACTGTAAAATTCGCGAAGGTAATAAAGGATTTTGCGGAGTGAGAGCAAATAAAGAAGGAAAACTATATTCCTTAAATTACGGACTAATATCCTCCGCTTTCCCAGACCCTATAGAAAAAAAACCATTGTTCCATTTCTGGCCTGGAAGTTGTGCTTATAGTTTAGGCAGTATTGGTTGCAATCTTCACTGTTTATTCTGCCAAAACTTCACGATCTCCAGAGCAAATCCTGAAGAATACTGTTGTGCTGAAACAAACCAACGTCGATGTTAAAAGTTTTAGCGAAGAATTTTACCGCAAACTCACTAAAGCAAAACTTCAGCCAGTTCTAGAAACATGTATAACAATGGTGGAAAAAGGGATCCACCTGGAAATAACCACCCTCCTAATACCAGGATATAATGACAGTGAAGAGGAGTTAAAAGCCTTAACAAAATGGGTCGTCGAAAACCTAGGCCCTGAAATACCTCACCATTTCTCCCGATTCCACCCGCAATACAAACTCCTAGACGCCCCTGTAACTCCGATAAAAACAATAGAAAAAGCTGTAAAAATAGCAAAAGAACAAGGTGAAAAATACGTCTACGCTGGAAACATACCCGGTCACAACAGTGAAAACACCGTCTGTCCCAACTGCGGAAAACAACTCATAAAAAGAATCGGTTTTAAAATAGGAGTATACGACATAAATAAAGATGCAACATGCCCCCAATGCAACACAAAAATACCAATAAAAGGTATACTAGAAGAAGAGGAGGAAATATACTATACCTAAACAACCCATCCCAAAGAAAAAATTCAATCATTACCAAAAATCTAAATTAAAAACCAGTATAAGACCTTAAAAAATCAACAGCTAAGACCATCTACAGAGATTTACAAAAACATAACCCACTATCAAACCAAATTACCTACAAAACCCTTTATAATCTAACAAAAACTATTTTTGTGAAAAACTTAATTAACTAGGAAAAGAAGAGAATAACTAAAAACCAAAATAAAGGAGAGAAGAACCCGATGTCAGATGAAATTGAAAAAGTTGTAATCAGAGGCTACCCAAAAGTAGTGTTTTTGTATCCGATGATCTTTATCTCTCTTATCAGTACTTTCCTTGAGTGGAGAGATCTTGGTGAAGCAGATGCAATTGCGACATTTTGGTTAATTTCGCTTTTTGCACTCTTGATGGTGGTTGCTTTTGAGTTTACTCGTGGCATATTGATTGCATTAATTTCAATGGTTTTTGCAGCTTTCATGTTAATACTTTATCTTGTGGAAACTGAAGTTATTGAATGGAATATAGACATAACGGTTCCTGCTTATGCTGATGGGACTTTCTACATTGGTATCGCGACGATTTTAACGTTTATCATGATCTTAGCTTGGATCGGGGCGAGATTTAACTATTACGAAATCACACACCAAGAACTCCTTCATAAAAAAGGATTTTTAGGCGATGTTGATCGATGGCCAGCTCCTAACATGATTGTACAAAAAAGCTTAGAGGATATTTTCGAGTTTTTGCTTTTGAGAGCTGGAAGACTTATATTAATGCCTGCAGGAAAAAAGGAAGCGATAGTTATTGGCGCAGTTCCTCGAATAAACGATGTAGAGCGAAGAATAAAAACCGTACTGGAGAAATTAGCAGTAAAAATACAAGAATAAAAGTCTAAACAATAAAAAGATCGTTCATGATATTCATGTATTTCTTTCAAGCGTTTTACGTTAAACACTTTTCCTTTTTCTTTTTTAGTTAATCCTTAGTTTCTCTTCTTGGAGTAAGGGATTTTTTATTATTTTTTGTTTAGTGGAAAAAAATATAAGGATTTTTTCATATTTTTCCTTTAAGGTTGGCTATAATTATGGTGGTTAGTGTAGATGAGAGTGTTTTAAAGAACATTGTTAAGGATTTAGAAGATTTTCTGTTTGATAAGGCTCGGAAGGCTGATATATCTAAGGGGTTTGAGGAGCCGCTTCTTTTTGTTGTGGATCATGTAGAAGTTAAGCCTTTTACTCCTAGTTTACACTGGCTTTTTGTGAAGTATAGTACTGAAATGTCTGAATATGTTGAAAGATTTTTATTAAGAGTTTTTGAGAATGAGGAAAAGGGTCATGGTGAAGAGATTTTTGAAAATGCTTTAGATTTTTTCAATATGGTTGAAAATGTTTTTGAAGATATTAGAGCTATAAAACCCTTAAAATATGGTTCAAGTTATATGGTTTTTGAGAGTTTTAATGGCGAGTCTTTTGTATCTTCTACTGTTCCTTATGAAAAAAAGTTGGAATTAGCAGGTCTTGCTCTTTCTGTTTTTCACGGCGTAGTCATAGAGCAAAATGATCCAGAAATTGAGGAAAAAAGAGTTGCTGAAACATTAAAACAATTACCTTTATCTAGTGCAGAAAAACTTGATTTAAAACAACTTTTTGATGTTTCTATTTTCAATATTGCTAAATCTTATGGTAATACGGTTTCTTTTAATAATTTTACTAGTAAAAATCTATTTTTTGAACTTTTACCTGGGGAAAAAGAACATTTAACTGCGTGGCTTATAAGTTCTGAAAATTTTAACCCTCTCATAAAGTCATGCCGTCTCGAGGATATTGCTTCTTTCTTTATAAAACAGGTGATTCAAGAGTTTAAGAGCGGGAATATAAACCTTTCAAGAACCAAACAAGACTTAAACTTGTTTTTAATTGGATATAATAGATTCCTTGACGATATGAGTTCTACAAGAATCGAAGAGTTTTTCGAAGGTCCTCCATCCTTAGAATTTTACATAGCTATTGAAGTATTGAAAAATCCAGAAAACATAGTCCCTAGCCAGTTACAAGACACTATAACCTTTATAAAGCGACTTCTAAAAGAAAGACCTTTAACAAAGGATTATTAAAAGATTTACTTCGAATTCACCAAAAAATATTGAAAATTTTAATCACTAATACTCTGATTAATACCGGTGAGAGTGCACAATTTTTCTAATTGTTCAATCTCCCATTCTTCTAATTTTTCTCCACAGTTTGGGCATTTTCCTTTAGTTTTTAACCAGTCTTTTAAATGGATGTAATGGGCATATGTTTTACAACAAGGAGTTCTAGCAAGATTATCAAAAATTGGAAGATTACAAACAATACATTTTTGAATCTGGACTTCAGTTCCGCAATATGAACAAGAAACAGCAAAAGGGGGTTTCTCCATACTTTCAGTTTCGGCTTCTAGGCTGAAACTTTCATCGATTTCATCCATTTTTACCGCCATAAGAGATTCTATTGTCGACTCTCCTACCTTAGCTAATTTATCCCACTGTTCCTTTTCAAACTTAATCTTCCCAAAAGCCTTTTTCGCAGTTTTCCAAATATCTTTATATTTATCTTTTAGGGCTTTAATTAGTGGTTTTATTGCGCTCGGATCTCCTATCTCCCCTATAGCTTTCACAG
>SMTZ1_10010134_pt1 | contig 10268 bp, 9 predicted proteins | sample DeeMarSWOR136_30_FD_25667 | JGI IMG/M metagenome (IMG submission 25667) | reverse complement strand
CGGGTCCAAACGACACGCGCTCGACTTCAGGTAATCCGATGGTTTCTAGAAACCCCCGCCAGTCGTAGTTCGGTGTGATGTCGTAAAGCTCATTGATCGTCTTGACTCGATACCAGCTGGCATAGTCACGCATCTGAACCTGATCGAACGAAGCCAGGGCCAGCTGATTTTCCAACTCCATGACCGCCTCGGCGTTCGCCGTCGCCGTAGTCGGGTCGTCTCCCAGCAGTCCAAACATATTGCCGATATGTTCTACATATTGGACGCGGAGTTTCTGTGACTCTTCGTCCTCGCGCGTGTAATAGCCGCGCTCCGGCAGCCCGAGTCCGCCCTGGACGACCCACAGGTTGACCATACTGGAGTTGTACATGTCTTCGATGGCAGTTACACCAAAAGGCACGCCCACCCCTTCAGTGTGATAATCCGAAATTAGCTGGCAGAGTTCATCAACGCCGGAAATCGATGCGATCCGGTCGAAGTCGGCCTGGAACGGCTCGGCTTTCAGCCGGTTGATAGTCACAGTGTCCATGCCCGTTGCGAAGAAATCACCGATTTTCTGTTCGAGCGAGCCATCGGCGTACCGGCCGGCAGCGACCTCGTCGAGGACCTCCTTCAACAGATCATTGTTACGTTCAAGTACCTCATTGAACGTGCCCCAACTGCCGTACTCCGGCGGGACCGGGTTGTTAGCCAGCCAGCCGCCGCTGGCGTACTGATAGAAGTCCTCGCAGGGCGAGCAGGTGGTGTCGAAATTCCGCCGGTCGATTCCCCGGACATTGGTCTGGAACGGCGGTTCGACCTGTGCAACGCAGCCGGTGACGACCGCCAGAGACGCCAGAACGGTAAGGGCGGCCGGGATTTTGAGGTGTCGGCTCATTCCGTCTTTCCTTGTTCTTGTGGGTGTAAGAGATGATAACTCATAGTCTACGCTGTTACACTATGCTACTGGCTGGGCGCCGCTGGAGGCGGCAAGAAGCGAGGTTCGCACAATCCGGGACTGGCCGGATCGTACTCTATTGGATACGTAGGTTCCGTACTGAGGTTGCCAGGCAGCATATCACTCCATAAGGGTCGCCAAATGATCGTTTGACACATCGCCACCTGAAACGTATTCTATAGTGTAGCCTTGCCAAAGGAGGGCGATATGAGAACATTCGCCACTATCAGCGCGGCCGTGCTGCTTGGCCTTCTCATCCTGCACTGCTCCGAGCGGCCGTTATCACCAGATCAACCCGGTCCCGATCCCAACCCGCCGGTAGTCCGCACTCCGGCCGAATTGACCGGCCAGGAAACCAGTCTCCTCGGCAAGTGTAACAAGTTCGGGCTCAACCTCTTCCGCGAAGTGGTCGCCGGCACCCCGCCGACCGACAACGTCTTCATCTCGCCGCTGTCGGTCTCTTATGCGCTCGGTCTGTGCTACGACGGAGCCAACGGCGAGACCCGCGACTCCATCGGCGCCACGCTCCAACTGGCCGGTTTATCGCTGGAAGAGTTGAACCAGGCCTACCACGACCTGACCGAAATCCTGGTCTATGCCGATCCGCTGGTCGATTTCCGGGTTGCCAATTCGTTCTGGTCACGGCAGGGGAAGGCAATCCAGCCGGCGTTTATCGACCTCGCCAAGACCTATTTCGACGCTCGCGTGGAAGAGATCGATTTCCAGGCTCCGTGGGCAGCCGACACGATTAACGCCTGGGTCGAAGATGCCACCAACGGCAAGATCACGGACATGGTCAAGCCGCCGATCAGCCCGGCTGTCGCCGCCATGCTGTTCAACGCGATCTATTTCAAGGGCAGCTGGATGTTCCCGTTCGACACCGCCGATACCCGCACCGAGACTTTCCGCCTCGCCGACGGTACCGAGACCGAGTGCCGGATGATGTTCAAGAACCAGGAAGACTGCCAGATGCCGGGTCCCTCGTATCCCTCCGATCCTTACGATACTCAAACGGACACCAACATCACCTGGTACCAGGACGAGGAAGTATTCGTGCTGGGCATGCCCTACGGCGCGGGTGATTATCGGATGAGCATTGTCATCCCCAATCGGTGGTCCGGGTACCCTGACAATGACCCCACGAGGTCAATTGATGACGTCATCGCCGGGCTGACTGACGAGAAATGGACAACCTGGCTCGACGGCCACACCCCGTACAGGTTCAACCTGAGTCTGCCGAGGTTCAAGTTCGGATACGAGGTGGACCTTTCTGAGGTCCTCAAGGCACTCGGCATGGAGATCGCGTTCGACGGCGGACGCGCTGATTTCTCGAATCTGTTCTCCGACGGGGTCGGCTGGATCGATAAGGTCAAGCACAAGACGTTCGTGCAGGTGGACGAGAAAGGAACCGAGGCGGCCGCCGTCACGCAGGTCATATTCATCGATTCCATGCCGCCGCAGATGATCTGTGATCGGCCGTTCCTGATCGTCATCCATGAGGACGTCTCCGGTGCGATTATCTTCATGGGTCGCATCGCCAACCCGGTCTGGGAGGAGGAATAGGCTGCCGCGTCGTTGGCATCGCTGGTTCAGATCTGTTATCCTGCTAGCCGCTGGCGTGGCGGTATTGCTTCTATGCACGACCGGTTTTCCAAAGGCCGAAAGTGGCAAGACAGGGGACCATCCGATCCGGGTGATCGATAGCGCCGTGACCGATGTCGACGGCAACGTCTACAGCGCGGTAACGATCGGAACCCAGGTATGGATGAGCGAAAATCTGAAGGCGACCCGTTACCGCGATGGTGCCCCAATTCCACTCGTCATCGATGACTCCATATGGAGCAATCTGACGTCAGGTGCATATTGCTGGGGGAGCGACGATTCTATGTCCTACAAAGCTACTTACGGCGCCCTGTACAACTTCTATGCCGCAAATGATTCGTGCGGCCTCTGCCCGGAAGGCTGGCATGTGCCTTCGGAATCTGAATGGTTAACGATGGAAGCATACCTGGGAGGACCGGAGGTCGCGGGCGGCAAGGCCAAAGAGAGCGACACGGTTCACCGGAATCCACCTAATGCCGCCGCCACCAACGAAAGCGGCTTTACCGGTCTTCCGTCCGGCGGGCGGGGGCGGTTCGGCGGACCCGGCGAGATCGGCAATTACGCTACCTGGTGGTCTTCGACGTCACACGATTCACTCTTTGCCTGGCACTGGGGATTGTACACCGGCAACGCGAAGGTCCGAAGCAACCCCGGTCACAAGACCAGCGGCTTCTCGGTTAGGTGCGTGAAGGATTAGCCTCAAACCCCGGCCCGCCCAGTCACATGACCGGCTAATATCATTTGCTTTCCAACCGCCCGTCTCATTTACTCCGACATGCAATGGGCGCCGGCGTATCTGCTCATCTGTGTCATCATCTGGGGCTGGACCTTTGTCGCCACCCGCATCTGCCTGCAGTATCTGTCGCCGGTGGAATTGCTGGGGCTGCGCTTCCTGACCGGTTTGCCGTTGATGTTGCTCATTATCGCAGTCAAGAGCATCAGGTTTGACTTCACGGCCAGGGAGCGCCGGAGCGTTTTGCTCGGCTCGGCCGTTATTACCCTGCATTTCCTGATTCAGATAACCGGTCTGAAGTATACCTCTGCGACCAACACCGGCTGGATTATCGCGATCACGCCGCTGGTCATGGCGGCGCTGGCGTTCCTGCTTCTGCGCGAGCGGCTCACCGGCCGGGGCGTGGCCGGAATCGCGGTCGCCACCGCCGGCGTCTTGCTGCTGGTCTCGCGGGGACGACTGACTTCGCTGGACTGGCTTAGTTCGTTCGGCGACTGGCTCATCCTGGCGTCGGCCCATACCTGGGCGCTGTACACGATCGTTATTCGTGATATCACTCGAACCCGCCATCCACTCGCTGTCACGTTTGCCGTGTTGGCGCCGTCGGCCTTGGTGATACTCGGGTATATGTCGGTCTCGTCGGATTGGTCGCGGTTGGTCGGTCTGCCGCTCGACGGCCTGGTGGCGCTGTTGTTCCTGGGGGTCCTTGGTCTGGGCGTGGCCCACTGGTTCTGGCAGGAGGGGGTCGCTCGGGTCGGTGCGGCGAGGGCGGGCATCTATCTGTATCTCGAGCCGATCGCCACCACGAGCCTGGCCGTGCCCTATCTCGGTGAACACTTCGGTGTGTTTACAGCGCTCGGCGGGCTGATGGTGCTCGGTGGGGTATACCTGGCCGAAGGACGTCTCAGGCTCTTCCGCCGAAGACAGATTCCGGGGTAATCCTGTGCTGATTGGTCGGCCCGGCCCTCCGGCGTGGACCGACGAGAAGCTGCCCGCCATTGGCTGGTGACCACTGCGCTGACCCATCTCGGCACGCCGTATCGATGGGGTGGGGATGATCCGTCGGGGTTCGACTGCTCCGGGCTGGTACTTGAATGCCTGGCGTCGGTCGGATTGGCCGGCGCGGAAGATCTGTCCGCCAACGGTCTCTATCACCGGTTCGAAAAGTACACCGTGTCCGATCCCGGACACGGATATCTGGTTTTTTCTCTCGATGCCGGTGTTCATGCGCGACATGTGGGGATCTGTCTCGACCAATGGCACATGATTTCCGCAGGCGGGGGAGATCGTGAAATCGTTACCGCGGCCGAAGCCTGGAGGCGGAACGCTTATGTCAGGATCAGACCTGTTCCGGCCGCCGGCCCCCGTCGCAGGATCTGCGATCCACTCTTTGTCATAGAGATGTAATGGACCTATGAGGCTCAATAGAATGAGCCACCCAACGGGTATTGGGTGGCTCTAACAGGCATTAGGATACCTGTGGGACAGGGACAATTTTTAACAAGAACCGTCAACCGACTGTGGTGTCTTTCCTGATGTCCTTCCGCGCAAGCTGCCTAACCAAGTAGTCCCGCCAGCCGAGCGGTTCTTGCTAACTCAGCGTCAGTGGTATAGACGCTTTTTGCCGCAAAATGTTTACAAAATTATCGTGCTAAGGGGAAAAAAATGCGGCCCTGGGGCCGCCTTCCGTTGCGATAAAACAAAGGGGACACGAAAAGTAGTTATTCCATCGCTTTGATCGCCCGGAGGACTTCGCCCGGTGACGTCACCTGCAGGAGCTCCGTTCTGAACTGCTCGTACTGAAGCATCTGTGACAGAGCCTTGAATACCTTCAGGTACAGGGCGTCGTCGTACGGCGGAGCCGCCATCACGAAAAAAAGGTGAGTAGGTTCATCGTCCAGCGACTCGAAATCGTACCCCCGGGTGGAGCGGGCGAATGCCAGCATCAGGTCCTTGGCCTGAAGGGAACGAATGTGCGGCAGGGCCACCCCGTGTCCTATGGCAGTCGAGGCCTTCCTCTCACGGTTGATAAAATCGGTCACCAGTTTGGTCCGGTTGCCGATCCGGGAGCCGTTCTCCAGCAGGTCGACCAGCTCGTTAATGATCTTACGCTTACTCTCTTCCCGCCATTTTTTCAGGGATACCCCTTCAGCCGGCGGTTCGACCACCGTCTCCATCTCGAGCTTGACCCGCTCTTCTGTCAGATAACGCGACAGTTTCATATTACATATCTATCGGCGCACCGGCGCCAAACAGTAAGCCCGCAATAATATGAGCGGCCGCCTGTGTGTCAAGGCTCGCCGCCCGGTGTATCACACAACTCCACAGCTACTAACATCGGAGTCTCCTTATCGGGTCCGTCAATCCTTACACAGGACAATTAATATCCTGTTTGTCCTCACCCATCCGAGGTCGTTGTCAAGCTGGTACCGGCTTGCCTGATCATGACCAATTATCCACATCTCATCATAGCTCGTTGCACTACAGGCGGTTACGTGCCGTGGGTTCTATCGGTTGGAGCCCGCAACGGGGCGGTTGTACCCTCGCGCCGCCGCCACCTGACATGGTGCCGGCAGGACGAGGCGAGTATGCAAAGTTGTTCGGCCGGGTGGCCCGTAAGAAGGCCCTCCACCCGTGGCACCGGGGTATCATGCGGTTGCACACCGAGTCCCCGGTAGCCGTCTTGAGTTGGAATAACTGGAGAAATTTCCTGTTGTGTCGCCGGGACAGGCTGGATATATTGGCCATCTGATGAGTACGTGCTGCCATAGGGAGACAAAAGGGATGAAGAGAGCTGTTACTTTTTGGATCGTGGTTTTGGGTTGTTCGCTGATCGCCGGGCTGTACGTTTCCTGCCGCGACGATATCGAAGTGCCCCTTCCGCCTTCAATCAACGGCAACTACACCGGTATTTACCGCTTTGTAGAGATTGAGAATGGCATTGACACCAACGTAGATACATCGCAGTTGGTGGAGGTCCGCTTTCGCAAGCCTGATTTTTCCATGGATATAGATGGCAGCATCCCCGAGGAACTGCGCGTTTTCTGTGACGTTCTCGGCACGTACGAACTTGGCAACGGTGTGGCCATAACCATCACTGATTCTAACTCCACCCGCGGCGTCTGCACGCAGTACTGGGGACCGGGGGGTTATTTCGGCTTCGACTACACGACGGATACTCTCAAGCTGCTGCACGACTCGGCATTTGTGGACAACGATGGCACTGCGATGAGATGGGTGAAGAACCTCCGGGTGCGCGCGGTGCGGTAGGCCTGATCTCGATTACTCCGCCGGCCCCGCCCCGGGGCCGGCTTTTTTTTGCCCGTCTCCGGGCCCCCGGATACTCTCCAAGAAGGCCGGAATCATTTCCCCTGACAGTATCTGTCAGTCCCGCTCACGATATTCGACCGCAGGGGGGACGAGAGGGGAACCCGCCGGCCGGGGACAGACGTGGGCAGGAGCCGATCCCGGCCCGCCTGACCTTTAAGTGTGAGGAAAACAACATGCTGGCGAAAATCCTCTCCGCGGCCACCCTGGGCGTCGATGCGTATGCGGTCGAAGTCGAGGCCGACATTCAGCAGCAACTCCCGGCCTTTGTCACGGTGGGCCTCCCCGATGGCGCGGTGCGTGAATCCAAGGAGCGGGTGACCGCCGCCATCAAGAACTCCGATTTCGTTTTTCCCTCCAAGAAAGTCACGATCAATCTCGCCCCGGCGGATATCAAAAAGGAAGGCTCGGCCTTCGATCTCCCCATCGCGGTCGGTATCCTGGCGGCCACCGGGCAGATTCTCTGCGACCGTTTTGATGAATACGTCCTGCTGGGTGAACTCTCGCTCGACGGAGCCCTCAGACCGGTCCCGGGAGTGTTGCCGATGGCGATGAGCCTTAGTTCGAACAACCACGTCAAGGGCATGCTGGTGCCGGCCGAGAACGCCTGCGAGGCCGCTATGGCCGACACCGCCCCGGTCTTTCCGGTGAAGTCGCTCAAACAGGCGGTGGAGTTTTTCGAGGACCGAACCGCCATAAAACCGCACCGGATCGATATCAAGGCGGTCTTCGAGAAAGCCCGGCGCTACCCGGTCGATTTCTCCGATGTCAAGGGGCAGGAGTCGGCCAAGCGGGCGCTGGAGGTTGCGGTCGCGGGGAGTCACAACGTTATCATGATCGGCCCGCCGGGGTCGGGGAAGACGATGCTCGCCCGGCGCCTGCCCACCGTCCAGCCGGACATGACCCTGGGCGAAGCTCTCGAGACCACCAAGATCCATTCGGTGGCGGGAAGGCTCCCGGCCGACTCGGCCCTGGTGGCTACCCGCCCGGCCCGCTCGCCGCACCACACCATCTCGTACGCCGGCTTGATCGGTGGTGGGGCCATCCCAAAGCCGGGCGAGGTTTCCCTGGCGCATAACGGAGTGCTGTTTCTCGATGAACTGCCTGAATTCAAGAAGGACATTCTCGAAATGCTGCGGCAGCCGATGGAGGACAACCTGGTGACAATTTCGCGCGCCGCCACCTCCCTGACCTATCCGGCCCGGTTCATGCTGGTGGCCGCCATGAACCCCTGCCCGTGCGGCTACAACGGCGACTCGGCCCACGAGTGCAAATGCACCGCCTCCGAGATCCAGCGCTACATGTCCCGCATCTCCGGGCCGCTGCTGGATAGGATCGACATTCACGTCGCCGTGCCGTCGGTGAAGTTCAAGGAACTGTCGTCGGACAGCCGGGGGGAAAAGTCGGAGACAATCCGGGAGCGGGTCAACGCCGCCCGGCAGCACCAGCTCGAGCGCTTCAAGAATGAGAAGGCGATCTACGCCAACGCCCAGATGGAGTCGCGGGATATCCGCCGTTACTGCAAGCTGGACGACAAGTCTCAGTCGCTGCTGGCGCTGGCGATCAAGCAGCAGGGGTTATCGGCGCGGGCCTACGATCGGATTCTGAAGGTGTCGCGCACGATTGCCGATCTCGACGGCTCTGAGAACATCGAGATGGGTCATGTCGCCGAGGCGATCCACTACCGCACCCTCGACCGGCATCTGTGGTTGTAACTGCGTAGTCGATCCACTTCAGGTAGGCGGGTCATGGGCTCTACGGTCGCCTGCTTCTGTTTGACAATCCCATACTAACCATTACCTTACCTTGCACTATGTCCGAGACGACGCAGTATACGCGGGTCGAAAAGCTGCTTTTGGAGGCCGCCCGGCTGTTCAACACCACGCTCGATTACGAAGAGTTGATCGAGATGGTGCTCAAGCTGGTCATGACCGCGGTCGACTCGGAAGCCGCGGCGATCTATCGGCACGACCCCGACCGGCGCGAGCGCCGCACCCGGTTCATGTCATGCGGCGACTGCAAGATGATCACGATCGCCCGCCAACCCAGCGCCGGAGTGGTGGCCTGGGTTATGGAAGAGCAGGAAGCGGCAATTATCAACGACACCGCCAGCGATAGCCGGGTCGATCTCGAGATGGGGAAAATCACCGGTCTTCCGGCGCGGTCACTGCTCGCGCTGCCGCTGATCGGCCGCAGCAAATTGATCGGGGTGGTCGAGGCGGTCAATAAGATCAACGGCGAGTTCACCCGGACCGATCTCGATGTTCTCCGCGGCCTCAACAATCAGATCGCGGTGGCGATCGACAACGCCTACCTGTATCGCGAAGCCAAACGGGAAGCCCTCGAAAAGACGTTGCTGTATGAGACCGGACAGATGCTCTCCGGGACGCTGTCGCAGCAGGAAGTGCTGGCCGCAATTCTTGATTCGCTCAAGAAAGTGGTCAGCTTCGAGTCGGGGGGGGTGTTTCTCTGCGACGATCACGGAGTCGACCTCAATGCTATTTACTCGATAGGTTACGGCCCCGAATCGGAACAGAACCTGCACCTTAAGTGTGGCGAGGGTCTGGTCGGCGCGGCGGCCACTTCGGGCAATGAAGTTATCGTCGACGATGTCGCCTCCGACCCGCGCTACATCCAGGCCAACCCCGAAACCCGGAGCGAGATCGCGGTACCGATCAAGATCGATAACCGTGTGATCGGCGTCATTAATCTGGAGTCGTCCGATCATGACGCTTTCGACCGTGCAGGCCGGGATCGCCATCGAGCGCGCCCGCCTGCATGAACGGAACCTCGAAGCCAAGCGGCTCGAAGCCCAGTTGAACGTGGCCATGGAGACCCAGCGCACCTTTCTCCCCAAGCATGATCCGGCCGTGCCGGGTTACGACATCAGCGGCCATAACACTCCCTCCGGGCAGGTGGGCGGTGATTACTACGATTTTATCCGGATTGTCGACAGCCATCTGGGGATAGCCATCGCCGACGTATCCGGCAAGGGGATGCCGGCGGCGCTGATCATGGCCTCGTTCCGGGCCTCGCTGATCGCCGAGATCCGCAACAACTATTCGATTCGAACGATCGGTCAGAAAGTCAACTCGCTCCTGTGCGAGTCGCTCGAACCGGGCATGTATGTCACTGCCGTCTACGGGGTGCTCGATCTGGCCAATCATATATTGACTTTCGCCAATTTCGGTCATAACCCGCCGGTTTGGCTCAAACGGGACGGTCAGGTCGAGATGCTGTCCGAGGGCGGGGTGATTTTCGGCGTGGACCGGGAGGCCACCTTCGAGGAGCGCGCCTTCATGATCCAGCCCGGTGAAATTATCGTCATGTACACCGATGGCGTGACGGAGGTGTTTGACAAGGATGGAGATGAGTTCGGCCGCGACGGCTTGATCGAGGTGATCAGGGCGAATCGCGACAAGAAAAGTGCCCAATTAGCCGGTGCCATCCGTGATGCCGTGTCGTCGCACGCTGCGCCTACCCATGTTTTCGACGATATCACGCTGGTGGTCATAAAACGCCCGCCGGCCCCATAGCTCTTGCTCGGGGCGGGATTTCTCTGCATATTGAGGAAGTGCAGGCTGACTGTTTTGATTGGGAGTATGTCATGAAGAAATTGTCTCTGGTGTTGACGGTTCTGCTCGCCCTGGGGTGGCTCGGATGCGGTGA
>SMTZ1_10008485_pt1 | contig 10268 bp, 7 predicted proteins | sample DeeMarSWOR136_30_FD_25667 | JGI IMG/M metagenome (IMG submission 25667) | reverse complement strand
AAATTCTTCCTTTTCAAATGATTTCTGAGTCGGCCCAAGAATCTGCTTTGATTTAACCCCTGTTATTACTAGCATTGCACGGATATTACTCTTGAGTTTTGGATCAACAGTAGTACCCCATATTATTCGAGCATTTGGATCAACTCTTGAATATATCTCCTCAACTACTCGCTCTGCTTCACTAATCGTCATGTCCTCTCCACCCGTAACATTGACTAGAGCACCAGTCGCTTCAGATATATCAACTTCAAGTAGGGGAGAATTAAGAGCCTCTACAACAGCGTTAACTGCTTTGTTTTCACCCTCGGCTTCTCCAAGTCCAATCATAGCTACCCCTCCACGTTTCATCACTGTTTTAAGATCTGCAAAGTCTAGATTTACAAGACCTGGCATTGTTATCATCTCAGTTATACCTTTAATTGACCTCATCAAGACTTCATCTGCAACCTTGAAAGCAGAGTTCAATGAAAGGTTAGGAACAATATCCAAGAGTTTATCATTTGGTATGACAATAACAGTATCACAAATATCCCTCAACCGTCTTAGACCTGTTTCGGCATTTTCCATTCGAATTACTCCTTCGACACTAAATGGGAGCGTAACAACGCCTATTGTTAATGCACCTGTTTCTTTGGATAATTGTGCAATTATTGGAGCTGCCCCAGTACCAGTACCACCAACAAGACCACATGTTACAAATACCATATCAGCATGACCAATAGCACCTCGAATATCTTGTTCACTTTCTTTTGCTGCTTCTTCGCCAATCTGAGGTAAAGATCCTGCACCAAGACCTCTAGTTAGATGTCTACCAATCAAGACTTTATGAGGTGCCTGAGCTAACAGCAAATGCTGGGCATCCGTGTTAACAGCAACCAACTCAGCCCCAGTTATCTGGCTTCCTACACAACGGACAATTGTATTTGTACCAGCACCTCCACAACCAACCACTTTAATAGTAGTAGTAAGACTGGATAATACCTCTTCCAATTCTCTATCAACAACATTACGTGTAAGTGTTTCTTTTAGACCATCATTCTTTTTATTAGATGTCGTGGCTTTTTTATTAGCCTTTTTCTCATTTGTAACTACTTCTTCAATAATCTTCCTCATATACTCACCATACCCTCAAGACAACAATCCCCTCTTTATTGAGATTAATATAATTTTTTCAATATTTGTAAACAAAAATCTAATAATTAAAGATTTCCTAAAAAATTGTTAAAATATTTCCAAAGAAAAATCAATGCTTCTTATTGAATGCGTGATATACCCAAGAGAAATTCGATCTGCAAAAGAAGCGTATTTGCTAATATTGCTTAATGTAACTCCACCTGATATTTCGATAAGTACATTTTGGTTCAACTGTCTGATTTTTTTTGCAACTTTTTCTCCCAATTTTGGATCAAAATTATCTAACATAATAACATTAACACCTAGTCTTGCAGCAGTTATAGCATCAGCTTCATTTTCAACTTCAACTTCAATGATTTTATCATGAACCTTTTCTTTTACTTTTTTTATTGCCTTTTCAACAGATCCAATAAGTTTGATGTGGTTATCTTTAATCATTACTGCATCATAAAGTCCAAATCTATGAGATTCTCCTCCTCCAATTACAACAGCTTTTTTCTCATATTTGCGAAATCCTGGAGTTGTCTTTCTTGTTGCAGCTACTGAAACATTAGGATTTATTGATTTGCAAATCTCTACTAATTTCTTGGTTTCAGTAGCAATACCACTCATCCTTCCAATTATGTTTATAGCTAATCTTTCCCCTTTAAGAATGGATCGTGCAGTTCCTTTGACCAAAGCTACAATGGTTCCTTTCTTAACAGATTCTCCATTATTTACCTTAAATTCTATTTTTGCACCAGTTTTATCAAAAACGTTTTTTATCTCTTCTAAACCTGCAATAATACAGTCTTCTTTCAAAATAATTTGAGCTTTGGCATATTCATCAGTAAACAATGATTCAGATGTAATGTCTCCTTCATCTCCTAGATCCTCATCTAGAAATCCATCAATATCGTCCATAACAATATTTTTTATATTAACTTAGTGTTTTAAGGTTTTGGTATTTGGTATGAATCTCGGAATAATTGGCTGTGGGGCAATTGGGACCGATGTAGCTCTTGCTGCAGAAAAAATTGAAGAAATAGAAAAAATATACCTATATGATATCAAAGAAAATGCATCAGCAAATCTTTGTAAAAAAATAACTAAAGCAAATATTAAAAAGGTAAAAGATTTTTTACCACTTGTAGATGTTGTCTTTGAAGGTGCTTCTCAACAAGCTGTCCATGAATATGCTGAAGATGTTCTTAAAGCAGGAAAGGATCTAATTCTAATGAGCGTTGGGGGATTATTTGAAGATCGTTTTAGGAAAAAACTACAAAAAAAGGCTAGAGAAAAAAAATGCAAGATTTATGTTCCCTCAGGTGCAATTTGTGGAATTGATGGCATTATATCTGCTAGTATGGCTGGTTTAGACGAAGTGACTCTTGTTACAACAAAGCCACCCGAATCTTTTGGGAAAAGTAATAAAACACGAACTGTTCTTTTTAAGGGTAATGCTAGAGATGCTGTGAAAAAATTTCCAGCAAATATAAATGTAGCTGCGAGTCTATCTCTTGCTGGAAAAGGATTTAATCAGACAAAGGTTCAGATTGTTGCTGATCCTGTTGTTAGTCGGATTAGTCATAAAATATTAGCCCATGGAAAATTTGGGATGTTACGTGTCGAATTAGAAAATATGCCTAATCCCAACAATCCCAGTTCAAGCTACATGGCCTCGTTGTCTGCAATTGCAACTCTTAGAAGAATAATAGATCCTATCCAGATAGGTGTCTAATTAACCTTTGGAATTAATTTAGTAAGGGTGTAAAGATAAAAGATAGTTTTAAATAATAGAAAAATTGAAAAATGATTTTTTTCTAAACCAAAACTAAATATCTATCTTTTAATTACTCAATTAAATAGAGAAAATGAAATTCGAAATAAAAGATAGAGCTGCTGCAGGTAGAATATGTAAATTTACTACAAAGCATGGAACTGTTTATACACCTACATTGCTACCTGTAATAAATCCTAATAAGATGTTGATTTCTCCTAAAGAAATGAAAAAACTTTTTGGTACAGAAATAATAATCACAAATGCCTATATTATAAAAAAAAATGAAAAACTAAGAAAAAAAGCATTAGAAAAAGGAGTTCATAAACTTATAGATTTTGATGGACCGGTTATGACTGATTCTGGAACATTTCAATCCTATGTATATGGAGAAGTTGAAATAGATCCTATTGAAATTGTTGAATTTCAAAGAGATATTGGAAGTAATATTGGTACTATCTTGGATGTTTTTAGCTATCCAGATCAAACTAAAACAAATGTTGAACAAGTAATTAAAGAAACATTAACACGTGCTAAGAAAAGTGTAAAGGTTAAAGGAGATATGGCGCTTGCCTGTACAGTCCAAGGTTCTATATATCCTGAAATACGAGAGAAATGTGCAAAAGAACTTAGCAAAATTGACGCAGATTTCTTTCCTATAGGAGGAGTTGTGCCTCTGATGGAAAATCAGAGGTATACTGATCTAGTGAGATGTATTATCTATTCAAAAAAAGGATTGGATCCCTGCAAACCTGTTCATTTATTTGGAGCTGGACACCCACTTATATTTCCACTTGCGGTTGCTCTCGGATGTGATTTTTTTGATTCATCTGCATATGCAAAATATGCAAATGATGATAGATTTCTTTTCTCCTGGGGCACAGAAAGACTTGAGGATTTAACCGACTTCCCATGTCCATGTCCAGTTTGTTCGAAATATACTGTATCTGAGTTTAAAAAAATCGATAAAAAAAATCGTACTTTGGAAATAGCAAAACACAATCTATACATTACATATACTGAAATAAAGAGAATAAAAAATGCAATTTCAAATGGTAATTTATGGGAGCTTGTAGAAAGAAGGGCAAATTCAAATCCATATTTACTTGAAGCTTTAAAAGAACTCAGAAGAAAAGAAAATAAAAAATTCCTTGAAAAATTTGAACCAACCAGCAGCAATAAAGCTTTATTTTATACTGGATCTCAGACAATACATAGACCTATAATTTATAGGACTCATAAAAGGTTACTTGAAAGATATAACAGTTTATATGATACCACTGTTGTTTTCCCTGATGGTGCCAAACCATATTCAATATATTATTCTGATAAAATAGGGAGCATATTCAAGCAGAATTGTAACGTAAATATTCTCATTGATTCACATCTTGGTCCAATTCCTCTTGAGCTTGATGAGATGTATCCCTTTGCACAATCAATTTTTCCAGAGATAACTGATAATGAAACCGAAGAGTTTGTAACAAAAATATTTGATGATTTTACAAAAGATAACGAGATGATTTGTTGGACTGGAACTGCAACTCTAAAAGAGATTCAACCATCACGAGTAAAATGTGAAAATTTTGATAAAGTGAGGATTTCTGCAATCTCATATATGCAGTTTGGAAAAGATGCAGGAGATATATTATTAGATGGAAAGCTTAGAATTGTCAAATCAAAAAAGACAGGTAAAATAAGAAATGTTTACTGCAATGAAAAACATGTTTTATCTATGCGTGCAGAAGACGGTATGTTTACCCTAAAAATAGATGGAGCTAAACTATTGCATAAATATTTTAAATTCCCAAAACTCAGAGTTGTTGTCGATAAGGATGCAATCACATTTATTAAAGAGGGAAAAAGTGTTTTTGCAAAGTTTGTAAAAGACTGTGATCCAGAGCTTAGACCATTTGATGAATGTCTCATTGTAAATGAAAGTGATGAGTTAATAGCAGTTGGTAGATGTTTACTCAATAGATCAGAGATGTTATCATTTAATTATGGAATGGCTGTTAAAACAAGAGATGCAGTAAGTTAAATTTTTATTTGGAAAACTCTTTAATAGCATATAAGGTTTATTTTTGGGAAAAAATGAGTAGATACACCAGTGGTTTTAGGGAACCTCCTTGGGTAATGGGCTCTCCAAAAGAGGTTATGGATTGGATTGAATCTAGTCATCCTTCAAAAAATAGTCATACTTCAAAGAAAGATAAAGACAAAATGGATAATAAATATCTAACAAACCTACATATTAAATTTGATTTAGATGTAAATAGAAAAGAGATAAAACCTATGAATTTTATATCAATAATTACTAGAAGTAAAATAGTTGAAGAAGATTTTGATCTTATTCCAACTGCTGAGCTAATCTTAAGAGGTCTTGCAAAGGCCAAGTTTAGAAATACAGCAAAAATCGTTGTTGATGGTAAAACTCTATATGAACATCCTGAGAATAAATCTGATTTAAGAAAAACAATCGAGGACATTGATGATTTTTCAAATGAAATAAAAGAAGGCAAAATTCTTGAAATTAAAGCTATTTTGGATGATATTGAAAAAGCTGAAGCAAAGATAAAAATTAATAAAGTTCATAATATAAAAGAACATTCCGTTGATATTCTAATAAAAGGTAAAATAAGAAAAAAGGTTTACCATACTTTTCTTAATTATTTAAATGATAAAATTGGCCTAAAAGTAGAATCATAAAAAATCGTCAATGGAAGTAACAAAAAAGCACATATATAAAAATAAGAAATTGCTTTCTGGTTCGCTTAATAAGGAGGCGTTATATTATGTCAAACAAAGATAAATCGTCACAGATATCTGGTTTTTATAAAATCCCGATTGAAAAGAGAATAGAATTAGTAAAAAAATTTTCTGATTTGGATGATGAAGAAACACAATTGTTTTCTTCTTGTTTAAAAATGGATATTGCCGATAGAATGATAGAGAATGTGTTAGGGACTTTTGAAATTCCTTTAGGGATAGCTGTAAATTTTCTAATAAATAATAAAGATTATCTTATTCCAATGGCAATTGAAGAATCAAGTGTGGTTGCTGCCGCAAGTAACGCTGCCAAGATTGCTAGAATAAAAGGAGGATTTCAAACTGAATGTACTGATCCTCTAATGATAGGCCAGATACAGATTCTACATATCGATAATATTGCTGACTCAGCTAAAAAAATTTTGAATAAAAAGGAAGAGATTCTAAAGTTTGCCAACAGACAAGATGAAGTTCTTGTTAAATTTGGTGGAGGAGCCAAAGATATTGAGGTAAGAATATTGGATAGTCCTCTTGGTAAAATGATAGTAGTTCATCTTATTGTTGATGTTCGTGATGCAATGGGTGCAAATGCTGTTAATACCATGTGTGAGGCCCTAGCACCAATACTTGAAGAAATAACAGGTGGAAAGGTTCGTTTAAGAATTCTTTCAAATCTTGCAGATAAACGAATCGTAAAGGCAAAAGCTGTTTTTGATAAGGAAAAAATTGGAGGAGAAAAAGTGGTGGATGCATTTCTTGAATCCTATAATCTTGCAGCAATTGATCCATATAGAGCAGCTACCCATAACAAGGGGATAATGAATGGTATCGATGCATTAATTATTGCAACTGGTAATGATTTCCGTGCAATCGAAGCAGGTGCCCATGCCTATGCTGCAAGAGATGGACAATATACTTCTTTAAGTCATTATTATAAAGATAAAAATGGGAATCTTGTTGGTGAGTTAGAACTACCTATGGCAGTTGGAATCATTGGTGGTGCAGGAAATATTCATCCTAAAGCAAAGCTATGTAAGAAAATACTTGGCATAAAAACTGCAAAAGAACTAGCAGAAATTGTAGTAAGTCTTGGCCTTGCACAAAACTTTGCTGCAGTATTTGCTCTATCAACAGTAGGAATACAGAAAGGACATATGTCATTGCATGCAAAAAATATTGCAGTAATGGCAGGTGCACAAGATGATGAAATAGAAAAAGTTGCAGAACAGATGATTAAGGAAGGAAATATTAAATTAAATAGGGCAGAAGAAATACTAAAAGAAATCAGATAATTCTATCAGCGATATCCTCTGGTTCTCTTTCACAATAATAGCATTTAATACGAGGTGGATCTTTTTTAATTACATTAAACCTGCTTTTTACAGGCTCTTTGGCATTAGAAACACATGTAGGATTTGAACAACTGACGATGCCGATTATTTCATCTGGTAACTCCACTTTATGTTTCTTTGCAACTTCATAATCTCGTATTATATTAATCGTGGCTTTAGGAGCAATAAGTGCTATTTTATCAACCTCCTGTGGATCAAGCTCACGATTTTCAACTTTTACTATGTCTTTTTTTCCAAGTTTACTTTTAACATTTATTGCAACGCTTATTACAGATGAAGAGCTGGTAGGGATGCCAAGTATATGTAATACTTTAACTGAATTTCCAGCAGTGATATGATCAATAACAGTTCCATTCTTGATTCGAGGTATCTTCAACTCTTTTTTCATATTCTTCCCCCAATAACAAGAGAAAGCAAAGCCATTCTAACAGGAACTCCATTAAAAGCCTGTTTGAAATATAGGGCATGATGTGTTTTGTCAACTTCTGGATCAATTTCAGTAACACGAGGTAATGGATGCATAACAATTAGGTTATCTTTGGCACTTTTTAAAAGCTCATTATCAATTTTATATGATCCCACAACACGATTATATTCCTCAGCATCAGGGAATCGTTCTTTTTGAATTCGTGTAACATACAAAACATCAGCATCCCTGATTGCTTTTTCCAAATTAAGAGTTGATATAGGTTCAATCCCAAGCTCTTTACATTCATTAACTACTTCATTAGGCATTTTTAAACTAGCAGGAGAAACAAAGGATAGTTCTGCTCCATATAGAGCTAAGGCATAGGCAAGAGAATGCACAGTTCGACCGTATTTTAAATCGCCTAAAAGTACAATCTTTTTATTCTTAATTCTTCGCTCTTCTTCACGTATGGTAAATAAATCGAGAAGACACTGTGTTGGATGTCTTCCTGCACCATCACCTGCGTTGAGAATTGGTGCATCAGCAAATTCGGCAGCAAGTCGTGCTGCACCTTCATGTGGGTGTCTAATAACAATTGCATCACTATAAGAATCTGCCATACGTATTGTATCAGCTAGGCTTTCTCCTTTTTTTTGAGAAGTTCCACTAGGGTCTGAAAATCCAATAACTCGTCCACCAAGTCTGTTCATAGCACTTTCAAAACTCAATCTGGTTCTAGTACTAGGCTCAAAGAAAAGTGATGATAACACCTTTCCCCTCAATAATCCTCTATATTTATCCCCTTTTGCGTATGGAATCATTTCTTTAGCATAATCAAGGATATAATTAATTTCCTGCTTAGAAAAATCCTTAATCGATATAATGTCTTTTCCTTTAAATTTCATAAGAATCAAAAAAAATGACATGTAATATATGCTTAATATACTTTTTAATTCATTAAAAATAGAAAAATTAATATAATATGTTAATTTAATAAAAATCATATAGTATTATGAAAATAATATTATGGCAATATTTGTTCAATAAGCTATATATAGTAGGTGACACTGATAATTTAAGTTAGAATCTTGATGGTGACTCAATATGGTTAAAAATCAAAAACCAAAAAATAATACTATAACAAAATTATACAAAATTTTAGATTATAATTCTAAAAAAGATTTAGGTCCTGAAGATGAAAAGTACCTTTTATCATTGAGTCAGAGATTAAACGAAACATCGGGCCGGGGAATTATTTACAAGAAGATAACAAGTAAAGAGAGTCCAGAACAAGGAATTGAACCTTTTCAAGCAAAAATAGTTATCCATTCAAGAAAAGTTGAGAAGAAAATCGAATTTCCTGAAGTAAAAACTGAGGAAGAAGAGATAATAGATATCAAAGATGAAGAAATATTTGAAATTGAAAAAAAAAGGGTAAAAGGACCTGAATTTATCGGAGTAAAACCTAAGGCTATTGTAAAAGGAGATATATCAGAAAAAAGAGAACTAGAAAAAGAATTAGAAGAAATACCTGAATGGACACCTGTCGAAACCAAAAAAGGAGAACCATTTGAAGAACTACCTGAACTAGAACCCATTGCTGAAGTAAAGGTAAAAAAAGAAAAAAAGAAAAAAATTGAGACTAAAATTGAATATTGCCCAGAATGCGGAACCGAACTTGATATAGAAGTTGATTTCTGTCCAGAATGTGGAACAGAAATAAAGATAGAAACTACAACCACTTTTATACCTGTGAAAAAAGTTGAGAAAGAATATTTACCTGCAGAATGGGAAGCAATTGATATAGAGAAGACTAAAGATAAAAAAATACCTATTATTGAAAAAGAGGAAAAAATTGCTACATTTAAAGATATAAAAATTATCAATGAAGAAATTGCTGTTTTGCTTTATGATAATGGTATTACTACAGTTGATATATTAAATGGAGTTTCTTTAAAGGACCTTACCAAAATTAAGGGCATTAAGAAGAAGACTGCAAAAAAGATTAAAAAAGAAGTGAAGAAAAAAATTAGAAAATTAAAAAAAGAAGTATCTACAAAAGATAGTGTTACAGAGGATCAATTACCTATGGATGTAGAGAAAAAAGATGAAACACAAGAGTGGCCCTCTACTAAAGAATTTACTTCAAAGACAACTGTATGGGAAACTGTTGAAGAAGAACTGAAGGAAAAAGAAGAAGAAATCCCCATTTTTGAAGAATTAATTTCTGAAAAAGAATTAGAAAAACCTGTTATAGACAAGGTTAGTAAAATCGAAATTTTTAAGGAAATAAAGAGTATAGATAATGAAACAGCTGTTCTACTTTATGACAATGGATATACCACTACTGATGCATTAAAAAAAGCATCATTAAAGGATTTAACCAAAATTAAGGGAATAAGTAGAAAAACAGGATCAAAAATCATAAAAGATATTAAAAAAATTAAAACAAAACCAATTTTTATACTAACAAAAGAATTAGAGGAGGAAAAAAAGACAACCGATATCCTAAAAATAGAAGAAGAATTAGATAAAACAAAACAATCATTAGAAACAATTACTCAAGAGTTGAATACAAAAGAAAATAACATACAACAACTACAAAAGGAAATAGAAGACAAAACAAAAAATCTAGAAACCAGTAACAACGAAATAAACAAAAGGGATAAAGAAATAGAAAAAATAAAAAAAGATTTACAAACAAAAACAGAAGAATTAGACAAAAAACAACAAACCATCATACAAATAACAGAAAAACAAAAAGAACTAGAAAACAAAGAAAAGGAAATAAAAATAAAAATCTTCAAAGATATAAAAAGCATTGATGATGAAACAGCCATCCTACTCT
>SMTZ1_10008483_pt1 | contig 10270 bp, 10 predicted proteins | sample DeeMarSWOR136_30_FD_25667 | JGI IMG/M metagenome (IMG submission 25667) | reverse complement strand
AATTTATAAAAACTGCTAAAAAAGTTACAAAAACCAAGCCAATAGTTGCTTTTAAAGCTGGTAAAACAGAGAAAGGTATAGAAGCTGTTGCTTCTCACACAGGAGCTTTAGCAGGATCAGCACAAATATATTCTGCTGCATTTAAACAAGCAGGAATAATTGAAGCTAAATCTTCTGAGGAAATTTTTGATTATGCTAAAGTTTTGGCAAACCAACCTGTTTTAAAGAATAATAAAATAGCAATAGTAACTGATGGTGGGGGCTTTGGTATTGTAGCAACTGATGCTGCAATAAAATGTGAATTAGAGCTTCCTACTTTAGAAAATTCTTCATTAAAATCACTTGAATCATTTTTACCATCTTATGCATCAACCAAAAATCCAATTGATATAACTGGAGATGCCACTGTTGAAAGATATCAAAAAACTTTAGAAATTGTTTTAAAAGATAAAAACATTGCTGGTGTTGTTTGCATTGCTTTAATGCAAATTCCAACTTTAACTGATGAAATAGTTGATGTTTTAAAAGACTGTAAAGTTTTTGGAAAACCAATAACTGTTTGTTCTGCTGGAAGTCAGTATGTTTTGGAAAGAAATAGAAAACTTGAAAGGTTTGGAATTCCTGTTTATCCAACTCCTGAAAGATCGGTTAAAGCTTTGGCAATTCTTTATGAATATGGAAAAATATTGAAAAGAAAATGAAATTCTAACTTATATGAAAATAACCAGTGGAAACATTCTATAACCACTTCTAGAGGTCGCAGAATAATATGCCATACTTTGTTCTTAGAAACATCATGAACAAAAAAATTTTATTAGTAGTATTAACAGGATTATTGACAATAGGCATTGTTGGTATAGCTGTAATATCTAGTTATGGTTCAATAACAGGTTATGCAACAGTTGAGCAAGGAATAACAATAGACATATACGGTTCTTCAAATGATGAAAGTTATGACTTAAATACTGTACATCAGGGTGAAACAGTTTATTCTCCAAAAATAAAACTGAAAAACAGTTTAAGTAATCCAGTTGATGTTAATATAACATCTGAAATATTAGCTGTAAGTGCTGGTAATGAAAGTGATTTAGAATTTTCCATAGTAAATGAATACAAAAATGTAACTTTAACCAATCCAATAGAAGTTCCAACAGACGATCTTTACTTCTATGTAGAACATAGATTTCAAGCAAATGCAGAGTTAGGAAATTATACATTTGAAATAGAAGTAATTCCCGCCTAAAAGTTTTTAGTCCTATAAGCCTTACAAAAATATGAAAATGGACAATTTTTAGGATCTTTAATACATAAAGGATTTATGGGCTTACAAATTTCCTTGCCAAAACTAACAAAACCAAGATTAATTAAATGCCATTTATTTTTAGGGAATAGACTTTCTAGCTTTTCCCTTACTTCTTCAACATTAGCTTTTTTATCAACTAAACCTATTCTTTTAGGAACTCTGTTACAGTGTGTGTCAATAGCTATTCTTGGAATTCCGAAACCATACATCAAAACAATGTCTGCTGTTTTGTATCCAACTCCTGGTAATTCAATTAATTCTTCTCTCCTTTTAGGAATTTTTCCTTTGTATTTTTTTAATATGATTTTAGATATTTGTTTTATTCTTTTTGCTTTTTGCCTATATGAGCCTGATATTCTTATTAAATTTTGTAATTTTCTAATTGGCAACTTCAACATTTGTTTTGGTGTTTTGGCAAAAGAAAGTAATTGATTAGCAGCTCTTTCTGAATTTTCATCTCTTGTTCTTTGTGATAAAACTGTTTCCATTAATAATTCAAATATTTCTTGATTTTTCATAGGAGAAGCATCAATATATTTTCCATATTTCTTTTCTATGTAATTAAGAATGATTTTTATTTTATTCATATAAGAAAGAAACATTTACAAAATTATTAAAGTTAATGCAATCACGAACATTCCTAGAAATAGTCCCAACAAAGAAAGATGTGGTTGTCCGTGTACTTCTTTATGCTTATAAACATAAGGTAACAGTTCATCAAAACTTATGAAAATCATTATACCAGCAACTGCAGAAAGAATAATTCCTAAAATAAACTCATTTAAAAATGGATATAGAAACAAGAAACCTATAATTGCTCCTATTGGTTCTGCAATACCTGATAGAAAGGAATATTTAAATGCTTTCTTTCTACTTCTGGTCGCATAAAATACAGGTATTGAAACAGCAATGCCTTCAGGTATATTATGTAAAGCAATTGCCAATGCAATTAAAATTCCTAATCTTGCATCTGAAATAGATGAAAACATTACAGCAATACCTTCTGGAAAATTGTGTATGGCTATACCTAAAGTAAGTAGAATTGCTGTTTTTTTCAATTTTCTTTTTCCATCTTCATATTCTTCTTCTTCATAAGTATGAGGTATCAAAGTGTCTATTAAATATATTAATAAAATGCCTCCGAAAAACCCTGAAATTGCAGTTAATAAATTTGTACTTGCAATTCCTTCTGATAACAATTCTGTAAACGAAATGAATATCATTACTCCTGCTGAAAAACCAAAAACAACACATAAATAGCAAAATTTAGGTTCTCGTTTCTTTATTAAAAAAGCAATTAAACTTCCTAAGGTTGTTGAAATACCTGCTAGAAAAGCTAGTAAGAGTGGAAAAATGAAAGTCATACATACAATTTATTAAATTTGCTTTAAATAGTTTTAATGAGGTGAGAAAATGCCAAGAGTGGTACATTTTGAAATTAGTGTAGATGAACCTGAAAGAGCTAAAGAATTTTATGAAAAAGTATTTGGATGGAAAATTGAAAAATATGGACCCATAGATTACTGGCTTATTATGACTGGTGAAAAAAGTGAACCTGGAATTGATGGAGCATTAATGAAAAGAGAAGAATCTAAACAAAACATTGTAAATACAATTAGTGTACCTTCTATTGATGAATTCATAGAAAAAGTAAAGGAAAATGGTGGTAAAGTATTGATGCCTAAACAAACCATTCCAGGTATTGGATATCATACATATTGTCAGGATACTGAAGGTAATATTTTCGGTATTATGGAAGAAGATAAAACAGCTAAATAATTTGGTAAAGGTGAAAAAAGATGAGTAAAGAAGTTGAAAAATATATAGAGAAACAAAAATCACCACAAAAAGAAATATTAAAAAAATTAAGATCTATAATTCTTAAGACTTTCCCAAAAATTAACGAGAGATTAAAAGCTGGTGTTCCTTGTTATGGTGTTACTCCGAAAAACTATTGTGGAAAATATTATATTGTTGCACTTAAAGACCATGTTAATTTGGGTTTCTTAATAAAAGGTTTGACAAAAAAAGAAATTAAACTTTTTGAAGGAACTGGAAAAACAATGAAGCATATTAAAATTTATTCTCTGAAAGATATAGATGAGAAGAAAATTGTAAAATTGTTGAAAATAGTAAAGAAGAAATAATGTTATGGAAGGTATATGACATTTTTAAAGTAAAAATATATAATTATAAATATGGTTAAAAAATTTAGAAAAAGTAAAGGAAAGGAATTGGCTGGATATGTTTTTGTTGGTTTTTTTTCCTAGGACTGGTTGGTGGAGCAATTTACGGAAGATATGATTTAGGAGCCTTAGCAGGTCTTGCTATGGGTTTATAGCTTCTGCATTTGTAAGGATGAAGTATTAAATCTAGGAATTGATTTTTAACTTTTTGAATTTTTTTCTAATCTTCAAGTTTTAAATATTTCTAACAATAGATTCTTATCAGACGGCTAGAGAAATGACAAGTGTGTTCAACATATTAAATAATAGAATAAAAGAGCTAGCCGTATCTAGATTTGAAAAACCAACTTATGTTCAAGAATTAGCATTACCAAAAGTTCTAGAAGGAAAAAATATTCTTGTAATAGCTGAAACTGGTTCTGGAAAAACTGAGTCTGTAATGCTTGGCTTATTTAACAAACTTATTGAAAAAGAGCACAAACCGTTTGCTTTGTTATATCTTACTCCTATGCGTGCATTAAACAGAGATTTAATGGATAGATTATTATGGTGGTGTAATAGACTTGATATTGATATTTCTGTAAGACATGGAGACACAACACAATATGAAAGAAAATTGCAAGTAGAACATCCTCCTCACATTTTAATCTCAACTCCTGAACAAATAAATGCAATGTTAGTTGGAAAAAGATTAAGAGAACACCTAAAAAACATAAAATATATTGTAATTGATGAGATTCATGAATTAGTTACAAGCAAAAGAGGTATTCAACTAACTTTATCATTAGAAAGATTAAAAAAATATTGCGGAAACCCACAAATAGTTGCTTTATCTGCAACAGTTGGTTCTCCAGAATTAGCTGCAAAATTCATTTTTTCTGATAACAAATATGAAATTGTTAAAGCAATTTCTCCAAAAGATATTCAGTTAAGAATAGAAAGCCCTTTTCCTAATAAAGAAGATAGACTAATTGCAGAAAAAATATTTATTGGAAGCTCTGTTGTTGCTAGATTAAGAAAAATTTATGATTCAATAACTGAGCATAAATCAGCCTTAACCTTTACCAATACAAGAGAAGCTGCAGAAATTCTTTCCTCAAGATTAAGACTCTTGGATGAGAAGTTTCCTCATGAAATTCATCATTCATCATTAAGCAAGCATATCAGAGTTAAGGCTGAAAAAGAATTTAAAAAAGAGAAACTGAAAGCCTTAATAGCTACCTCTTCATTAGAACTTGGTATTGATATTGGTTCTATTGAATTAGTTTTACAATACATGTCTCCAAGACAAGTAACAAAGATAACTCAAAGGGTTGGGAGATCAGGACATGGAGTAGGAAGAGTTTCTAAAGGAATTGTAATTGCAAGTGATGGGGATGATATTTTTGAATCTGCTGTAATTGGAAAAAAGGCTTTGAAAGGAGAATTAGAACCATTAAGAATTCATGAAAAATCTTTAGATGTTTTAACACATCAAATAATAGGATTGTTAATAGAAAACTATAAAATGAATCCAAAAGAAGTTTTTGAAATGTTTAAAAAAGCCTATCCATTCAGAAACCTGGAAGAAGGTGAGTTTTTAACATTATTAAACTTCTTAGCAACACAATTGAGATTAATATATTTTGATAATGAGATAAAAAGAAAGAGAAAGGTTTTTGAATATTATTTTGAGAATCTTTCTGTTATTCCAGATCAAAAAAGATATAAAGTAATTGATACCACAACTAATACGTTTGTTGGAACTTTAGATGAAGAGTTCATTGCTTCACATGGAAATGCTGGCTCAAGCTTTATTGTTAGAGGAAGGCCATGGAAGATTCTTTCTGTTGAAAAAGATAAAGTTTATGTTGAAAATGTTGATGATATTACATCAGCAATTCCTGCTTGGGAAGGAGAACTAATACCTGTTCCATTTGAAGTTTCACAAGAGGTTGGAGAACTTAGAAAAGAAATCGAAAATATGCTTAAAAAAGATTTAAAAAAAGATGAAATTATTTTAAAAATGAAAGAAAAGTATCCAGTCTCTTCTCAATCTGCAGCAAAAATGGTTCAGCTAATTAAAAAGCAAATTAAAAAATATCACTTACCTAAAGGCAATGAAATTGTATTTGAAAGCTTTCAAAATTATGTTGTTCTACATTCTTTATTTGGAACTAGGGTCAATGAAACTTTGTCAAGATTCATATCCACCCTTTTATCTGCTGAACACGGAGAACTAATAATGAGCAAGTGCGATCCTTATAGAATAATATTCAAAGGTTGTAGTATTGAAGAAATAAAAAAGATTTTAAATAGTTATGGTCCTGAAGATGTTCAAATAATATTAGAAAAGGCTTTACCTAGGTCTTCTTTGTTTAAGTTTAAATTCATTCATGTTGCCAAAAGATTTGGAGCAATTAGTAAAAAGGCTAGTTTTGGTATGATTAATATTGATAGAATAATAGATGTTTATTGGAATTCTCCTATTTACAAAGAAACCTTACAAGAATTATTTACTGAAAAATTAGATCTAGAAAAAACTCAAGAAATAATTGAAAAAATTCAAAACAAAGAGATAAAACTAGTTGAGGCTGAAGGTTTATCTCCAATAGCTGAACTAGGATTTAGATATGAGTTACAAGATGTTGTTAAACCAGAAAGACCTGAAAAAGAAATCTTTAATATGTTTAAAAAAAGATTAATGAACACTAAAGTTAGATTAGTGTGTATTAACTGTGGGAATTATTCTATTACTAATTATGTTAAAAATATTGAGAAGGAACCTAGATGCAGAAAGTGTCAGTCAAGATTAATAGCTGTTCTTAGACCTCATCAAACTGAAATTCAGAAAATTGTTAAAAAATGGTTGAAAGGTAAAGAATTGACTGATGAAGAGGAGGAAAAGTTGAGACGGGTTAAAAGATCTGCAGACATGACAATAAATTATGGGAAAAAAGCTGTTATTGCAATTGCTGGAAGAGGCGTAGGACCTGAAACAGCAAAAAGAATTCTTGCCAGAATGTATAGAAATGAGGCTGAATTTTATAAAGAAATTTTAAGAGCTGAGAGAGAGTTTATTAAAACCAAAAGATTCTGGGCTTAATTTTAAAACTTATATTCTACTTCTAAAAATCATTATTATGAAGGATTGGCTTAAAGGTCTTATACTATTGATAATAGGAAATATTTTGTATGAAGTTGTTCCGGTTTGGTTAACCGAATATCTATTAGCTCAACCTAATCCTTTATATTCAATAGGTTTATTCTTAGAAAATATTCCTAGTATACATGATGCATTAACAGGTGAGACTGGTTTTGCAATAGGAATTTTAGGTATTCTTATGATTATCTATGGTCTGTATTTGTTTGTTAAAGATTTGTATAAAAGGTCTTAAACTTATATTCTCTTTTTAAAATATTATTATGAAACTCTGTCTTTTAGATGCAGACTATGTTAATGAAGGCAATCAATCTATCATAAGACTTTTTTGTAAAGATAAAAATGGGAAAACAATAGTTTGTTTAGATTATAATTTTGAGCCTTATTTTTACATTCTAGCTAAGAAAAATAAAGAAAAAGAAGTTAAGAAAAAGACAGAAGCAATAAAATCAATAAAAATTAAAAAAGTGGAAATAATTGAAAGGGTATTATCTGGAGAAAAAAGAAAATTTGTAAAGGTGTTTTGTTTTTTATCAACAGATATTCCAAAAGTTAGAGATATAGTAAAGAGATGGGGAGAAGTAGAAGAAGAATATGAATATTCTATAAATTTCTATAAAAGATACTTAATTGACAATCAAATAGAGGGAATGGGATGGATAGATGTAAAGGGTGAAGAAATAAAAAGAAAATACAAAGCTGATAAAATTATTAAAATCAAGAAAATAAAACCTGTAAAATCTGATGAAATACCTAAACTAAAACTTCTATCTTTTGATATCGAATGTGTAGAAGAAGGAGGAAAACAAAAAATTGTAATGCTTTCTATGAAATCTAAAGATTTTGAAAAAGTTTTAACATATCAAAAAGATAAAGGTTATAGAAAATATGTTGAAATTGTAAAAAATGAAAAAGAATTATTAAAAAGATTTGTTGAAATAATTCAAAAACAAGACCCTGACATCATTCTAGGTTTTAACAGTGATATGTTTGATTTTCAGATAATACAACAAAGAGCAGATGAATTAAAAGTTATTTTGATTTTAACAAGAGATTTCTCAAAGTTAAAATTCGCAAGAAGGGCAAGAATATCTTCTGCAAGACTTAAAGGAAGAATTCATGTTGATTTGTTTGAATTCATAGATAACATTCTTTCTCCACAATTACAAACTGAAGTATTAACCTTAGATGCTGTTTCAGCAGAATTATTGAGTGATAAAAAAATTGAGATTGGATATGAAGAAATATTGGAATCTTGGAGAAAGGGAAAAAAATTAGGAAAGCTTGCTGAATACTGTTTAAAGGATTCTGAACTAACTTTAAGATTAGGAGAATTTATTTTATCACAAATCTATCAAATAGCAAAACTTTCTGGCCAGTTGTTGTTTGATGCAACAAGAATGACTTACTCACAACTGGTTGAGTGGTATTTATCAAGAAAAGCATTTTCAATGAAAATAATAATTCCTAATCAACCAAAATGGGACCAAATTCAAAAAAGAAGAGAATACAAACCTTATGTTGGTGGTTTTGTAAAAGAGCCTATTGGGGGTTTGCATGAAGAAATAGCTGTAATGGACTTTAGAAGTTTGTATCCTTCTATAATAGCAACCTTTAATATATCTCCTGAAACTTTCAATTGTTCTTGTTGTAGAAAAGATGGTTATGAAGTTCCTGAAAGAAAATATTGGTTTTGTAAAAAGAAAAGAGGTTTTGTTTCTACAGTAATAAAAGAATTGATTAATAGAAGGATGAATATAAAACAAAAAATGAATAAATTGAAAAAGGGTTCTACAGAATATAATAGAATTGATAATGAACAGTTTGCAGTTAAAACTTTAGCTAATGCAACTTATGGATATTTTGGTTTTGCTGGATCAAAATGGTATTGTAGGGAATGTGCAGACTCTTCTGCTGCTTTTGGAAGATTTTATATCAAAAAGGTTATTGATGAAGCTGAAAAAGAAGAATTTGTTGTTATTTATGCTGATACCGACTCTATGTTTGTAAAAGTTAAAGGAAATTTGAAAAAGAAAGTGAAATTTTTCTTAGAAAAAACAAATAAAATACTTCCAGGGATTATAGAACTGAATTTACAAGGAATATATAAAAGAGGGATCTTCATACCAAGGGGTGTTGGGCCAGGAACTGCAAAGAAAAGGTATGCATTGATAGATGAAAAAGGAGTTCTAACAATCAGAGGTTTGGAAAAAGTAAGAAAGGATTGGAGTAATGTTGCAAAAAACACGCAAGAAAAAGTTTTGAAACTAGTTCTAGAAAAAAAAGATGTAAATGAGGCAATAAAATACGTAAGAGATGTTATTAAAAAATTGAAGCAAAGAAAAATTCCTTTAAAAGATTTAGTAATAATTGAACAGTTAACTAAGCCTTTGTCTGAATACAAAGCAATAGGGCCTCATGTTGTTGCTGCAAGAAAAATAAAAGAAAGAGGAAGAGCTATTGGTGAAGGTATGCCAATAATGTTTGTTATAACTAAAGGAAAAGGTTCTATTTCTCAGAGGTCTGAACCAATGGAAGACGTTATCATCAAAGACATTGATAATAATTATTATATTGGTCATCAAATAATTCCTGCTGCATTAAGAGTTTTAACAGTTTTAGGGGTAACAGAAGAAGAATTATTAGGACAAAGCTTGAAAAGATACTTGTAATAAAAAGATTGAAAGATTTTATACCAGGAAGTTTTAATGAAAATTAAACTAAGGAACTCTATGATCGAAGCTGAAAAGGCAGATAATCTTTGGAAAAGAGCTATTGGTCTGAGCTTTTCAAAAAAGAAAAATATGTTTTTTATTTTACCTTATGAAGGTAGATGGTCTTTATGGATGTTTTGGGTAAGATATCCAATAAAAATGATTTTCATAGACAAAAACAAAACTGTAATTGATATAAAAGAAGGTAAGCCACTGTCATCAGATCCTAAAACTTGGAGAACTTATAAACCAAAAAAATCTTGCAAGTATATTTTAGAAACTCCTTTTTATTTAAAAGTAAAAATTGGAGATAAATTAAAATTTTAAAATCTTATCTATATTTAAATTTTACTTTCTAAATAATAGTATTTTCTTGGTGATAAAATTGGAAGGATATAATGTAAAAAGTAAACTGAAAGATGAGATGTATACGTGGGGTAGCGCTTTAAAAGAACTTGTAAAAGAAAATAAATATGAAATAGGTCTTTATGTTTTAGAATTAGGAACTATTTGGGCACTTGGAGAAGCCGGACGTGCTGGTCTGAATTCTTGGATGGAGTCTTTAGGATATGGTCCCGACGATATAGGTAGTAATGTAAAATTATATGGGAGTTTAAAATGGTGGCGAGATTATGGAATTCGGGGAAGCCAAGTTGGCTCAGCATTAATACACCCCATTGCAAGAGGTTTAAAGAAGGGTGTTGATTATCTTCGTCAAAAAAAACAAAAATAGAGCAATTATAATTTTTATTTTCTTATTTTGTTTAGTTATAGTTCCTTCTTTAGGTTTAGCAAGCGAAGCTAGAGTACTATTCAGAAATGAAAACTATACTATCATACTTATTTCATTACCGGAAGTTATACATAATCCTGAAACGTGGAATACAATATACTCTGATGTAGCATCTATGAATAATTTGTTTAA
>SMTZ1_10027481_pt1 | contig 10271 bp, 8 predicted proteins | sample DeeMarSWOR136_30_FD_25667 | JGI IMG/M metagenome (IMG submission 25667) | reverse complement strand
AGCCCGCATCGTTTACAGCTGGGACTACCCGGGTATCTAATCCGGTTCGCTCCCCCAGCTTTCGTCCCTCACCGTCGAGCGCGTTCTAGCCGACCGCCTTCGCCACTGGTGGTCTTCCCGGGATTATAGGATTTTACCCCTACCCCGAGAATACCGTCGGCCTCTACCGTCCCCTAGCCTAACAGTATCTCCCGCAGTCCAACGATTGAATCGTTGGATTTAACGGAAGACTTGTCAGGCCGGCTACGGACGCTTTAAGCCCAATAATTATCCCTACCACTCGGAGAGCTGGTATTACCGCGGCGGCTGACACCAGACTTGCCCTCTCCTTATTCCCCCGGCTCCTTACACCGGGGAAAAGCCGCCCTCAGCGGACGGCACTCGGGGTAGCCCCGTCACACTTTCGTGCATTGCGGAGTTTTCGCAACTGCTGCGCCCCGTAGGGCCTGGGCCCTTGTCTCAGTGCCCATCTCCGGGCTCCCGCTCTCACGGCCCGTACCGGTTATAGGCTTGGTGAGCCTTTGCCTCACCAACAACCTGATCGGCCGCGGCCCCGTCCTTGAGCAACGCCCAAAAGCATGGTCTGGGCGCCCTTTGGAAGGAGACCCGTTCCAGGTGTCTTCTCTTATCGGGGATTAACCCCAGTTTCCCGGGGTTTTCTCCGTCTCAAGGGTGGGTTAGCCACGTGTTACTGAGCCGTATGCCGCGTCTCCACCATGGCTTGGAGGCGCACGACTTGCATGTTTTAGTCCTCCCCCGATAGCAGTAGGGTCCGGCAGGATCAACCGGATTTATGTGGAGAGTACACGTGTACTCGCCGCGTAGCTGGTTGGAATTGGGGACTTGCACTTTTGCGCCAAGCCCATGTTTAGACTCAAGTTAGTTTATGTTGTTTTCTCGAGTCCTCATCTTTGTTGCCGCAACTGGAGGTCAACTTTTTCATCCTAGGACGTTTTACGTCCATATAGTCGTGATTGACGCCGCCGTCTAAGTTGCGGCTTGAATATGCGATTTCATTATCGCCAAAAATTTCTGTGGCGATTCTCGCATTTATAAATGTTGTTGTGCGGGTTAATAAGGTTTGATGTCTATTTTGGGTGATACATTGAATTGTGGTCTATTGAGAATGTATACGATCTTCTATGAATAGAAGAGCGCCTGATTTAAATCTCAGAGAAAGTTCAATCCAAGTTTCGATGGTCTACGCATGAAAAATGAAGGGGTTATTGCCAATCATAAGGGGATGTTGGCATGTTTTTTGGGTGGTCTCGACTCCCGTTTTGTTAAAAGCATTTCCAAGGCTGTTATCAGTTTTGGTCTGGTTTCTGCTGGTTTAATGACATCGTCTATATAGCCTTTCTCAGCCGCAATGTAAGGGTTCGCAAACTTTTCCCTATACTCCTTGATTAACTTCTTCCTCATCTGCTCCGAGTCTTCAGCCTTAGCAATTTCTTTTCTAAAGATTATGTTGATCGCGCCTTGAGGTCCCATAACCGCAATCTCAGCAGTTGGCCAAGCAAGGTTAACGTCTCCTTTGGAATGTTTACTTCCCATGACGTCGTAGGCGCCGCCATAAGACTTCCGCAAGATCAACGTAATCTTAGGTACGGTAGCCTCACAATAAGCATAAAGCAGTTTGCTGCCATGTCGAATAATGCCGCCATGCTCTTGGTCAATTCCAGGCAAGAAACCAGGCACATCTACAAAGGTTACAATGGGGATGTTGAACGCATCGCAAAACCGCACAAATCTTCCGGCTTTACTCGAAGAGTTAATGTCCAAAGTACCAGCGAAAAACTTGGGTTGATTCGCGACTATTCCAACCGTGCGTCCGTTAAGCCTGGCAAAGCCTATGACGATGTTTGGCGCCCATAAGGGTTGAACCTCAAGGAAGTCGCTGTTGTCCACTACGCTTAATATAATTTCTTTAACATCGTAAGGCTTGTCTGGGTCGTCTGGCATAATCTCCGCCAAACGCTCATCAGTTCGATTAGGGTTGTCTCCAGTTTCCACGACAGGCGGGTCTTCCATGTTGTTAGACGGCAGGTAACTCAACAACTTCTTGATAACTGCTATACATTCCTCTTCGTTGTCCGCAATGAAATGCGCCACCCCGCTGGTTTGACTGTGAGCTAAGGCGCCTCCTAAATCCTCAAAACTAACCTCTTGTCCAAGCACAGCTCTGATCACGTCTGGCCCCGTGATGAACATGTGGCTTGTTTCTTTCACCATAACAATAAAATCGGTCAAAGCAGGCGAGTAAACAGCACCGCCAGCACACGGTCCCATAATCGCAGAAATCTGTGGAATCACACCTGAAGCCATAACATTCCTAAAGAAAATGTCACCATACCCAGCCAAGCTTGCTACGCCCTCTTGGATACGAGCGCCACCAGAATCGTTCAATCCAATAACAGGTGCCCCAGTCTTCATGGCTAAATCCATTATTTTGCAGACTTTCTTGGCAAACATTTCACCCAAGGAGCCGCCGAAAACAGTGAAGTCCTGAGAGAAAACGAAGACTGGTCGTCCGTCGATTGTTCCGTAGCCAGTTACTACGCCGTCTCCCAAGGGTTTACGCTCAGCCATGCCGAAGTCTACGCATCTGTGCACAACGAAAGGGTCAAACTCTACAAAGCTGCCGGGATCTAAAAGCAAGTCGAAGCGTTCTCGAGCGGTTAATTTCCCCCTCTTATGCTGAGCCTCGATTCTCTGTTTTCCGCCGCCCAGTTTCGACTGATCGCGTAATTCGCTCAACCTTTGAATTTTATTATTAATTGTCGGTTCTCGTTTTGCCATTCTCACTTTGCCTCCAGTTGTTTCTACCCTAATTGATTAAGTGAATATTTTAATTTAATCGAGATATGCTTTTGCTTGTCTTTTAGAATAATAACTCGCCTGCTTTTTCCGGTCTCCTTAATATCGAGTCGCACTCTTTGCAATCTATCTCGGATGTTGTTCTTTTTACAGTAAATCGTTATATGAGAAGCTTCGGCGTTCAATGGAAGCCTTCGTTGAGATTTCAGTTTTCTGACGGTGGAAATTACCTCTTTTAAAAGTTCGCCCGTCTCTAATGATTCCTTGTTCACAAATTTTCTGTTCACAGTTGGCCACTTTGCTATGTGTATTGTTTCCAAGTTGCGTTTGCCGTACAGTTTTTTGAAGATTTCTTCAGTTATGTGAGGTGCAAAAGGAGCGTACAGTCGCAGTAACGTCAAGAGAACGTGGTTCAAAGTGTACTGAGCCGAGTTTCTCATCCATTCGCGTGGCGGATTGTAAAGCCGATATTTAGCCAATTCGAGATAGTAGTCGCAGAATTGACGCCAAACAAAGCTCTGAATCTTATGCAATGCAAGGTTATACTGAAATTTTTCCATGTGTAGGGTTACATTTGCAATCAGTTGTTGTAAGCAGGCTAAAATCCATCGGTCGACAATATGTAGTTTAGGCATTTTCTTTGGTAGTTTTAGGTATTTCAGATGTAGTTGGGCAAAGCGAGCTGAGTTCCAAAACTTCTGCAGAAAACTGCTGGCATATTTGAGGTCTTTCCATTTGAATGGGAAGTCTGAGCCTATGCTGGCTGAAAGGAGTGTCTGTCTCAATGCGTCTGCTCCATATTTTTCGATTGCTTCAAGCGGGTCGATCGTATTTTCAAGGCTGCTTGACATGGCGCGTCCATCTGGACCAAGTATCATGCTGTTTATCAAAGCTGTCTTGAATGGAATCTGACCAGTTTGTAGGTAGCATTGTGCGATTGTGTAGAAGGCCCATGTGCGTATTATTTCTGAGCCTTGTTGACGCAAATTGAGGGGATAATACTTCAGCGTGTTTGGCCACTCAGCGATTAATAGCGGCGTTATGGAGCTGTCTATCCAGCAATCACAGACTTCGCTGGCGCCGACTATTGCTTGGCTGTTGCAACATGGACATTTATTGATTGGAGGTTTTTTTGTAGCTGGGTTAACTGGAAGGTCTTCCTTCTTTGGAGCAATTATGTAACCACACTTTTGACAGTACCAGAATGGTACAGGTGTACCGAAGGTTCGCTGTCGGGAGAAGAGCCAATCCCATTCTAGTCCACGCGTCCAGTCAATGAATCTCCGTTGCATGAAGGATGGGAACCATCGGGTCTGTTTGGCTAAATCTGTAATCTTTTCTTTTAAGTCGATTATGCGGATAAACCATTGAGTTTTAGATAAGAACTCTATAGGTGTTTGACATGCTGTACGTTCTGCATGAACTAGAACGTTGTGGCGGATTTTTTCGATTCTTGAAAGTGCGCCAGTATTTTTTAAATCAATCAAGATGGCTTGTCTTGCTTCTTTAGTGGTTAATCCATCGTATTTCTCACTGTTTACAAGTTTTCCGTCTTCATCTAAGGACTCAAATGTTGGTAACCCATGTTTTAGCACCCATCGTGTGTCCTGTTCATCTCCAAAGGTGCATATCATCACCATGCCAGTTCCAAACTCTGAGGACACAGCTTCATCGGCTATAACTGGCACTGCGCGATTGTAAATCGGAATTCTTAGCTTCCTATCTTTCAAATGTTTGTACTGCTCGTCTTTTGGATGCAGAGCAACTGCAACACATGCGTGGAGAAGTTCCGGACGCGAGGTGGCTATTTCTATGAAACTATCGTCGGTCTTGAACTTCAAGTAGACAAGGAACCCTTCTTCCTGTTTGTGACCGAGTTCTGCCTGCGCAAGGGTTGTCTTGCATTTGGGACACCAATACACTGGATGTTTAGCACGGTAGATTCTACCCATGTGGTAGAGGTTTAGAAGCGCTAACTGCACTTTCCGATGATAGTTTCTATCCATAGTTCTATATTCGAAAGACCAGTCGGGCATATACCCAAGTCTTATCATTCTTTGCCGCATCTGCTTAATCATATGTGTTGTCCATTCTCGGCAGGCACCTATGAACTTGTCAATACTGTCGAGTGAAATTTTAAGCTTATTTTGTACTGCAAGCTCGGTTGGTAGTCCCTGAGTGTCCCAGCCTTGAGGCATTAACACGTTGAAGCCTTGCATTCGCTTGTATCTGGCGGTCACGTCACTTAAAATACATGCATAGGCACGCCCGATGTGGAGATTTCCAGAGGTGAAAGGCGGCGGCGTATCTATGACAAACACTGGCTTGTCTTTGGCTTTTCTATCAAAACGATAGTATCTGCTCTTCAGCCACTTTTTCTGCCATTTTGCTTCAACCGATTTAGTCTCATAATGTTTGTGTAATGGCCTAGACCCATCTATCCCTCATTTTCATTTTTTCCTCCAACAAAACAGAATTTAAGGCACCGTGTAGGTCGACGAGAAATGTGATACCTCCGCATCAACGACATCCTCAACCACACGATTAACAAACTCGCATTTTTATTGCTTTTGGTGTCGCAATCCTTTACTACGTTTTAGGCTTACATTGCCGGACAAAACTTTTCGGAGGGTCCCATTTCGAAGCTTTATTATCAATGCTCCTTTTTCATTCACGTCAGTTGCTAAGCCTATAATTTTCTCTTTCCAGCTGATCACTTCTACATAGGAGCCTAAGAGACTGCATAGGCTTTTCCACTCTCTTAGAATTGGCTTAAACTTTCTTTCAGTGAGCGTAATATAATAATGTTCCATTTTCTCCAGCAAAACGCGCAAGAATCGTTCTCGGTCGATTTCCCTTTTCAGCTCATGCTTCAAAGATGTGGCGTTCGCCCCTAATTGTTTGGATAAAGAATATAATTCGATGTTAGCGTTGATTCCTATGCCAACTACAACAAAGTTGGTTATATTGCCTCTCGTGTTGGCTTCGGTCAGGATGCCGCATACCTTTTTGGCGTTGATTAGAACGTCGTTTGGCCACTTGACTTCCGTCTTTAGGTTGAAAAGTTGGCTAATTGTTTTGGCCACAGCAAGAGATGTCATCAGCGTTAGTTTTGGAATATTATTGGGCATAAGTTTTGGTCTCAGAATTGTTGAAAACCATATCCCACCTTTGGGAGAAGCCCACTCTCTACCGAGCCTTCCTTTGCCACTGGTTTGAGTCTCTGCAATAATTACTGTTCCTTCTTTTGCACCTGTAGCAGCCATTTCCTTTGCCAGATCGTTGGTAGAAGCAGCTTCAGAAAAATAGAGAATAGTCTCTCCAATGAGTCTAGCTTGAAGTTTTTCCTTAATTTTCTCCAGTCTTATGGGCTCTGTTCTTGGCATGGTTCTATCAGCCATGTTTTCACTATTATTAGCACAGTTATTCACGTTTCTTAAAGATTCGGCTCCTTCTGAGTTCGCGCCGTCATCAGTCTCTACACATTTCTAGTATATTTGCGATAGAATCATCAAAACAGATTTCTGGACAACAAAGAACTAATGTTTTTCTCCTCTCATAAAGAAGTATGTTCTGTAGGGTTTGAATCCAACTTTTTCATATGCCCGAATTGCTGGCGTATTGTCGCTTAGTACGTAAATCATCGCGATCGACAATCTTCCTAGAATTTGCTTGACTAGCTCGGACACTATGGATGTGGCATAGCCCTTATTTCTGTGATCTTCATGTGTTGCAATAACTCCAATATGGCCTCCCCATTCAGTTAGATGTGCGTTGCCAATTGAAACAAGCTCTCCATTAATCTTTATTCCAAGCCAATTCAAACTGTTCATGCGCTCAGCGATTTGTTGACTTGTTTGTGTTTCCCAAAATTCGGGATCAGCCTGTTTCATTATTGTGGCAATTCGCCCGGCGTCAGAGGCATCTAATTTAACTGTTGGATGTTTTATCTGAAGCCTTTCTTCTCCTTCATGAAGTACCATAAGGATCATTTCGTGGCTTACTGTTGACTTGTACTTCTTGAGAATGTGCTGTTTATGTTGCTCTAGTGCCTGTAATTCGACTTTCTGCAAATCTAATCTTTCTAAAAGAGCTTTTGCGGCTTCACAGCTTCCCCTTAACTGAACTATGCTCTTCCTGAAAACCAGCATCATTCCATCAATCCGGTTTTCTTCTAGAGCCAGCAGAATTTTTGTTTCTTTTCTGTTATATTTCCAATCAAAAGCGAAGAAATAGTAATAAGGAATGTCTTGGTTTACGTGTTTCCAGAAAATGGGCTCTAAGGCTTGTTCAAGAGGCACTATCTTCATCTAAGTTTCCCTCTACTGTGCGCCTAATATGCATCCTCGGATTGGAACCTTTGCATATACTATATATCATAACAGATTCTTTTTCTAACCTGAAACAATTCCAATTCTTGTTACTGAAATATCTCTTTTCTCAAGTTCAAGAATTAACGGATTTATGCCCACAGAATCACTTGCAATATGTCCGGTGACTATGAGGTTTCCACAATTGTTCCGATACCATGTTTGAAATATGTCTTTGCAATTTCATAACCGCCATTCGTTCCAGCACCATGCGACACCACAACTTTTCCAGCTGGACTTTCAGCTTTTCCTAAACGAATCTTAATTTCAGTAACTGCGTTCTTGAATTCAGAAAGCTCTTTCAAAGCACAAACCACATCTTGCACAGTGGAATCTTTTCGGATTCTACTGTTGATTTTTTCACTCATCGTCTTTCTTCCAACTTCATCTAACGGCGTGTGTATGTTCATGTAAGGCATATTCAAAAGCTTTGCAACATCAACTGCAAGACCATAATTTCGTGCATGCGCTTCCACCTCTAATTCTTCAAGTCTCTTTCTAACAGCTTTTTCCGCTTCTTTTAATGGAATCCCTGCCGCAACCATTTGTTGAATGTGTCTTTTGAAAACTTGAAAGAAATTTATGACTGCCGTCTCACCTTGTGGATGATGAGCAATAACGGCATCACAACCCAACTGTCTTGCAAGCAAGAGTTCTGAAACACCAGCATCTATGCCAAACAAGATCCTTTCAATGTCGCCGCCGCTCACATATATGGCGCTGTCTTCTGGAACTTCCTTTAAGCCTGACAGATTCAGAGATAACTGCATAATCTCTTCAGTATTCACCGCATATTCACCTTCAAATTCTCGAAACGCTGTTGTATTAACTCGTTTACAAGTAAAAACTTGATGGTGGTTTTATAGAACCTTTAATGACCTTAACCACTACGGCACTCTCTGCTCATCGTTTTCCTCTATAACTTCATTCTGAAGACTTCCAATGCCTTCAATTTCAACTCTAATTTTGTCGCCAGGTTGCAGAAACTTAGGCGGCTTCATGAATACACCTACACCCGCTGGTGTTCCGGTAGCAATGATGTCACATGGCTCTAAAGTCATTACTCGACTTAAATGATGAACAACTTCGTAAGCATGGAACACCATGTTTTTAGTAGAAGAGTTTTGACGTAACTCATCATTTACCCAGGTCCGTAACCGCAAATTGCTTGGATCTTTTATCTGATTCGCCGCGGTTATACATGGCCCAATGGGAGCGAAAGTGTCGAAGCTTTTTCCACGAGTCCATTGTCTATCCTTGAATTGAATGTCACGGGCTGAAACATCGTTAAGGGCTGTATAACCAAAAATGTAACCTTTAGCCTCTTCAACCGGTATGTTTTTGCCCTTCTTACATAAAACAACTGCAAGTTCAACTTCGTAGTCGAGACGCTTGACGAAGCTTGGCTTGACTATTGGTTGATTCGGCCCTGTTATTGCCGTGCGCGGTTTCATGAAAATCACGGGTTCGCTTGGGATTTCGGCTTCCTGCTCGGCTGCGTGATCGTAGTAGTTGAGTCCTAGGCATATGATCTTTGGAGGACAATCAATTGGCGCCAAAAGCACTACTTCATTTAAGTTGTAAATGACACTTTTGCCATAATTTTTACGCACTTTCATAAAAAAATACTCAATCTTATCAATTGTTTGAGAATCCAGCGCAATCAGTTCCTCCAGACTATTAGGAATAAACCATTCATTAGAAGAAATAGCAGACAAAGACAAGATTTTCTCATTTTCGATTAAGACTCCGTAGTGCTCCTTGTCCGCATAAGCAAACCGTACAAATTTCAAATATTCACACCTATCTGTGCTCTATATCAACGATATTAACACCTTCAAGCCAGCAAGCTGTCAAGGGATATAAAATCCTTTGAGATAACAGCTCTTACTCCCTTTTTCGGATCTACCACCTGGTTGATTTCGAGATTGACGACGAGACTTCCAAACATGTATGCCTTCTCGAAGGCCCAGTTATATTCTCGCATTAAAGCATCCACCGCAGTCTCAGCTGCAAACGTAGCGGCCTCATCCAGCGTGTCCCCGCAAGCTAGGACTGCATACCAGTCGTGGGTTTCAAGTATTGGCCATTCAGGCTTTTTACCTTTCACAAGGCTGAATTTCAGGAGGGCTTCTCCAGCCACTTCAATTGAGGAAACACAAAGCTCTCCGTCCGCCTGAACTGCATGAACGTCACCAGCCGCAAATAACGCTCCCTCGACGAATACTGGCAAGTGAAGCTTGGTGCCAGCTCTTAACTCCTTTATGTCCATGTTTCCACCATGCTTACCTAGAGAGCCCGAAGGAATTTCACCTGATTCTGGAGCCAAACCAATCGTGCCTATCATAGGATTTGCTTTGATACGAATGCTTTCATCGAAATGAATGTATCCGTTGCTTATCTCAACTATCTTTGTAGAAGAGTTAAACCGTTTTTCTCCTAAGATTCCATATTTGGGAACTGTAACGATCACACCCTTTGGGAACTGTAACGATCACACCCTTTTCCTCGACTTTTATGTCTAATATCTCCACGATGAGAGTGTCCCCTGGCTCCGCGTTCTCAACAAACACGGGACCCGTTGCTCCGTCGACTCTGGACCAGTCAAGCTCGTTTAAGGAAGCATCTTCTGTTTTGATTTGTCCTCCCAGAGCATCTTCTGTTTCAAACAATATTAGTTCTTTAGATTTGACATGTTCAACCGGCTCATGTTGAGAACTAAAGCTATAAATCACCTTAGTTCTAGGAACAACCTTCATAACGACACACATGCCTTGTTTTTGGACACGCTATAATGTTTGAAGCTTTTCTTTAATTTTCGGTATCCTTATTGACTCTGTTCTTCACACAGCTCTATCAGCACGTTCTTGATGTTTTTAGGGTGCAGAAAGGCTATTTTTCCGCCTTCTGCTCCAACTCTTGGTTTTTCGTCTACGAGAGTCATTCCTTTTTCCTTTAGCTGTTTAAGAAAGCCTTCTATATTTGTAACTTTGAAGGCTATGTGATGTATGCCTTCACCTTTTTTCTCAATAAACCTTGCTACTGCGCTTTCTGGTGCTGTGGCTTCGAGTAATTCAATTTTTG
>SMTZ1_10009772_pt1 | contig 10273 bp, 10 predicted proteins | sample DeeMarSWOR136_30_FD_25667 | JGI IMG/M metagenome (IMG submission 25667) | reverse complement strand
CACTATAAAGGAAATCGTTTTTCTCGTCAAGGCAGGTTGACCCATTCGGCGGCACTGAGCCCCGGCCTGGAGGCCGGCGAGTCGAAGGGTTCACATTTGGTCGGAGGAACGTTAGGTGAAACTGAAACCCCACTACGCTTCTTACGAAAAGGATTATTCGATTTGCTTCTAGATATCGCCAACAGAATGGTGACGATGGAGCTTGCTAGATCTATGGAACTTTCCCGGCTGGCTGAAAAGGGCTATGCCCTTTATGAGAGGTTCCGGCCAGAAATTCCTCAACCGGACCGCCACGGAGATCTACCTTCATTCGATCGGGGAGGCGGAGCGTGAGGCGATGAGACTTTTTGAAGAATTCAGTCAAAATTCTCACACAGAGTCTCACACAGAGACGAAGGAGGAGTTAGGCATATCGTCCTAACCCCTTGATTTTACTGGAGCCCACGGACGGATTTGAACCGCCAACCCGCTGATTACAAATCAGCAGCTCTACCTTTGAGCTACGTGGGCCTCACCTAGGGCAAGAGGTTTGAGGTCAGAGGCTTGGGGCCTTAAACTCCAGACCTAATCTCAAAAAACGTGACCGTATCCATGTTGCATGTCCGGTCAGTTACTAATACCAGATTCTTTTTATCACATTCTCATTTCAACCTCAACCTTAGCCTTAACCTTCCTATTGTTTCTTTCTCTCTCCAATTGCTCTTTCTATGAATTATTTTGGTCCAACCAACAGGATGAGAATTGTCCATCCAAAGAGGATGACAAGAAAGAGGATAAACTGCTTGACCAATTTTGGATCCATGTCATTTCCTTTCCAGATTGCGTTTTTCTTCAATATAGTGTATGGAGAATATGACTTCTCATTAGGGGACATTATGGAAAATTTCGAAAATTATTTCAAGCATGAAAAGCGGGGGTAAGAGATGGGTTTAGCACTGGCACTGATCGTGATGGGGGTGCTGATTTTTCTGGATCGGGTGGGCACGGGATATGGGTTGCGAGAGGGGTGGCCCTGGATAGTGATCGCCATTGGGACGGGCAGTCTTTTTCGAAACAGGAAGAGCCTGGCTGCTTGGATAACGACCATCCTTGGAATCTTCGTCTTGGGTGGCCGATACTACTCCATTCACATTTCAATCCCAGCGATCATCAAAACATACTTCCTGCCTGTCGTTCTGATCGTCGTCGGTCTCCTCTGGTTGTGGAGGTATAAAAAAGATTGAATAGTGATACAAACCCATTTTGCGTTGACATAGTTTCGTAGGACGTGATCCCCCAGCCACGCCTTTATCGGTGCGCTCGTCTGGCTGCCGGTAGGCAGGGGGAACGAACCCTACATAGGATCTAAATTCATCCATTTTGTTTGTATTCGACCGTTCCTGTCTCAAGGTCTCATGCGGGAATTAGTCCTGCCACCACCAGAATAGTAAGCTCCTCCTCCCCCGAATTCGTCAGTTCATGAAACTGACCGATCGGAATGTGTATCGCATCTCCAGGCTTAACCTCACAGACTTGATCACCTACCTGCATACGACCATGGCCACTTTGAATAATATAGATCTCTTCCATGGGATCGACATGACCAGTCAATATTTTTTTGGGAGCCACCGAGGCATGGGCTAAGAACATCAGGGTTTGCAAGTGGCGTGTATCCAAAATCATATAGGCCACACCTCCGCCGTGGGCCTGATAACGAGTAGCTTTCACTTCAGGATGTTCTAGATTGCGTCGTATCATCGTCCTGTCCTTTCTCCCGGCTCATCGGCTCGGTTAACTTCGATTTTCTTTTTATACGGGTCGTACTCGCCGAAATCTTCTTATCTTTAATTCAAAATATTTTAATCAAAAATTGAGGATGAAAGCAAAACATTGGTCACTCCAAAAAGAAAAGGGAGGTCGCTTGAATAGAGAAGCTTATTGGGTTATGTAAACACGAGTTGAAATGCTCTCTAGGAGTTGCGTATGCCAAAGATAACAGAAGAAGTCTATTATATTCCAGGGCAGGATGAATTTATGCCGGATGCCCACGCTTATGTGTTGGGTAAACCATCCTCTCAAAACCTCTCCCTCATTGACGCAGGCTTCGTAGGTAAGGGAAGTTACAAGGTTGAGTCTATCCAGAAAGCCGGGATCGAATTATCAGCGATCAAAAGGATCATCATGACCCATACGCACCTGGATCACATTGGGTGTCTCAGTGAAATCGTAAAGCAGATTCCCTGGGCTGAACTATGGGTGCATCGTTTGGAAGCCGATCTCCTGGAGCAGGGGGATGAGAGAGCTGTTTATGGTATGGATATGTTTCGAGGTTTGTGCCAGGCGCAGTTTAACCTTAAGCCAGGTGTGTTTACCTTTCTGGTAAATCGAAAACTTCAGGGAGGTGAGACTTTGGATCTTGGTGATATGGTCTGGGAAGTCATCCACATCCCGGGACACTCCATGGGCAGTGTTGGCCTTTATCATCGTCCTATGAAAATCCTCATTCCGGGTGATGTGGTCTATGCCGATAATGCGATTGGTCGTTTCGACCTTTATGGCGCCGATGCCTCGGAGCTTAAGAAATCTCTGGTGCGCCTGGCCGAATTAGAAGTGGACATCCTTTTGCCCGGCCACAACCGGATCGTCAAAGGCCTTCCGAAGGACTATATGTTAAAGACGGTGAAACAATGGGAACCCTATCTGAGCTAATTAATACTCGCTTATCGTTGTCGAATCTCGTTTGGAAGCTTGTGCTTACTAAATAAATTTTTCTCTTACCCTTTCCACCAATGCCTGGGCTTCTGTAACGGTTCGCTCAATGACCTCCTTGCAAGTGGGTAAATCTTTTATCAAACCGATAGCTTGGCTCATGGGCAAAACTCCCGTCTCTAAATCGCCACTTTCAATAGCACTCTTTATTCCTGTGACATTAAGGGCCTGGCGAGCAAGGTCCTGAATGCTTCGCTGTTTCAAACCCCCTAAGAAAAGCTTGAAAAGGGGGACATCGATCATGCGTTTAATCTGGAGGGCACTCGAAAGGGCCTGAAGGAGTGACGGCCCCCCCTCTGCCATCTTCATGGCTGCTGGAGTCTTGAGCCATCTTCCAGGCAAACCATCAATCTTATCAGAATAAATTGTATCTTCCACGGTCGCTTTAAGAGAAAGTTCTTTTGCTTTTTCGTGCATTTCGCATTCCTGCGTCAACATGAACCGGGTGCCCATGGAAATTCCATCAGCTCCCAAAACCAGGGCGGCGGCCAACCCCTTACCGTCGCAAAAACCACCGGCTGCGATGATTGGAAGTTTTGTTTGCCGCGCAATCAAAGGGATTAATACCAACGTGCCGGCATCTGCTCCATGGGCTGCTGCCTCGTGGCCTGTCACGACAAGAGCATCTGCTCCATCCATCTCTGCTCGACGAGCATGTCTCTCGATGGCCACCGTTGCCAAAACCTTACCGCCGTATTCATGGGCTGCCTTAATGATCCAATCCCCTTTCCCCAATGCATAATTTAGAATCGGGACTTTTTCTTCGAGAGCTACCTCTACATTTTCCTTAGCATTAGGTAATACCAGGGTGGCATTTATCCCAAAAGGTTTATCCGTGAGAGATTTTACCTGTTTAATGACATCTTTCACTTGGTTGGGAGTATAGGCGACGGAATTCAACATACCAATACCCCCGGCATTCGAAACTGCCGCTACGAGTTTTGGTAAACTCACGAAGGCCATCCCTGCGAGCATGATGGGATGCTTGATTCCCAAAAGTTCAGTCATTTTCGTTTTCATTGTATTCTCCTCTCAAGTCATTGCGTAAATTGGATACCAAGAATCTGGGTCAATCGCGTTTCAAGCATCGACCTGTCGTTTTCGCAATTTTCCTGCTATTGTCAAATCATCGTATATTACACTTTAAATGATTTTGCAACCTCAAAAGGTTGTGTTCAGTGGTGATCTTTCAATTTCAATTAAGAATGAAAAAATACTCATTCCCTAATAGCAAGAGGGTTGAAGTCTTATTAAATTCTGGATATATAATTTTTATGAAGCAGTACCTCATCGAACGATCCAATGCCTTTAATGCGTGGTCAGAATTCTCTTGCCCGGACTGGTGTGAACGGCACGGCTGCAAAGAACCCGGCCTGCATATCTCGATCACCGTTGTCGATCTGGTTGCTATCTCATTCGTTTCAGAGCAGAAGGTATCGGATCTCTTTAAGAAGGATTGTAAGATGGGATTCGATCCCATTCGTGAGGGCGAGCCTTGGGTCGGGCGGATCTCCATAGAGTTGGGAAAACCGTGTTCCTTTCTTAACGGAAGGGAATGTTCAGTCTATCCGGGCAGGCCGATTGCCTGTGCCCTCTTCCCGGAATATAATTTTATTGTTGGGGATCGAGAGTCCCTTCTGAAGAAAGACATTTTTCGAAACTTTCCCTGCATTCAGAATCCTTGCTCAATCCCTGCTCGGAGAAAGGAGACACTTCAGTCCCTTATGGAGATGTGCATCAAGGAGGTCTTCCTCTCCGATTTCTATCTTTTTGGAATCTCGCCCTTCGTCCTCGACCTAAAGAGTGTCGCAGGAGAAGCGTTAGAAGGAATTCCTACCTCAGAAGAGGGAAAGGCAAAAATAGCTCATCGTCGGATTGAAGGCCTCGTTTTGCGGAGATTGAAAGAAGGTGGATATTTGGATGAATGGGAAGCCAAGATTGAACAGTTAGATCGAACCGATGGCCTGAATCGTCTGGCAGAGACCAAGAAGTGGACCGATCGGATGGCGGATGCCCCGGATCGAATCTCCTTAGGCATTGCCTATCAATTCGATGGGAAGAAGCTCCTCCCCGTTTGTCTTCGCAAATAGGCCTTGTAGTTTTATATTGAATGTGGTAATTCTCAACTGAATGCAGGATCGTTCTAAAAAAGGAGTTGAGAAGTGAGTCACTACAAGGTGGTCTTTTTAGGTCTGCGAGTGGCCGGGCCAGAAGAAGAGATTCGTCTCATCGCAGGCCTTCAGAAAAAATTCAATCTCTCTCCTGAAAAGGCCGAACGCTTACTGCAACGAGTTCCCATCGTCGTGAAAAAAGGCATTTCGAAAGAGGATATGGAAAAATATGTGAAGGCCTTCGAAGAAATTGGAGGAAGGGTAAGGGCAGAAGTCGAGGAAGAGTTGAACACTGAGCTTCCGGAAATTTCACCGGAAGCCGAACCCGAAAGAAAACCTTATATCGCAAGGATGATCACATGTCCCCAGTGCGGATTCGAACAACCCGAGACTAGTGAATGCGTGAAATGTGGAGTCATTATCTCAAAATATTTATCTCAGCAGGAAATGGTTCATCCAATAGAAGGACAGATCCGAGGGATTTCGCCAGAAGATAGATATGCTGCGTGGGAGAGCGGAGAGGGATTCATCTCCGCATTTTTTACGACGATACGGGATTCCCTTTTCTCCCCAGCCCGATTCTTCCAAAAGGTTGGCGCTGGGGAGGGATACTGGCCTCCCCTGATCTATGGGGTGATCATTGGAATCATTGGATTCGGGGGAAGCCTTCTCTGGCAATGGTATCTTCTCTCTCAATGGGTCCCCTTCCAGAGATTTTCGGATCTCCCTTACAGTTCTTATTTTACTCTTCTTACCATTGCTTTACCATTGGCAGTGGCATTCTCTATTGTCGCCGGGAGCATTTTGGCACACCTCTCTCTCATGATTGTGGGCGGGAATAAGAAAGGGTTTCAGGGAACCTTTCGTGCGGTTTCATATTCCTTCAGCGGAAGTCTCTTTGGAATCATCCCAATCGTTGGGAGTACGATCGGTACCATGTATATTTTGATCCTGGCGATCATCGGAATCAGGGAAGGACACGGGCTCTCAACTGGAAGAGCATTCCTGGCTGTTTTGCTTTCTGTGATTATCGGGGTTGGATTTTCTACACTCCCGTTCATTCTCATGGCTCTGTTTTTTGGGACCTTAGGATTTTCTAGGGGAATAGGAGTGTGAGGTGGTTTAACAGATTTTCTCCTTGCTTTCAAAAGGGGTCACTGAGCACCCCTTTTTTTGTTCCAATGGGATTTATCTGCGTTGTCTGAGGCCCTATGGCTAAGAAAAGAACAAGAAGAGAGAAAAGGATAGGCCGTAAGGAAAAGGCTCTTTCATCAGAGGAGATCCTCCAGTTGATGGAAGAAGAGGATCGCCCCGTGCTTTTAAGGGAAGTCCTTCGTCGTTCAGGGTTGCAAAAAGAAGGGAGACGGAGGGTAAAAGAGATATTTAGGGATTTGATCGATGAGGGAAAAATCGTCAAGATTCGAGGGAACCGTTATGGTCTTCCGTCCAAGATGAATCTGGTGGTCGGAAAAGTCAGATGTCACCCTGACGGGTATGGTTTCGTGATCCCGGAGACGCCAGGAGGGGAAGATATTTTTGTCAGTCCGAAAAATCTCAAAGAGACAATGCATGGGGACCGGGTGGTGGCTAGAGTGGAATCAATGCGGAAGAGGGGTAGGGAGGGGAGGATCATCCGAATTCTGGAGAGGCGATTCCGCAAGGTAGTAGGTAAGTTCATGAAGGGGGAAAATTATTCCTACCTGGTTCCAGAGGATGAGAGAATTCTTCAAGAGGTCTATATCCCTGACGGGGAGACGAAGAGGGCTCGCTCCAATCAGATCGTCGTAGCCGAGATCATACGTTACCCGACTGAAAGGGCAAGGCCAGAAGGCCGTGTCACTCACATCTTAGGATATCCAGATGATCCAGAAGTGGAACCCCAGATTATCATCCACAAATATGACCTTCCCCATCGATTCTCCCCGCTTGCTTTGAAAGAGGCAAGAGGTCTTCCTCTTGTTCCTTCTGCGCAGGAATACAAAGATCGGGTCGATTTGAGGGAGATTCCTACCGTCACCATTGACGGAGAAAATGCCAAGGATTTCGATGATGCCGTCTCCATTGAGAAGGAGAGGGATGGCCGGATGAAGCTCTATGTTTCGATCTCCGATGTCAGCCACTATGTCAAAGAGGGGACGGTATTAGACGAAGAGGCCTATCTCCGAGGGACGAGCATCTATTTTCCGGATCGTGCCATCTCCATGTTTCCGACTGAGCTCTCCAATGAGATTTGCTGTCTCCACCCCAGAACGGATCGGCTAACCTTCACGGTCGAGATGCAATACGATGCGAATGGAGCAAAAAAGGCAGTTCGGTTCTATCCCAGCATCATCCGCAGCAATGAAAGGCTGACCTACACGATTGTCAAAAGAATCCTGTTAGAGGAGGATGCTGAGTTAAAGAGAAGGTTCAGACCCCTCCTTCCTTTCCTGGAATTAATGGCCGATCTTTCTCAAAAGCTGCGCCATAAAAGGACGGAACGAGGGGCTCTTGATTTCGATCTTCCAGAACCTGAGGTGATCCTAAATCTCCAGGGAGAGACCGAAGAGATCGCCCGAGCGGAGAGGAACGTGGCCCATCAGATCATTGAGGAATTTATGATTGCCGCCAATGAGGCGGTCGCCCATTTCATGGAAGAGAGTGGATTGCCTTTTATCTATCGAATCCACGAACCTCCTAGCCGAGAGGCCTTTGATGAATTTCGAAGATTTGTTTCTCATTTGGGATATAAGTCGATAAGAGTCGGAACGACTGTCGTACCGACACCCGACCACGGGATGAGAAAGGAGACGGGCCATTCTCCTAAAGAACTGCAGAAAGTTCTATTGGAGGCGAAGGGAAAGCCTGAGGAGAAGGTCATCAACAATGTTCTCCTCCGGTCGATGAGATGGGCCAAATATTCTGCCAATAATCTTGGGCACTTTGGCTTGGCCTCGGATGCCTATACCCATTTTACGTCGCCCATCAGAAGATATCCGGACTTGATCGTCCATCGCCTCTTGAAGAAAGTGCTGTCAAAAAGAGAAGGGACGATCTCCGAAGAGGTATTGGCTAAAAAGGCGGATCATCTCTCCGACCGTGAGAGGGTAGCGATGGAGGCCGAAAGGGAGATTTTGGAGAGGTACCGAGTCCGCTTCATGAAAGACAAGATAGGGGAGGTTTTTAATGGCGTGATCAGTGGTGTGACCGCTTTTGGTTTCTTTGTTGAACTGAAGGATATTTTTGTCGAAGGGTTGGTTCGAGTGACGAGCCTTCACGATGACTATTACCGCTATCATGAAAATCAATACTGTCTGTTTGGCGAAAGGACTCATAAGACTTTCGGGATTGGCGATGAGGTGAAGGTGAGGGTCGACCGTGTCGATGTGGAGAGGAGGCATATCGATTTTGGGCTAATCCAAAAGATAGATAGGGTGAGAGGATGACACGGAGATGGCGCGTGGAGCAGTTCATTTTCTCCCTATCTCCCTATCGCCGCGTCTCCCCGTCTATTATTTGGGCGATTCTTCTATGGATTCTAGACATGGCAAGTTGATCAAGGTTTTTGATAGGGATCCATTTCTTTTTCCCCTGCCCATCAACGGCTTCGCAGTAATAAACATGAAGGGTAAGCTTGAAGTGAGAATAGGCCTGTTTGAAAGTTCCGATAGATTCTCTGACTTCGATATTCATTCCCATGTCTTTCCTTATATAGTTTCTTAACCTAGACCTTAACCTTGACTTTGTTCCCTCTTCGATTTCCCAATTAGGAAACTCCCATAGGCCGCCAAGGAAACCCTTCGCGGGTCTCTGCCGAAGCAGGACTCTTCCATCCCTTTGGATCACTGCTGAGATAGCATTGACGTGAGGAATTGGTTTCCTTGTGACTCTGGATGAATACCTTTCAGGATTTCCTGAAATCCTTCCTTTGCAAAAATGCCGAAGAGGGCAGCGGGGACACTGAGGATCTTTTTGGGTGCAGATCATGGAGCCGAGATCCATGAGGGCTTGATTAAAGGGACTGGCAGAGCCCCTTGGGATGAGAGATTCTGAAAGATGCCACAGAAGACCTTCGATCTTACGTCTCCCCCGATTACTTGAAATGGCGAATAGTCTCGAAAGAACCCTCTTCACATTCCCATCGAGAATCGGTGCCTCTTTGTTATGGGCAATCGAAAGAATAGCGCCAGCAGTATATTTTCCAATTCCAGGGAGAATGCGAAGGTCTTTTAAATTGTCGGGTATTTTTCCCTGAAAATAATTTGCGATTATCTTTGAGGCGCGATGAAGGTTTCTGGCCCTCGAATAGTATCCAAGCCCTTCCCAGATCTTTAGTACTCTTGAGAGATTTGCTCTGGCCAGATGGCCGACTGTTGGGAAGGATGTCAGAAACCTTTGGTAGTAAGGGATGACGGTGGCTACCTGAGTTTGCTGGAGCATGATCTCGGAAACCCAGATCGCGTAAGGGTCTCGAGTCTTCCTCCAAGGAAGGTCTCTCGCGTTTTTTTCAAACCACCGAAGCAGCCTGGTCTGAATTTTTTTTAAGATCACCGGCTCCATATAAGATTCATATAACTCAGCTTCCCCAGGTCCTTAAGCAAAGACATATTTTTTTAATATTAACATGATAAATTCTGAAAGACATTCTCTGCCATATTAATTTTTTGGTTTCTGTGCTATGGTATTTGCATTATGCGTGAATGGTTGTAAGAAGGGAGGAGGTCCATGACAAAGTCGGATGACGCAAACCGGATTTCGGAGAAGGCAAAGGACTATTTTGAGCAGGGCTTTAATTGAGCGGAATCGATTTCCTTGAGTTTCAAGGAGTATCTTGGATATCCCGATTCACTCCTTCCGCGATTGGCCACGGGATTTGGTGGAGGGGTTGGACGGAAAGGCTCTCTCTGCGGGGCTTTCACGGGATCGATCATGGCCATCGGGATGAAGATGGGAAGAGCCGATCCTAAAGACAAGGAGGCAGTCTCAAAGGTCTATGCGAAGTGTCAGGAATTCTGGAATCAATTCGAAAAGGAGTTTGGAAGTAATCTCTGCTATAATATTATAGAGGCGCATTTGGACAACGAGGAAGAAAGACAGAAATGGTTAGCCTCAGGAGGCATGGAGAAATGTGCTGCTATGGTTGAAAAAAAATGCTCGCATGCTCTGTGACTTTATTAATAAAACTTAGGGCTCATTGATTTTTTAGAAAGATTGAGATACATTATTTCTAATTTTAGTGATTCAAGATCCGGACGGGAGAGTAACAATGATGTTCGTCTGGATATGGTGTGAAATAAACAAGAGGGGGATATTGCCTAAGCCTTCTACACCTATAATTTTGTAAACCGGGGTGGCAATAGGCCATGGGCGATATTTCCCATGGCCTTTTTTATTGGAGTTTGGAGGTTCGAGGCCATAGACTGTAGCCGCACCTT
>SMTZ1_10008477_pt1 | contig 10274 bp, 7 predicted proteins | sample DeeMarSWOR136_30_FD_25667 | JGI IMG/M metagenome (IMG submission 25667) | reverse complement strand
CACCGATACAAAAGCTCTCTCCGCCTGCCTGCCTCTTTATCGTAACCTCAACAACATAGTTGTGCCCGTGACCGGTGGGGTTCGCGCATTTACCGAAAACCTCAAAATTACGCTCCTCGCTAAAATCATCGTTCCAGAGCCTGTGAGTCGCAGCGAATTCAAATTTCTCGCTAAAGTAAATCATCTCGATATCCTTCGAATCTATCGTTACCTGCCTGAAAGGATTAAGTTTCAGACTCAATTTGCTCAACCTCGCCGACCCGAACTTATCAGCCAGTTGGCCCCACGCCGCCCTTAAAAGTTCGGCTACTTCCAAAAACCCGATATGCCTGCCACGCCGATAATCTTTTCTTATTCGCTCGGCAAAAATCGGCACAACATATTCGCCAACGCTCTTGTCAATATCGATTACGTTAACAACAAATCCCGTAGCCGGCTCAACATCGCCGGCCACCTCCACACATAGCTCGAAAAATATTGATAACCCTTCGCCCGAAGGCCTGGATGCAAACGAATTAAAACCCAGACTGTCACTCGATAAAAAAGGGTTAATAGAAAACCGAACCTGCCTTGCCGCTTTATGCATAAACAAAACACCTTCTACTTGTTGCCGTTATGCATCAAACTCAAAACCTCGTTTCGGCTCTTTGGGTCTCTCTTAAATATCCCGCGAAGTGCCGACGTCACCATTATCGAGCCGGGCTTCTTTATACCACGAATCGTCATACAGCTATGGGACGCTTCCAGAACCACCGCAACGCCCTGCGGTTTTAAGCTGTCCATTATAAAATCAGCTATCTGGTACGTAAGCCGCTCCTGTGTTTGCAGTCGCCGGGCAAAACAATCCACAATACGAGCTAATTTACTGACCCCAAGCACCGACCCAGACGGCAAATAAGCAACGTGAGCCGAACCGATAAACGGCATCAGATGATGCTCGCAAATACTGTAAAAAGGTACATCACGCAGCAAAACTATCTCGTCATAGTTCTCGGTGAACACGCTGCGAAGATGCTCTTTAGGGTCCTCCCACATCCCCCCTAAAAGTTCAGCATACATCCTTGCCACCCGCCCCGGAGTCCCCTTTAGCCCCTCACGTTCAGTTTCTTCGCCTATCGCCGAAAGTATTTCCGTAACCGCTTTTTCAATCCTTTCGATATCTACGCTTGTTTTGCCTTTATCATTCATATTCCTGCCTTCTTTCGCTATCCTTCCAAATTCGTCCCTCGTCCATCATCCCTCGTCCATCACTTCTCCGCCAGATTCATAAGATAAGTGGTTAATAGCCGCACACCAAATCCACTCGAGCCTTCTGCCGAAAATTCCGTCTCCTTCTCGAACATCTCCGTCCCCGCAATATCCAGATGCGCCCATTTTGCATCACCGACAAACTGCCGCAAAAACGCCGCCGCCGTGCAGGCTCCGCCCCATTTACCACCGATATTTTTCAAGTCAGCTATTTTGCTCTTCATCTCTTCTGCATACTCATCGCCGCTCGGCATAGGCCAGACCTTCTCACCGCTGTCCTCTGCCGCTCTCTGCAATTGTTTTATCAGTCTTTCATCGTTGCCCATCAGACCGGCCATATAGGTGCCAAGCGCTACCCTGCACGCTCCGGTTAATGTCGCTATATCAATGATAAACTCGCAGTTTTGCTTGACGGCGTAGTGAAGCCCGTCGCACAGTATCATCCTCCCTTCGGCGTCTGTGTTCTGAACCTCAACGGTTTTTCCGCTGAAAGTTGTAATAATGTCACCGGGCCGATAGCTTGTCCCGCTCGGCAAATTCTCCGCCGCCGGTATTATCCCGTAAACATTGACCGGAAGCCCCAGCTCCGCCACCGCTTTCATTGTCCCTAACACGGCTATACCGCCGGTCTTATCAAGCTTCATCTGCTCCATATTCGCTGCCGGCTTAATGCTTATACCCCCGGAGTCGAATGTTATCGCCTTGCCAACCAGACCTACCGTTGGCAGACTGCCTGCAGCTTTGCCGGCGGGATTGTACTTCAAAACAATAAATCTCGGCTTATTCTGCGAGCCGGAACCCACCGCAAGCACACCGCCCATACCCTTCGCAGCCAACTGCTTTTCATCGAAAACCGTACAGCTCAATCTTTCCGAACCACGAGCCAATCCTTTTGCGGCAGCCGCCAATTCAACCGGATTCATTACATTAGCCGGACGATTCGTCAACGTCCGCGCATAACTCTGCGCTTTACCGATAATAGCCCCTGTTGTAACTCCCTTGTTTAGCTTCCTTGTTTTCGCCGAATCAGAATCAATCACCTCAACACCGAGCGAACCCAATCGCCCGTCTTCGTTTTCGCTAACATACTCATCATAGCGATAGCTGCCGAAATATGTCCCCTCCCCCATAGCCCTGCCCATCGCAGAAACATCAAACCGCCCCCCAAACGCCTTGTGCAGTGCCAGACTGATGGCTTTTATTTCCATTGCTACCGCTTTCTTCGCCGCGTTAGCCGCCCCCTTGCGTAGGGTATCAAGCGTCGCCTTCTTCCTTTCACCCAGGCCGACCAGTAGCACCCTCTCGGCGCCAATTTTACCGTTACCGTAAACAATTGTACTCGTCCCCTCTTTCCCCTTGAAGTCGCCCAATTTAATCAATCGCTCTATCGCACCGCCGAGTTTGCTGTTGAGCTCTTCGTTCAGTTTGTCTAATCCTTTGGCGTCGCTGAATTGACCCACCGCAAGCAGCTCTGTCCGGCATTTTGACGGCTCAACCTTCCGCGTCCTCAGTTCCACATCAATAATCTCTTTCATTCTTTCCTGCCCTTTTTACTTTTTGAGTTTTAATTATTTCTCTGCGTTCTCCGCGCTTGCCCGCCACGCCGTTTGACGGGTTCTCTGCGGTTAATTTTTACCTTCTCTCTTTTTCACCCGATGCCGCAGATAACTCTCGATAAATCCGTCAAGTTCTCCATCCAGCACCGCCGCCACATTACCTGTTTGAAACTCGGTTCGATGGTCTTTGACCATCTGATAAGGCTGCATTACATAGCTGCGTATCTGGTTCCCCCAGGCGATTTCGCCCTTGTCGCCGTACAGTTTCGCCAGCTCGGCATCGCGCTTCTGCTGCTCACGCATATAGAGTCTTGCCTTCAGCACCTTCATCGCTTCCGCCCGGTTTTTATGCTGGCTCCTTTCGTTCTGGCATTGCACCACAATACCGCTCGGCTCATGTGTAATCCGAACCGCTGAGCTGGTCTTATTCACGTGTTGCCCACCGGCCCCCCTCGCCCGATAAAAATCAATCCGCAGGTCCTCTTCGTTTATCTCAATATTGATATCGTCATCAAATTCCGGAACGCAGTCCACCGCCGCGAAACTCGTATGCCGCCGCTTCTGCGAATCGAACGGACTTATTCTAACCAGCCGATGCACTCCCGTCTCGCACGAAAGCTTACCGTAGGCAAAAGGCCCTCTTACCCGCAGTGTCACCGACCGCACGCCAACCTCTTCACCCGGCGTAATATCGAGTTCCTGGAATTTATATTTTTTCATCTCAAAATAACGCGTGTACATCCTCAGCAGCATATTTGCCCAGTCGCAGCTTTCCGTACCGCCGGCCCCAGCGTGAATGCTGAAAAAGCAATTCTTCATATCATCCCGCCTGCACAACAGCCCGGCTAATTCTATCTGCTCGCATCGTTTTATCATCTCGCCCAAATCTTCTTCTAATTGTGCCAGTTCCTCTTTATCTGACTCAGCCGACGCCATCTCGAAAAGCTCCGCCAGATCGTCTGCCTCACGTTGAATCTCTTCCATCGGCTCAATCACCGACTTAAGGGCGCTTAATTGGGAAACTGTTCGTTGTGCTGTTTCGGGATTGTCCCAGAACCCCGCCCCGGACATCTTCTGTTCGAGCTTTTTGAATTGAGATTTCTTATCGGACAGGTCAAAGCCAGTCCCGGATCTTCTCAATCCGGGCCAACAATGCTGATATCGCCGTTCTTAATTCCGCAGATTCCATCTAATTCACTCTCAAATACTTAACGTAATTGATTACAAACGAATACTTATACCACAAACGACTAAGATATGCAAATAGATGTTCTCGCCTTCTTGCCCGCCGGAGCGGGAATTCCAAAAACAAGATACAAGTGCTCACATAACCTACACTTCTACTTTTTTTCTTATCGCTCACACAATTTTCCCACCTGTGCTTTTGTTTTCTTTGATGGGCGACTCAAAACTATCTTCTTTCTATGTGCGCATAACTGTTGATATACTCGATATACATTATACACAAGATAATACGGATTTCTAAGCCATACCCATTATCCGCCTTCAGCTTGTTCGGTATATTTTTAACTAACTAAATCTTTCATAATCTCTCTTAATTTTTCAAGTTATGACCTTAAATTGATCCCCTCTGCATCCTCACAACTCATCATCCTATCTTCTTAACTATTCTTGTGTCTCGCTTCTTTTCCTATCCACTATACGCTAAACGCTATCCGCTACTCTTTCGTTCCACGTGAAACGTCTTGCTTGGCAAATCTGACTCTGAAAAACATCCCGCCGAATCAAATCACTCTACCTGCGTCCCCAAAATGCAACCACTGCCGATTTATCTTTGTACCGATTTATGACCGTCCTTTCGTATCAAGCCGCATCAAAATACAGCTCTTCCAAACCTGCTCGCCCTGGTTCACATCTCGAAAGCTGGCTTTCTGAAAAGGATGTTCTCGAAATACTCCGTAATGCTCCAGGCACAAGGACGCTGCCACAAACACCCAAGCCGGATATTTCAATAATGTCAGAAGGTTGCTGAGCTGACTTCGTCAATAGCAAGTAGCTCTTTCCTGTTTAGCATTTTCTCTGTATCCTCCTATGAGTACATAACAACTCTAAGGAAATAACAAAGTCTTGCGCCCGATGTTTGCCTTCTTTCACGCTGTTTCACGTGAAACTTTTTTTCCAAAAAACATTTTTTAGCCCGCCAAAGTTGCAGAACTTCCAGCAGAAATTCCGAAATATCATTTAGACTAACACTTGAACGCCAACTACAAGTAGGCATAAGGAAAACAGGATTCCCAATATTTTTGAAGGAGCACTTATATGGTTAACAAAAAAAAAGAAAAACCAAAACGTCTCGGCAGGGGGCTGCAGTCGCTTTTAAGTCCGATAACATTCGGCGCCGCAGAGACAAAGCAGGTATTATCCGACCCCACGATAACTCCTAACTTCCCACCAGACAAAGAGTTACACGATTCGCTGCAGGAAATTAGCATCGATGCAATATCGCCGAATCCTTATCAGGCACGAACGGTATGGGATGAGCAGGAGCTGGCAGATTTGGCTGAATCCATCAGAGCCAATGGCGTAATCCAGCCAATTATTGTTCGCCCGGCTGCCCAGGGATTTCAGCTAATCGCAGGCGAACGTCGATTCCGGGCCGCCCAATTAGCTTCGCTGACCGCCATACCCGCCCTAATTCGTCAGGCGACCGACCAGCAACTGCTTGAGCTGGCACTAATCGAGAACATTCACCGAACCGACCTCAATCCCATCGAACGCGCAAAGGCCTATCAAAACTATCTAAACACCTTCTCTTTAACCCAGACCGAAGCCGCACAACGGCTTGGAGAAGACCGCTCCGTTATCGCTAACTACTTGCGCCTGCTGGACTTACCGGACGAAATAAAGCAAATGTTAGTCCATCGCCAGTTGAATATGGGCCACGCCAGAGCAATACTCGCCCTTCCCACCGACGAGCTTCGCCGAAAGCTGGCCAATCGAGCAATGGCAGGCCGGCTCAGCGTCCGTGAAGTCGAAAGATTGGTCAGAAAACATCTTACCGGCATAGAGCAGCCCAGAACAACCGCCCGCTCGAAACCCGCCCATATCCTCGACCTCGAGAGCAAACTCAGCAGTCAGCTGGGCACAAAGGTAAATATTGAGACCCGCAAAAATGGCCAAAGAGGCAAGATAATCATCGAGTTCTACTCTCTGGACGAATTCGATAGAATCGCAGAAAACCTCGGCCTGGCTTCCTTGGAGCAAGTTTAAGAAATCGCCCGATGAATCAATTTCGGATAATTTTGATGCAGGCAATCAAGCATTTCCTGTATAATATGTATATCTGTAGCTCGGCTGGCCGGATTAAGGCCGGCCATTATTAACTGAATTTAAGATTATCACATTTCGGAGGATATACCAATGAGACGTTTGGTAATTTCAATATCGATTTTACTGCTGCTTGTCCTGTTCAGCCTCATCCCCACCGTTGCGGGGGCAGAGGAGAAACAAATTAATTCTCTCCACCAGGCTTCGGCTGTTGCCGACATTGACCAGCTCAAATTACTCATCTCACAGGGCGCTGATGTTAATGCGAAAGACCAGTATGGTCTGACGCCTTTGCACTGGGCGGCTGGTTACGGACACAAGGATATAGCAGAACTGCTTTTGGCCAACAACGCGGATGTAAACATTAAAGATAATAAGGGAAGGACTGCGTTGCAGGTAGCTCAAGAGCATGGAAAGACCCAGATTGTTGAACTGCTGCTTAAGCACCGGGCTAAAGAGCCCACCGTTGCCGGAACACCGGGCGGGATTTCTCCTCTCCGGCCAGGACCGACGGAAACAACCGGAGCTGAGCCGATTAAAGCTGATAGCAGCATATATGAGCAATCACTGGCGGCGTTTATCAAAGAGATAGACAGTACATACCCGTTCTTTGATTTGAAGGGTATCCGGAGCGATTGGAGTGCCTGCAAAAAAGAGCTGCTCGAAAAAATTAAACAATGTCGGTCGAACGAGCAATTCTATGGCTTGTTAAATGAAGCGCGACTTTGCCTGAGGGACTCGCATCTGGAATTTGCGAATTTGAAAGGCCAATTCCCCCAAGACGAGGTGAGTTACTATCCTGGCCTGTGTTTCTTGCCTGCCGCCGATGGACAAGTTGTGATTATGAGTTGTGCGCCTGAATACAGCGGCAAGCTCAGGCCGGGAACAATCGTAACAGAAATCGACGGACAAAATGCCCATGATTATCTCGAAAACGATGCTAAAAAAAGTTGGAAGGCCGGCGGCTCTTTCTCCAGCCCACAGCGCGCCAGGCTGTTCAGCTATCGAATTCCACTCAAGGGCAAGCAAAACGATAATCATCAGATAACCATCATCAAAAACGGCAAGACCGAAAACATTAGTGTTGTCAGCAAATGGGAAGCCAAAGGTTGGCCTCATACTTATGCCGAGCCGGAGGATTTGAAGCAGCGTGGGAATTGCTCCTATGGGAAACTGAAAAGCGGATATGGATATATTTATCTCCGTCGCATCGCCGGTGAGCTTGTTGCAGTTATTGACGAGGCGTTGAACAGCTTTGATGATATTCGGGGACTGATTATTGATTTGCGCGGAAACGGCGGAGGCGGGTACGGCACAGAGGTTTTTACGCGATTTAATAAAAAGCAGGGGCCATCTACGGAAGCTCCCTTTTACCAGGGGGATATGGTAGTGCTCATCGACGCAGGTGCTATATCGGCTGGTGAGACCTTTGCACGCGACCTGGTCTATAGTGCCGGTGCATATTTGATGGGCTCTCCTACGGCGGGCTCATCGAGTGCGAAACGCCAGTGGGAGATTCCGAACGGGCTTGGGACCGTAACATTGCCCGTTCGCAGCCGTTGGGGCTTTGAACAGCAGCCTATCGAATACAATGGTATTGCCCCTAACGAAACGGTTGAGGTTGTCCCCGCTGAATTACAAAATGGAATCAACTCAGGGATTAAGCGGGCTGAAGAATATCTTAATAAAAAGTGGGCCCTAAAAAGCGCCGCAGACCGTAATTTACCCCTGATTGTACGTAAGAAAGAGTATCCAGGCCAATTCGAAAGAACGCAGCCCATAGGGACTACTTATACAACATCGACAGCCGAGCCAGATCCAATCGCCGACCCAAACGAGGTCAAAGCCAGGGTCAAGGCGTTTGAAGGCCTGGAAAAAGCTCTGACACAGGTGGATAGGCGCAGCCGATATGAGGAGCGCGAGTGGCTGCAGACAAGGGTTGATAATAGAATAAACCTCGTAAAAGCCGTGGAAATGCAGGTTAAGGCAGAGATTAGCTTCATGCGCGAGGTCGCTGCTGAAGAAGAAGCGAAAAAGACGACCAAGGCGATTGATGACCTGTTGCTGGACAGGCAGGAGCGAGTGAAGACGCTTGTCAAAACGATGGAAGAGGAAATAAGAAAAATGCGCCTCCCCCAGCGGGGGTCAAGAAGAATTACTGGCTCAACAAGAAGCACACTTGACCCTGAGGAAAGACGAAGGGCCTGGGAAGAAAGGCGGAGCGGAAGACGGCTGCCCGGAGAAGATACGACAGGGCAGGGCGGATTTACGACTGCGGCAGTAGAAAGTCCGCCCGGAGCTCCCCAGACAGCATCGGCAGCCGTAGGGGGCAAAAATGAGCTCCAGATAAGTGAGTGGCTAAAGACGGGAGTTGAAAACAGGATAAGTCTGGCAAATGCGGCGCAAGAGCCAATCAAGGCAGACCTCATCCACATACGAAAGTTTGCCGTTGAAGAAGGAGCGAAAAAGACGACCGCAGCAATTGACGGCCTGTTGCTTGGCAGGCAGCAGCGGACGGCCAGACTCGTCCAGAGAATGGAAGAGCAGTTGAAAAGGATGCGCTTGATTGAGCAGGGAACAAGAAAAATAAGGGGGCCGCGAAGAAGCATCCTAAATCCTGAGCAAAGACGAAGCGGAGGATTAACACCCACGCAAGGCACAGCAGGCCAGCCCGAGGCCGTAGAAGAAGAAAATCCCCCCGCCCGTCAGCCACGAAGACGCTAACAAATGGTGCCAAAGCTGTACCCGCGATGATAATTGGCCGCCTCAACAATCAGACGCAGAGACGTAGCTGCGCAAGCAAAATAATCCGTTAATTTCTACGGTGAATTCTGCCGAATGGGAAAGCAATTAGCCGGAAAAGTCGCAATAGTAACAGGGGCCAGCAGGGGGATTGGCAGGGCTATTAGCGTTGCATTGGCAAAAGAGGCCGCAACCGTCGTCCTCGCTGCACGCTCAATCAAAAAACTTCAGGAAACCGCTGAACAGGTAACGCACGTCGGCGGAAAGGCAGAGATTGTCGTTACCGAGCTGACCGAGGAACAATCCATCAAAAACCTCGTCAAAGCAACCGGCGAAAAATTCGGCCGACTCGATATCCTCGTCAACAACGCAGGTATTACTCACTCGGCAAAATTGGAAGAGACCGCAACCGAAGACTGGCAGCGCTGTATCTGGATAAATGCACGTGCGCCGTTTATCCTTTGCAGAGAAGCCCTGCCGCTGCTAAAAAAGGCCCAAATAGGATACATTATCAATATTGCCTCCGTCGTAGGAGTCAAAGGTTATCCGCTTCAAAGCGCATATACGTCTTCAAAGCATGCCCTCCGCGGGATGACAATATCGTTGGCCGAGGAGCTCAAAGGCTCGAATATCCGTGTGCATTTGCTCTGTCCCGGCGGTGTCGATACCGAGCTTGTGCAAAAAGTCCGCCCCGACATAAAAAAAGAAGACCTTATACAGCCCGATGAAATCGCCCAGCTTGTGCTCTATCTCGTAACGCATAAAGGCAATGCCGTTATAGATGAGCTGCACATTCGAAGGGCGGCCGCGTCACCCTGGTTCTGATTTAGGATATAACGATTATGCGAGCAGTTATTCAACGAGTGTTGCAGGCGGAGGTCAAAGTTAAAGACGAGCAGGTCGGCCAAATCGACAAAGGGCTCCTCGTTTATCTCAGTGTCGGCAAGGATGACAGCTTGAAGGATGCCGAGTTTATGGCCGAAAAGCTGGTCAACCTCCGTATCTTTGCCGACGAAGCCGGAAAGATGAATCGAAGCGTCCTCGACATCGGCGGCAATATCCTGCTGGTCAGCAATTTTACGCTCCACGGCGATTGCCGAAAGGGTCGTCGGCCAGGCTTCGACTACGCCGCCCAGCCGCAGTTAGCACAGCAGCTCTACGAAAAAGTAGCCGAGCTAATTGCCGAACAAGGTGTAGCCCTTGAGAAAGGTATTTTCGGCGAGTATATGCACGTAACCAGCACAAACGATGGCCCCGTAACCTTCCTGCTCGACAGCTCCCGGTTGTTCTAATTCCTACTAACAGCAAATTTGGCTTGACGAATAGTCGCCGCATCCATAGACTCATTTCTTTATTTTATAGCTGTTTTCAGGAGTTATCGTCGTGCAGGAAGCCATTGCAAAAGCTGGTGCCCTCATCGAGGCGATGGAATATATCCGC
>SMTZ1_10018459_pt1 | contig 10275 bp, 8 predicted proteins | sample DeeMarSWOR136_30_FD_25667 | JGI IMG/M metagenome (IMG submission 25667) | reverse complement strand
ATATAAGATAGAATACCACACAAGAGAGGTGATACTCACGCCGCAGGACCTGGAAAAATTGGAACAGGGGTAACTATTTTTGTCCCAAAGCCCTCTGTACCATAACCTTTTTATACTGAAATCTGTTGCGTGAGTTGTGGACCAATCAGGCATTTCATCTGAAGATAAAGTTCTGCTGTACTGTGCAAGGAAAACCATGGAGGAAAATATTAAGCACAAACTCATAAAAACGTTAAATGAGAGACTGAATTGGGAGTACATTGCAGAAAGTTCTGCTATACATCATATCACACCACTGTTGTACTGGAACTTGAGCAGGACTGACCAAGGGAAAAATGTGCCTGAGAACGTCATGGCACAGTTCAAAAAGGTATATCTAGAGACTGTTGGCTGGAATATGATTTTTTATCACGAACTGAAGGAAATCTTGAGAGCTTTTAGGAATGTTAGGGTCCCTGTCATTTGTTTGAAAGGAATTTTCCTGGCAGAGGCCATCTACAAGAATACTGGGTTAAGATCCCTCAACGATATTGATCTGCTGGTAAAGGACAAGGATCTGCACAAGATAAAGAAAGAACTGTCCAATCTCATGTATCTGCCTCTGGATGTCTATCCAACCAGATGGCACGAGCAGTGGTGGACTCGCCTTTGTGAAGATGCACAGGTACGATATGCCAACCTCAAAAGAAAATTCATGCTTGAAGTTCACTGGCACATTCAACCGCTTTCAAGTCCTTTCAAAATTGATATCAATACATTCTGGGAGAATGCTCAACCAGTCACAATAGGTGGTGCTGAAACATTGGCATTTGCTCCTGAAGATTTGCTTCAACACCTTTGTCTTCATGTGTACTACCATCACGCTAAAGGTGCACTGCGATTGAAATGGTGCTGTGATATTGCAGAGGTCATCAGACATTATGGAGAAAAAATCGATTGGGAGTATCTTGTAAAAAGCTCCAATGTCTATGGAACAGAAGAACCCATGTATCGCGGGTTATATCTCGTCAAGACATATCTTGGAACTCCTGTACCAGTTCATGTCCTCAGTGACCTCAATCCAGGCATATCCTGCATTACCTTCGAGGATATGTTCAAAAAGAGGCTCAAAAGCACAAAAAAGAAAAGATCATGGAGAAGGACTAACTATCTCAACACATTGGCAGAAGTGGATGGAACTTGGAATAAGATGCGTATCCTCCTTAAAGACATTTTTCCCTGCAGAAAATTCATGATCCATCACTACTCAGTAAAGAATAAAGCACTGGTTTACGGGTATTACTTTCTTCGGCTTGGCGTTGCTCTTCAGTGGGCAATATTCATTGTATGGCAAATGCTTCTCTATCCCTTTGAAGTGGGATCTAGGAGTTAATGCAGTGGTTCAATACGGTTTTATATGGGCTCCAGATGGATTTGATTGGAGATTATTAGAATTTCTGATATTAAAATGTAGAATCTCTTGAATACTAAAAGTAGTGGAGAAATAAATAGAAAATGAATTGTTACACGTGTAAAACGAGACAAAAACTAACAATGTGACAATCCCTTCGGTAGCAATCCTTTTTTGGAGAGAGTGTCATGGTTACGGTGACTCCTTTTGTGATTTATTCTTTTCATACGTGGATAAAAATGCTATGAGTGCATCTTTCATTTCTCGTGCAGATTTGAATCTGTCTTCTTTATTTTTTCTAACTGCTTTGTCAATAATTTGAGCCAATTCAGGAGGTAGATCTTTTTTATAGTCCAGGACAGGTACTCGATCTCCTTTCAGTATCACCTGTTTAACAGCTTCAGAGTGTTGGGAGACTAACTCTTTCTTGTGGTGTAAGATTGTGGTAATAGGATCTTTGGGGTTCTTTTCTTTCACAAAAGCTTTGATCATTTCGTTCAATTCTGGTATGGTGAGAGGAAATCTATTAGTGAAGATATTGTACATACTTATTCCCATGCAGTAAATATCCACTGCTGGACCCACATTCTTAATGTTCACGATCTCCTCAGGGGCCATAAAAACAGGTGTTTTGCTCATTCGGTCTGGGTTTGAAATTTCAAGCTCACCAAAATTCCTCGCAAGGTTGAAGTCGCTGAGCTTGCCTGTTCCTGTGTGAGACATGAGTATGTTGTATGGTTTTATATCACCGTGAACAAGTCCCTTCCCGTGTACATAATCAATTCCGTCCAGAATGTCACAGAGAATTCTGCATACTTCAGTTAGGGACGTGGAATTTCTTTTTACATACGTGTACAAGTCTCCACCAGGCAAATACTCAAGAACAAAATAGAATTCTTCCCCCCCTATTTTGTGATCAATTAAACGAACAATATTTGGGTGAATCAGGTTCTGCATGATGAGAGCTTCCCTTTGAAAGAATCTTTTCGCTTCTTCGTAGACCGTAATTTCTGGCAGTATCCTCTTTAGGGCAACTATTCTGTATGTTGGTTCATGCCACGCCTTGTACACAACTGACATCCCCCCTTTGCCCATCGTGTGAAGGATCATGTATTCTCCTATGTGGTCAATATCTGCTTCTTTCTGCTGGTTTTTAGCACACGTATCACACAGGTAGAGGACAACGTCTGCCAGCTCTTCTGCGCGCCCGTCTGTGTGTGCATGTTCTGTTACCGTACGTGAACACCTGTGGCAGTAGAAATCTTTTGCCATGGATTCAGTATTATCAGTGAGGTTCTCCTTCAATACCATACTGAAATCCAAAGATAACGTCCATATAAACTCTTCTGCTTCACTACTACCAAGTATTTCAGAAAGAGAAACAATCAATGTAAGAGTGGTTCACTGCCCGTGATTTTCATTTTTTCCAGGCCCATATTTACATTTTTTCGATGTGCAGCCACTTTTCTGTGTCTAATTCGGGATGTCTTTTGATGCCAGCATCTATCTGGCAGTGTTTGCAGCGTTGGTTACATACACGGGTAACATGACGGCACACTGTTTAAGAGGTGGCTCAGTCACATATCTCACCTCGAGCGAGAAGACATTTTCGGGCATCGGGAGCTAATATACTGCCATATTTTAAATACGCTTGTCCTCTGCATCCTCCGCCGCAGAGGTACTTCCATTCACATGCTGCGCACTTTTCATTTGCTTCATTCACAGTGATACTCAAGAGTTCTTTGAATTTCCTGAACGCAGGCAACTCCGGTATTTCTGATAGGTGAGTTTCCATTATATTGCCGAGTGCTATGTTACGCATATAGGTACAGGGAACCACATTGCCATTGCTGAGAATGCTCAAATGCTTTGACCAAAGACCACAACGGATGAATCTCTCATCTTTGATGGGAGTTTTTGGCCCAGGTGCGAAAAATGCTAAATTCCGGTTAATATTACTGGAAATGAATCCTTTTGGGAAATCTTCTTTGATTTTGCTCACATCTCTGGCTGCAACCAGGATCTCTTCTCTGCCAAGGCTCAAAGACGCGGAAAAAGGAGTTGGCGGGAATTCGTCATAAAGCCCGAAACTGGCAAATTCAGCGCCAATGTTTGAACAGAAAACAGCCATTCTTTCTATCTCTTGGTAATTTAACTTGTTAACTGTCATTCCAATGCAAAATGGTATGCCGAATTCTCGAAGGCATTTAATCCCTTGAACTGCCTTTTGAAATGATCCTTTACCACGGATTGCATCATTTATTTTGGCATCTGGGCCTTCCAGGCTCACATTTATCCTCTTTATCCCTGTGTCTGCCAGATCTCGTGCAGTATCTCTGTCTATGAGAGTACCATTAGTTTCAACAGTGGTCCAGAATCGTTTCTCTCCCAGATGCTGGAGGATAACCATGATATCGGGCCTGCAGAAGGGCTCACCCCCCAAAATACTAACCTGAAAAACGTTAGCTTCTTCAAATTGCTCCACAACTCTTAGGCAATGCTCTGTGCTCAATTCATGCACAGGCTCTGTAGAGGGGGATTCAAGCTCGTTATACAAGAAACAGTGTTTGCATCGTAGGTTGCATCTGACAGTTACCTCCCATACGATTGTTCTCATCAACACCATCTCCTTAGTATACACTCAAGATACGATCTGAATATTCTCGCATTCACTCTGCTCAATATCATAGTTCGCTCAACCTACTATCCGATCATGTTCCTGCAATTCTCTCAAGAATGTAAGAACATCTTCTTTTCGGCCTTTCTGTTTTCATCTGGATTTCTCTAGCAATAATTTCAGTGCTGCTGGGACAGATGCATTCCAATCAATGCTGCTCCAAATGATCAGTCTCTCAGCCTCCTTTGGTCAGCCTCCTTTGGTCAGCCTCCTTTGGTCAGCCTCCTCCGGAATAGCAGGGAATGTGACGAACACCAGGTTCAATGTCGCCTGTTCCACAGGAGTTGCACATTAGATCAAGAGAGACGAGGTCTTTCATCATGGGGGGACTATACATGTGTTTCCACCTCCTTTTTATTTGACTTTTTATTTGAGTTATTTAAATATTTCGGTCAATTTCATTTTAGATCTTAAATCAATATAGTTTAATATAAAAACTGAATATTTTTACCTCAGATTATCTCGAAAACTTGCCCTGCAATCGGCATTTCTCATCTTCAACTCCTTTTCATAGATGCGCATTCATCAGTTAGATATAATACCAAGGCTTCTCTCATTTCCTGCGCAGATTTAAATCTATTTTCTTCATTCTTTGCTACTGATTTGTCAATGATTGCGGCCAATGTGGCGGGAATGTCTTTTCTGTAAGACTGTATGAGAATTCGGTCCTCTCTCAGGATCGAATTTCCAATAACCCTCCTCAATTCAGACTCCAGCTCTTTCTTGTGCTGGAGTACCATATCAATAGGATCTTTTGGTTTTTTCTTTATCAGGAAAGCTTTGATAATTTCTTCTGGAGATGCAAAATGAAAAGGGAATGTATCTGTAAGGATATAGTAAAGACTCACCCCCACAGCATATACATCTGTCGACGACTTGACGTAATCGTGATTCAATATTTCCTCAGGAGTCAGAAAAGGGAGACCGCCATGATCACCTTTTAATATTCCATCTTCATGCAAGTTCTTAACACAACTGAAATCACCAAGTTTGGCCTTTTTGTCCAGTGTGAGAAGTATATTGTGAGGTTTTACATCACGGTGAACAATCCCCTTCCTGTGCATGTATTCCAGTCCTTCTAGAACCTGACAGAATATCCTGCATATATCAGTAACGGACACAGTATGTTTTTGGACATATGTGTACAAGTCTCCATTTGGCAGATATTCATAGACAAGATAGTATGGTTTCTCAACCATTCTATAGTCTATGAGGCGAACAATATGTGGGTGGATTAGGGTTTGCATCACCTTTACCTCCTTCTGAAAAACCTCCTCTGCTCCTTCACGAGATGAGGATTCAGGTACTACTTTCTTTAAGGCAACAAGCCGACAAGTGGGGGCATGCCAAGCTTTGTAAACAACAGATATGCCGCCCCTGCCAAGCCTCTGGAGGATTCTGTATTCCCCTACAGTTTCAGTGCCCTTTCTCTGTGCTTCTGCAGCGCAGGTACGGCACAGGTAGAGGGCAACGTCTGCCAGCTCTTCTGCGCGGCCATCTGCATGTGCATACTCTGTCACCTTACATGAACATCTATGGCAGTAGAAGTCTCTGGTCACTGCAGAACCAGTTCCTTCTTCAACCGCCCTATGTTCCCTTTGCAAAACGTTAGAATGGTTCACGTCTCTGGCACGAGGACTGTGCTTTGCCATTCTCTGATCCATGAATTCGTTTTTGTCTTACCTATTTAAAGATTCTGTGTCAAAAGTAGAACAGAATGTGTTCATTGAAGAACATAGCTGAGATTCTTTTGTTCGCCCTCTTGCAGCAATAATTTGAAGGATCACGTTACCACAACAATTTCTGGAACAAGTACAATGTTGAGAGCAAAACTTTTAAGAGAGACACAGAAATGTTCTTCAAGAGGTTTGTTCTGCATGCAGAAATTGTTATAGAGGTGAACTACAATGCAAGGTGAACATCCAAAAGTAGCCATTGGAGGAATCAATATAGAAATCATTTCCCATTCCGACAAGGAATTGTATTTCCCTGATAACTATCACCGCTTCGCCACTGATGAAAAAGCAGAAGCATTTCTCCATGTGTGGGACTGTGATGCACCGCACCTTTTACTGGAGGAGAAGGGTTTCAGTTCCAGCAGTATAACTGCATATCGCAGCGATCAAGGGTTCATCATACTCTTTCACATGCCAGGAATGACTGGTACTCCTCCAGGTACAGTGGTGAAAATAAGTCCTCATCTAAAATCGGTGGATGTATATGCTAAATCACCGAGAAATCAGCAATACTTCCATCCATTGACACGTCTACTATTTCGATTTGTAATTGTTAGTATTTTGTCATGGGGGTTGGGGGTGATGGTACACGCTTCAGGTATCAATGATAATGGGGGAGGCATGCTTTTTGCAGGGGTCTCGGGCGCTGGAAAGAGCACATTGGCTGCGCTGTGGAAAGACAGGGGCACTATTTTAAGTGAAGATGCTGTCATTGTTCGAAAAAGAGAAGAACGCTTCTGGGTATATGGAACTCCTTTGGTTAGTGATTTTCAGCTCTCTTCTCAGGACATGTGCCCCTTGGAGGGTATTTACTTCATAGAGCATGCACAAATAAACACTCTCGTACCTCCAAATTGGCTAAAAAAATTCCCTGTTACAAATTGGGCTTTGCTCCAGATGAGCGTGTCGTAGATTTCGTGAGAAAAGTCAACAAATTAAGGGTGAGCTATCCTGAAAAAAGACATTCATTGACTCGTTGTTAGATGATCAAGCTGCCTGCAGTAGCATAGGATAGCTCTGTAGAAGATTATCTACGAGGTAGGTTGAAGCCCCTGTGAAGGTTGTCAAATTTTCTGGTGTTGTATCCCTCTGATCTCATGAATCTTTTGTTGTCCATTCTTGAAGAAAAAAGGGTTGATCCTGCTACACGTGTAACAAAAGGTGAAACCAGATGAGTGGACAGCTTCCTTGGGATAACCTTTTTATGTCAACCCCAAAAAAGAGGGGTGGACCACTCAAGCCTGTCATCTGAAGATAGACTCCTCTTGTGCTGTGCAAGGACAGCCATGAATAAGAATACTGTATCCAGGCTCAAAGACATACTGAATCAGGAGCTGGATTGGGAGTACATCGTTGAAAGTTCTGCTGCACATCGTATTTCACCACTGTTATACTGGAACTTGCGCCGCGTTGAAGGTAAAGATGTGCCTGAGAATGTCATAAACCGGTTAGAAAAGAAATATTTAGAAACTGTTGGTAAGAATATGGTTTTTTACCATGAACTAGGCAGGGTTTTGAGAGTTCTTAAAGATGCTGGAATTCGTGTCATTTGCTTGAAAGGAATTTTCCTGGCAGAGATCATTTACACCTTTCAATGACATTGATCTGCTGATAAGGAACGAAGATCTCCAAAAAGTCCAGGAAAAATTGTCCCAACTCATGTACCGACCTTCTGATGTATTTCCCACAGAATGGCACATGCCGAAGTGGATTAACCTGTGTGAAGACCAGCAAATAGGACTTGAGAATCCAAAAAAAAAGATCATGCTTGAGGTTCACTGGCACATTCACCCACGTTCAAGTCTTTTTAGAGTTGACATCAACATATTCTGGGAGAATGCTCAACCGACCACAATAGCTCAATACGAAACACTAGTGTTTGCTCCTGAAGACTTGCTACAGCACCTGTGTCTCCACTTACATAAGCATACTCTGGACAGTTTGCAGCTGAGATGGTGTTGCGATATTGCAGAAGTCATAAAACACTATAAGAAGATCAATTGGAAGTACCTGATTCGGAGTTCCAGAACTTACAGAACAGAAAAACCTGTGGTTCGTGGGTTGTATTTTGTCAAGAACTACCTTAAGGTTCCTGTACCAGCTCAAGTCCTCCATGCCCTCGACCCCGCTATGTCCTCTAACCCTTTTGATTACATATCTAAGATGCCAGTAAGGAACGCAAAAAAAATATCTCAAGACCTTGTTCATATCGATGAGAGATGACATGACCTCAGCAGATCAGTTGGGAAAGTATCAGAGCAATCCATACCACATTTGTTTCAGAAAGAATAGTCGATAATATCCTCAATGTACGAGCAGTTCTCTCTGTGCGGTACTGTAATGACTGAAAAAGATATTTCATTCTCTCTTAGAAAGTCCAAGGTTTTAATAGTTTTTTTGAATGTTCCATCTATTTCCCGGAATTCATTATGCTGTTCTGGTATGTGGCTGTCCAAACTCACTGCCACCCGTATGATAGTTTCATTTTGAAGAAAGGTCAAAATGCCACGGCTATGCTCCCACAAATGAGCGTTCTATTAGTTTCAATTCACATCCGAATCTGATGGTCTGCAAGAAAATCGAGTACGTCCCTGATTTTTTTCCATCGCAAAAACGGTTCACCACCAGTGATTTTTACGTTATCGAGACCCATATCCACAATCTTATCAAAGATCTATATCAACTGCTCCGTGGATAATTCAGACCCTCTCTTTGTACCAGCATCTATCCAGCGATGCCTACAATGTTGGTTGCATGCGCTGGTGACATACCAGTACACTGTTCTTAATGGTGGTTCAGTCATTAACATCACGTTCAGCCAGCATGCGCTTTCTGGGATCAGGTGCCAAGAGATCGTGGTACAACATGTAGGCTTGTCCTCTGCATCTTCCGCCGCAGAAATTTCGCCACTCACAAGCTGCGCACCTCTCATTTGCTTCATCTATGTAGATTTTTGTACAAATTATAGTGAAGTAGAAAAAATGGTAGGTTTCTGATATTAAAAGAAATTTCCATTTGTAACGAGAATTTTCAGTGTTCCATGTAGGATAGAACTAAATTCTCATGAATCTGAGGTAATATGCTTCGGGTCTCACCAGAGTCTGCACAATCTCAAAAACTCTTTTCTCTACCAGTCCATAAGTGTCCTCTCTCTCGTTACCTGCCACAATGATGATGGTCTGTCCTTCAGAAAAAGCATCAACCTTGACAAAGATGTGTTGTGCCCCTTTTTGTTCTAAAAGCTCTTTTTCTTCTTCTGTTAACAAAATTTCCACTAATTCACCCGTGTTTAACGCTTTGTGTCCGCCCAGAATTACTAATTGGGTTCTTCCTCTTATTTGTTCCATACACGAGCGACAACTGGAACTGATGTCAACAAAGAATCCATTTTTCTCCAGAAATGTGGTTAGCAAATCTGCTGCTGGTCTATCATATGAATTGCTCACGACGGTGACAGGTTCGCTCACATTGAAAGTCAAAAGTGCATGATCATGAACATCAACCGTTATTGGGTTCTCAATTGGTACAGAAGAAGACAGGAAGGGGTACAGCCTTCCATTGGTGACTGACCATAGAATGGTGAGAGTCACTCTTTGAGTTCTGGGTTCTCCTTCTGCAATTCCAGACAGGTTTAGGATTCTCAAAATAAGCATGTTTTCATTTACAAAGGGAAGAACAATGACCTCTTTTGGAGTATCAACTTCATATATTCCGGGGATTTTTAGGGATTCTAATATTGCGAGAAAATGGATTCTGAATTCTTCGCCGTTTCCTCTCTCTTCAGGTATCCACCATGGGTAGTACGGTTGGACCTCTCTGTAGTAGTTTGCTCCCACACTATCTGGAATGCTGATGACATTGTGATGGAAAAGAGATTGAGATCGGCTATACCCCCATTCATCGTATAGCCCTGCTTCTCCAGTAGCTATGACATTCCCTCCTTTGGTGACGAACTGGTTCACTTTCCCAATTTCTTCTTCGCTCATACAGGCTGTATTCGGGAGTATTACTGTGTGGAATTCATCCAGATCATCCAAAGAGAAAATGACCTTGTACGGAATGTGAGAGGATAGTAACATCATGGATACTCCCATGAATTCGCAGTAGAAATCTCCTTCTCCCCACTGTTCGTGATACAAAAAATCCATGGTAGCCTTGGAGTAGTATACTCCTGTATTCCCCCAGGATTTTGCATCGTAGTAGTATAAGGAGTAACCTTTAATCCAGTGGAAGATCTCTTTTTGTTGGGTGAGGTTCACTGTCCCATCCATGTCTGGCACATCAGTATCGTAGAAGTTGCACCCTGCAGTTATCACACTGGCAGCCAGCATTTTCTGGCCTTCCTTCTCTGAAGAGTAGGCTAAAATCCACGAAGGGTGTTCTCTACCAAGTCCTCTGTAGAAAAGGTAGGAACCTACATCTCTCAAGTAGTTGTGGTAATCATAGGTAGAAGGATGGTACGACGCTGCAGG
>SMTZ1_10009573_pt1 | contig 10275 bp, 10 predicted proteins | sample DeeMarSWOR136_30_FD_25667 | JGI IMG/M metagenome (IMG submission 25667) | reverse complement strand
ATTTTTTCATTTGGTCCCAAGCCTCAGGTCTCGACTTTGACAAAAGGAAAAATCCTTGACGCAAAGTCGACCCTCAATAAAGCAGGGCCAATACAAATATCAGAACTTAATTTATAAATGAAAAAGAAAATATATTCAAGTAAAGATTTTCAATTTTGAGGGACTGATTTTTTCTTTCCGAAGTAGGCATTGTGAAAATCCTGCAACAATGAAACCAGTTCCTCCACGTTGTTCAGATCCGTCGTTTGCTTCGTCTTCATAGCAACCACGAGCATTTTATGAAGTAGAGATATTTTAAAAAGATAATCCTCGAAAGCGGCTGCATCATCTTCAGTTACAGGCTTTATCCTTTGGGTTAAAAAATAATAAGTCACAATCTGAGCCAACTCATCTGCATGCTGCTCTTTGTTGAGGACCCACCGCACGAGCTGATTGGCGTTCTTATCCGGCTCCTTGGAAAGCTCGATAATCTGCTTCATGGATTTCTCGATTGTCTGAATATTCTCCTTCATCATCGTGAATCTCATTTCATCATTATATATCCCGCAAGGAATCTGACAGTGCGGGAAGACGTTGGGAAGACAAAAAAGGCACATTAACGCAAAAAAACACAATACAAATTTTCTTTTCATTTCATACTCCTCCTTTTCACATCTTTTCCTTTTCTTTTACACCAATCTTTGGTTATAATTCCAATCTAAAATTTTGTTTTGGAACAAGCTCTTGGCTGAGCTCGATGATTCCGGGGAAAAGAATGCCGGCAAAATCACTTTCTAAAGCATGGACAAAACCTCCTCCCCTTCCTATAATGGGCAAGAGTAAATTTGATTTAACATATGAACTTATGGGTTTATGGCTTGACTTTAGACATTTATAAAAAGGAAATTATTAAAGCTCAAATGTTCGCTTTTAAATTTCAAAAGTCAAACCCTGACTCCTCTTTACAAAAAAAACGGACTCTTAGATGACCTGAGGAGCACTTCTTATGAACAACTCAATGTCGGGTATCGAATTCATTGTGGGAATTCCTTCCTACATGGAAGCAGACACAATCCCGTTCGTCACCAAACAGGTTGATCAGGGACTCACAAAATATTTCACCAATCTCAACACCTTGATTGTAAACGTCGATAACAATAGTGAAGACAATACGAAGGGCGCGTTTCTTTCCACAAAGACCAAGACTGCAAAGCACTACATCTCCACTCCCAAAGGAGTGAAGGGCAAGGGGAATAACTTCTTGAACTTATTCAAGTTTGCCAGCACGCAAACTAGAACGCTAAAGGGAGGCGTGGTCATAGATGCGGACCTTCGTTCTATCATTCCTGAATGGATAAAGTATTTGGGAGAACCCATCCTGAAAGGGTATGATTATGGCTTACCTCTTTATTCCCGGCATCAGTTCGATGGAACAATCACCAATCACCTCTGTTATCCTCTGTTCTACGGCCTGTTGGGGGAAGACCTCCGCCAGCCCATAGGGGGGGAGTTCAGTTTTTCGCCCGCACTCATCAATCACTGGTTAAAGCAGCCTTGGAATTCTTCCGCCAAGCAGTACGGTGTGGATGTTTTTATGACCCTCCATGCCATTTTCGGGAAATTCAAGATATGCGAAGTCGGACTTGGAGCTAAAATCCATAAAGCCAGCTCTCCAAAACTCGGGCCCATGTTCACCCAGGTGATCACGACTCTGTTTAATCTTCTCCTTTCGAAAGAATCATCCTGGATAGCGACTCCAGTGGTGAGGCCCAAACCAAAGGCGCGGTTCGGTCTCAAAGAACTCGGCTGGCCCCAGGAATTGAAGATTGACATGAGAGACCTCAAAGACAAATTGAGGAATGAATACTTCCTGAGAGCCAAACTCCTCAAGAGAATCCTGAGCGATTATGCTCATTCAAGCCTGATTAAGATGTTCGAGCATGACATCTACAACATCGATATTCTGATGTGGACTCAGGTTGTCTATGAGCTCCTCTTTTCTTACAGGAATGGTTCTTCAAAAACCAGAAAAGATATCGTGGAAGCGTTAAAACCTCTGTATTTCGCGCGGTCGGTGACTTTCGATTATGAGACATGGCGGTACAGCCCCAAGTATGTTGAGGAAGCCATCCTCGCCCAGGCTAAGGCCTTCGCATCTCAAAAACCTTATTATCTGGGCATGCGCATGAATGAAAAAAACAATAAGAAAGCCGATTAGACGGCCTTACTCCTCTTAAAAACTCTGGATAAGTATTTCTGATCCTCTCTTCATTCCTTGAATGAGTCTTTTAACCTGAACTATTCATAAAATATGCCGACACTATAAAATATTTTCAATGAGATGAGCTCTTTAGGTAGGTTTTTCTCAAAATCAAGATCTAAACTTTCTTTTAAGTCCATTCATTCTCTCTATGTCGGCATTTTTTACCCTTCGGGCGAGCCGATCTCACTGCATCTGCTTCGTTGTGGCCCAATCGCGGTGGATGACCACAGCTTCATGGGCCAACGCCTTGCATCTACAGCAACCTCGACTCGTGAATAATCCAGGTTAATCACTTGAAGAGATTTCTCTTATCCGTGTCAACTTTTCATGGGGCATGACAAGAAGAATGAGAATAAAATGGAGCCCTTTCGTCTTTAAATGTAATTTCGAGATTGGAATGGCGCATATCCATTGACCGATCAATCAATTTTTCAAAAGGAGGTTCAACAATGAAACATCTTAAACGAAAAAGGAGCTTTCGGATTACGGCTGCGGTTTTATCTCTCGCTATCCTCATGGCATTTGCCTTTCCGCCCAAACTGTCTGCAGACATCTGCTCAAAAGCTTTCATTAAATGCGTGATCGATGCAGGGATCACTGCATTTGCTGGCGTGGTGGCAGGCTTTGCGGCTGGTAACTTCCCAGGTGCTCTCCTTGGCGTTGCCGCGGCAGGCGGGACTTCGCTCACGTTCTGTCTGATTGGATACGATTTCTGCAAACGTTATTTCATTTAAACCCAGCTTCACATTAAAAAGAAAAAGACCAGAATCTTAAAAATTCAACATTAAGGGAGGATAAAATGAAATCTTTTAGAAAACAATCCAGAAAAACAGCTTTCCTTTTTGGAGTTCTCACAATACTCTTGGTTATTAATGGATTCTCTCAAGAGATTGGAGATTGTGAACAAGCTCTGGGAAGATGTATGTTAGCTAACATTAGGCAACTGCCCAATTTCGTTCAATTCTACAATGGCGTGGCGTATTGTGCGATTGGATATGTATTCTGCTTAAAATATCTAGATAAATAATCCTCGACCTAACCAGAAGCTCCGGGATAAAAGTCAACTCTGAGATAATCCAGGATCTTTCGAGAGGAGTTAGAATGTTATTCAGGAAACGAGTGTTTCCTCTCTTTTGGCTCATCATGATTATCCCCTTTTTTCTGTACTCTGAGAGGAAAGAAGACAATGACTGGCATCTCGAAGAAATCCTATCCATCGGGAGTCTCGAAGATGATACTCTCTTCCAATGGGTAGGAGTCGCGGTTGATCGTGAACAGAATATTTATGTGACCGACACTCTGGATTATTCCTTGAAAAAATTCGATGCGAAAGGAAAGTTGACAAAGAAAACAGGACGAAAAGGACAAGGACCTGGGGAATTTCTGGCCCCGAGGTACATAGACCACACAGAGATATCCATCTATGTCAGTGACCAGTATAATCCAAAAATCCAGGTTTTCGATAAAAACTTAAACTACACACACAGCGTCTCTATCCCCATGCCTGTCTCAGACTTCAGCGTACTGCCTGAAGAAGAAATTGCAGTGGCGACACTCTCCACAACAAAATCCGGCAGAATTTATATCTTCAACTCGACAGGCAAAATCCAGCGCGAAATCCGGTACACGAACGAAAAACTCCCTCTTCTGATGGATATGGTGAATTTCGAACTCGACAGTCAAGGCAGCCTGTATCTTGTCTATAACTATCAGGATAGAATCGAAAAATTCAGCCCGGAAGGGAAAAAACTGTGGTCGAAAAAACTACTGGGAGTCAAAAAAGTCCAGAAAGAAAAAATTGCCTCACTCGTCGTCCCATCCAAACTCATCTACAAAGACATAGCATTAGATAATTCAGGAAATATCTTCATACTTGGAGGCAGTTTTTCTAAAAACCCGAGCCGCGACGTCTACATTCTCAATCCCGAAGGTGACCTCTTGAATACTATCACCCTGCCTGATACAAGTCACTGTATTTATATAGATGCCCAGGACTATCTTTATTCCAGAGCCAATGAGGGGGTGACTTTAAAAAAGTTCAAGATGAAGTATTGACCGGATTATTTATCAGATCTGCCGACTTTAAGAAAATGGGGACTGTCCCTTTCAGTCCTTATTTTAAGAAGAGAGGGACTGTCCCCTTTTAAGAGGAATTTGTAAGGTGTCGGCAGATTTTATGAATAATTCAGGCGAACGTGAATTATTCACGAGTCGAGGTCGCCTCAGATACGAGGCACAGCGCAAGATGCTGTGGTTGTCCACCGCTCTTGCGCTGTAACGAAGTAGATGGGGTGAAATCGGCTCGCCCGAAGGGGAAAAGATGCCGACATATGATGATTAGTCTTCCTTCAGAGATTTGTTGTATAGTGTGTCGGCAGATTTTATGAATAATTCAGGTTAAGAGAGAGGGAAAGGTTCATTACTGATTAATTTAACTATCTGTGGGGCACCGTTGTAGTGGAGTGCCCGGACCATTCTTAAAATAACATCATTTTTTATAGCCCTGACTTTGCTCCTGTCGCTTTTATCGATCCTGACCTGCCCGCCAGCAATCATGTCATGGCCTCCTGAAGCTCCTTGCCTGGGGATAATCATTTTTATGATCTTTGAAGCATCAGCTTGGGTATTCGTGGTCCGGATGGAGACAAAGAGCACGTCTCCGTACGTCCCAAGACAGAGGGACCAGGTCATCCCCCTCACCCGCAGAAGAAAGTCAGCCATCTGTGCGGCAAAATCAGGGTAAGGGAGCTCTTCCATGACAACTCCGATCAAATTCTTATAATAGAACGCGTTGAGCAAAGCCCGGGAAAGATTGGAAACGAAATCCTTCGATAATTTTGGATATTGAGTTTTGGATAACTGGCTAAAACTCAGACGGGAGAGAAGTTCGACATAGGCTTTCTTATCCGCCGGGCTTCCTTCCCGGCCGAGGTTTTGAGTTTCACTGGAGATAGCATAACACAGGACGGTGGCGATGTTAGTCGGAATGGGAATATCTAAGGAAGAGAAATACTCATAAAGGATCGTGGAACAGGCTCCATAGTCAGGGCGGATATCACGGAAAGGAACCTGGAGTGTTTTCTTTCTTTTCGGGTGGTGATCGATGACAGCGATGGGCACCACATCATTGGGCAGAGTGACATTGCCGGTGAATGGCTGGCAATCAACCAGAATGAATTGATGATTTTTTGGTGAAGATATATTCCTTGTGAGGAATAAAGACACTTTCAGTATTTTCATGACTTCCTGGTTTTCCGCACGGCCGACCAATCCATCATAGTGAATCCTTATGCTCTTGTATCCCATTTTCATGAGAATGAACCTCAGGCTTACAGCAGACGCCAGCGCGTCCGGATCCGGGTTATTATGGACCACAATAGAGATTGGTTTATTCTTTTCTATGACGTCTAATAAATCTTTCATTATAATCGTCCATAGTATATGACATCGCGATTTAATTCAAGACACGACCCCTCACTCGTAAGGATTGTTGGTGACACGAAACATGTAATCGGGATCGATGTAAGGCTCGTCGTTTTTGTGTTTTTCCATCAGCACCATCTTCTTCTTCAGGAGTTTGGGGAAATTCTCTCCATGAATGAATGGAGTCTCTGTCTCCGAAATGATCATCCATTCCAGGGGCGCTTCTTTCCACAACCGGAGTAGCTCACGGCAGTTCTGAATCTCTCTATCAATCATTTCATCCAAGAGTCTCCGGCAGTCCGCTTTCCTCGACTGGTCTGGTGAATCCAGATACTCGTGTACGGCATAAATCCATACAGCTGTGTTACGCAAAGCTTCAAAAAGACAGCCCAACGCTTTAATCCTGTAATACTGATCTTCAAAAACCCGGAAGTCATGATCATCTCCAATCTGAGGCAAAAGCTCCATCTTTTTCCTCAGTAGGCCTACCGCACGCTCCAAGGGCTTCCAGACATGCTCATCTATCCTCATGAATGTTTTTCGGGCATAGTCTTTAGAGATAAGCTCGAAAAGGACATCTCCAGCCAGGTCAATCCGGTTGGGATTATGGATGGACGTGCACATGAATTTCTCATAGTACGCTCGTTCCCTTTCAGGTATTCGGTCGATATGGGGAACAAACGGACGAACGAGCAGTCTTTGCCAAACAAGCCCATAGTGCGAATAAAGAGGAAAAGGGATGAAATGGCGGATCGCCTGCTCCGCCAAACGCCAGGCCTTCACTAAATCCCCTGCATGTTCTTTTCCTGCATACCTCTCAGCTATACGGAGCACTGTCTTATCAATATCCAGTTCAGGGTCGAACTGGAATTCCCGGAAAACCTCCTGATTTACGGCAAAAGGAACCTTATCCGGAGGCTGAATGCCTCCCAAATGAGCCAGGGTTCGGGCGTTGAGCTTATGGGAAGCGTGAAGTTTTTCATGAGTCAACCAGGGGAAAGGAATCCCCAAAAGCGGTTCGTGGTTGGTGTGCGATCCAAAGGAATGGTAGAAGAAACCGTGACTCCCTCTGGATTCAAGCTCATCCAGTGGCTCTTTCTCTTTATCCATCAGAGTGTGGTGGTATCCTGAACCCGAGACTTTCACATCCGGATATTGAGGATGCGGGTAATTGCTTTCCCACCCCCTGGCAAGAAGGGAGTTGGCTTCCACATCGATCCGATCCTCAAGATTCGGCCAGAGATATTGATGCTCCCCGTAAAAGGACTCTAATCGCGTCATCACCCGAAACTGCGGATTGATCCGGGATGCCGTGTCCCGAAGGAGAGTGAGAAAACCGATGATGTTTGAGGCGGCGGCCTTCGCGATTTCCTCATCATTCTTCCACTCCCGGATCAAGTAAGCCCCTCCATTTCTTCCCACATACAGGGATTTTGTGTGTTCGAACCCTGCTCCGCTGTCGTTGCTCCAGATGCTCATGAATTCAAGGGCCGGAACTTCCATCATGAGGTTAGTGATGAGCTCCGTATAATGCATCCGAACGACTGGATGGACAATGGAAAGATTAAAGCGAGGCTTAAAGCTGCGGAAAGGATGGTCCACCCGCGCTCCCCGCAGGGTTGGGTATCTCTGGAATAAAGTTTCGGGCACGGAACGAGGCTCAAAGCAAAGAAGACCGGGAGCCAAACCATATTTAACAGCCAGTCCGGCATTCTCTTTTAAAAGATTCAAGTTCGCATTTAAATATTCCTGAGGATAAATACCTTGATTCAATCGGCTGGAAACAAACTGGTCAAGAGCGGGACAGTAGGTGTAAAAGTCAGGATAAAATTCTCCTTTCACACCTTTCTCTTTAGACCTTGTCGTGGCTAAGGCATTCACCTCGATATGGGTGAAACCCAAGCGCGCGTATTCACGGATGTACTGTTCGCGGTTGAAAGCACGGATTAGACGGGCATATTGGGTTAAAAATATATCGAACGTGGCTTTTTCGAAAGCAAAGCTCATTTCCTGGAGCCATGTTTTGAAATGCAAAACATCTTTATCCAGGCAATTCTCCAAAACATACGAAAACGCTGTATACAGAAAGCAAGGTTTCGAACTCAGCAGCCAACAGCACTTATTCTTATCGACATCGAAAAAAACCCACTCTCTATCTGAAGGTAATTTCTTTCCCTGACTCACAACTGATCCTAATAGTTCTTTATCCGCAACAGCCACATAGAATGTCCCTGCGCCGGACTTCATATCAGATGGTTCGACCTTCTGGATGGCCGCACCCGATCCCATTGAGTCCAGAAGTTCTTTGGCAACGGTCATCTCAACAGGATGCCCTTCTTTGGGAATTCGGATAGAGTTAACTTGCTGGCAAATTTCCCTGATTTTCATCATGGCCTCCTCGATATGCCTTGCACCAGAATTGTACAGCGAAAAAAATGAAAGTGGCAACTCTTTTGGTAGTGTTCTACATGCCTTTTTCAATCGAAACTATGAAAAATCAGCTCAGTGACTTTCATTATTGCAGTGACCTTCTCTCTCCTTAATCGAGTGAAACTGCTGAGTTCGAAATAAATACAAAAATGCCTTCTGTTCCTTCATCATAATTGGTACCTGGAGAGAGTTCAGGTGAAAATACCAAACCGGAAATTTTCACGTTGCTAAGAACCGGAAGTTTTTGCATGGCGTTGACACTGGCCGCCTCCAGCTTGACTTCGAGTTTTTGCTTTGTTATAAGCTAAAAGAGATAAATTGGGTATTCGCAAACAAACAGTTTTTTTCCTCCCAAAGGAGAGATAGTCATGATATGGTGGATTCTAATATTAGTCGTTTTGCTCATTCTGTCCTACTTATCCCAGGTGGGCACTCTCTTTCTCTTGAATATAAAGTTTCCATTCTTGACGTCTTCATTAATAAACGTATTGGTTCTAGTCTGCATGGCAGTGGTGCTTTTTAGAATCCTCGGGAGGACGAGAAAGGGAGAAAAAGAACAACTCAAAAAAAGGATTCATGAACTCGAAGCAGAGCTTAAAGCCCTTAAAGAGAAAGAGAGTTAGCTTAACGCAGTCACCCAGGACTCCGAAAAAGAAAAAACTCAAAAGGAAGGGTTCCCGACGAATTTTTTTGTCTTTTTTTTACCGGAACGAAATGGCCCAGGCATTTTATGCTTTTAATCAAAACATTTCATAAACTTAGAAAAACACTTATACGAAATAGCAAAATATTTATTCTCGAGTGAAGAATGACTAAATTCTCCGAACAAAAAGTCATAGACTTTCACATCCATATCGGACTGAAAGAGCACTGGCATGAGGGGATTCATTCTTACCAGAAAGCCGCCCAATCAGAGTACTACGAGCGTTATGAAGAGATGATCGACCCTGAAAAATTCGCTGCCTATCTCAAAAACCATCAAATCGAGAAAGCCGTGATTCTCTCCGAAATAAGCCCGCTCGTAACAGGTGTCGTCTCTAATGAATACGTTTTTGATTTTTGCCGGGGTCAGGATATTTTCCTTCCTTTTTGCACAATCAATCCCGCTCTGGTCAGCAACCTGGCTCAAGAGTTTAAAAAGCACATCAACCAGGGAGCCAAAGGAATAAAGCTCTATCCATCGTACAACCATTTCTACCCGAATGAAAGCAAAATATATCCAATTTATTCTTTGGCTGAAGAACACGGGCTGCCGGTGCTTGTGCACACAGGCTCTTCTGTGTTCAAAGGCTCAAAGATAAAATACGCAGACCCAATCTATCTAGATGATGTGGCCGCGGATTTTCCTAAACTCACCATTCTTATGGCCCACAGCGGCAGAGGTCTCTGGTACGAGAAAGCTTTTTTCCTCTCCCGTCTTCATTTCCTGATCTGGAAAAAAACATCGATAAATGTGTTTATGGGTCGGACTGGCCGGGAATCAAGACGATCGACTCCAACATTCAAGCCATTAAAGAACTCCCACTGGCAGAAAACTCTGTAAAAAAAATACTCTATGATAACGCGGCCCGGATTTTAGGAATATGATGATAGAATTTTCTTTTTTTTTCGAAATATATATAATATCTACTTTCAACGCCCATCTTGATCACATCAAGGTTGACTGAATAGTAAAGAATTGGGAAAAGAAGCTCGATTTTTCAGAAAACAAAAAGGATTCAATCTAGTCGAACTCCTTGTTGCGATTGTTATCATTGCTCTCCTCGCCATGATAGTCATCCCCAGCGCTCGAGTCTCCATCAGCAGAGCCAGAATGAAAAGCACGATGAAAAATACTTCGGCCATCTCCAGGGCCCTTTCAGACTACATTCTTGATAACGGACAAGCACCCAGCCAGAATGGCACCTATGATTCGAATTCATCCTTATACCTGGCACTGTCTCCATTCTATATCAAAGTCCTTCCCGTCCATGACCAGTGGGGGAATGGTTTTCGGATTTGGTGTCGTGATGCGGCGGATGGTGTTTACGGAATTTCCGAACCCGAGAGTGAAGACTTTCTGATCGCATCCTTCGGGCAAGACCGCACTCAAGAAGGTGACTTCGCTTTCAATAAGTTACTCCCTGAAGAGGGATTCTATTTCCTCAGACAAATGTCGGATTTCAATAAAGATCTGGTGA
>SMTZ1_10020860_pt1 | contig 10277 bp, 9 predicted proteins | sample DeeMarSWOR136_30_FD_25667 | JGI IMG/M metagenome (IMG submission 25667) | reverse complement strand
AGAGGATAACAATAATAATGCTGGGGACACCTATCCAGGCCAGTTTTATCCCTGAAAACGTTTCCCCTTCTAGGATCGTGCCGCCAGCAATAGCAATGAGTACAATACCCGCCGCGGCTGAAGCCATATGTCTCAGGCGAACGTTACTTAATATAGGGCCCTTGCGATAGATGATATCAAGCACGGCGATGAGGGTCAGGTTAAAGAGGCAACTCCCCAGAAGAGTGCCCATAGCTAAATCGGGGAGTCCGACCAGGGCCACCGAGCTTATGCTGGCAACCAGTTCTGGCACCGAGGTGATTGCCGCTAGCAGGATTAGGCCGATCCAGAGTCCGCCCAACCCCGTTTTCTCGGCAATGGCATCGCCGTATCTTGCCAGTTTTGTGCCCGCGAAGAGAATGATGGCCAGACAGACAATATATTGTATCCAAATCAGAATCTGAGAGCTCACAGCAATACGCTGCTAGCATACTATACAAATAGTCGTGCCGTAAAGCCCTTAGCCATTCAGAATCTTCATAGCCTCTTCCCTACCTGCGTCCATCAGATATGGTATGCCGGTGACCTTGGCACACTCTTCGCTGAGAGAGAGCAGATCGTTACGAGTGATGGCTGACGTGCTAAAGCACCTAGCTCCCGCCATCAGCTGCTGCAAGCCTACCCTAAGCTTATCAACGTAGCTGTAGATGCCCACCGCACCCAGAGGTATGTTATTCATCTCCTCGGCGCCGACAATACTCTTTACGTCTTCATAGTTGATGAAAATCTCCTCCGGTGTCGAGCCGAATTGACTGATGGTCTTGGGTAACCGGTCGTCCTTAAGCCATTGCTCAATGTTTTTGCCCACCATACCTGGAATCATCAATGCTCGCCCCATACAGATTGCCTTGACGAAGGGGGAGCCCAGGGCTAGCGCCTTGAATATGCCGTCCTCGCTGCTGAAGCCGCCAGCAAAGGCGATATCGGGTTGCCGCTCGCCCTTATCGGCTAGCTTCTTACAAAACTCGTAGGCCGCGGCATGTAGGTGAAGGGTAGGCATGCCCCATTCTTCCATCATTCGCCAGGGGCTCATGCCGGTGCCACCGGGAGCGCCGTCAATGGTGAGCAGGTCTATCTTTGCCTTTGACCCCCATTTTATAGCCATCGCCAGCTCTCGCAGTCCGTAGGCTCCGGTCTTGAGGGTGATGCGTTTGAAGCCCATGTCTCTCAAGCGCTTGACCTCGTTATAAAAACCTTCTTCATCGATGAAACCAAGGCGGCTGTGTCGCTCAAACTCTTTTAGGGAGCCATCGGTAAAAGCCGCCTGGACGACGGGGTCGGAGGGGTCTGGGGTAACAATATAGCCCCGTTTCTGGAGTTCTATAGCCCGTTCTAGGCTGTTAACTTTTATCTCGCCGCCAATACACTTCGCCCCCTGACCCCACTTCAGCTCGATGGTCTCCAGCCCATGCTTTTTCCTAACGTAGGCATCGACGCCCAGCCGGGTATCCTCCACGTTCATCTGAACCAGGATTTCGCCGTATCCCTGATAATATCGCTTGTATATTTCGATTCTGCGGTCCATATCGGGGGCGGCGATAACCTTACCCTTGGCATCAAGCTCAAGTCTTGGGTCGATCCCACAAACGTTCTCGCCGCAAACCAAGGTAACACCGCCGATAGCAGCGCCGACGGCAAAGTGGTCCCAGTTTTTGCGGGCTATGTCGGTGGAGCCCAGGGCACCAGTAAAGACCGGAACCCTCATCTTTACCTTGATGTCCCAACCATATTCGGTCTCGGTGTTTACCGCCGGGAAGATAGCCGTATCAGGATCGCCTTTAACACCGGACGGTAGTCCTTCGGCCCCCAAGGCATAGCCCTGTATATTAAGGTGAGAGTAATCAATGGGATAGTCCTTGTCGCCTCCGGCAGTGACCTCGCCGAAGGGCCCGGGGTATATCAGCTCCCGACCACGGAAGGTTGCCTTGAAAACCTCGCAGTTACCAGTGCACCCGTCAACACAGCGTGTGCAGATACCACTCATGGGGACCACGCTGCGGGAGCGATTAGCTGTCCGTGTAGCCTCATTAGCATTTGGTCTTTGCAGGTTCATTCTAAGACTCCTTTTTTATATTCTTACCGGTATCCCCTTTTTCTTGAGGTACCTCTTGGTTTCAGCAATGGATATTTCACCGAAATGAAAGATGGAGGCGGCTAGAACCGCCGACGCCTTAGCCTTGACAACGGCGTCATAAAAATGCTCCAGCTTTCCAGCGCCGCCGGAGGCGGTAACGGGGATGCCGACCCCCTCGGCCACGGCCTTGGTCATCTCCAAGTCATAGCCCTCTCTGGTGCCGTCAGCATCCTTGCTGGTGAGCAGGATTTCGCCCGCCCCCAGCGCCTCCACCTTTTTTGCCCAGTTGACGATATCAAGCCCGGTAGGTTCGCTGCCGCTCTTGACCACTACTTCTAGTCTAGGCAAGCCGCTATCTGGGGGATTCTTACGGCCGTCAATGGCCACCACCAGCCTCTCACTTCCGAACTGCCGGACGGATTCTTTAATAAGCTCGGGGGTCTTCACCGCCGAGGTGTTTATCGATACCTTGTCGACATCCAGCTTGAACAGGGCTTCCATATCTTCAACGGAGTTAATGCCGCCACCGACAGCGAAGGGAACACCGACCACGTCACATACTCTTTTAACCCATTCTAGCCTTGTCTTACGGTTCTCCACTGTGGCGAAAATATCAAGGAAAACAAGCTCATCAGCCCCCTCCCGACTGTAGGCCTGGGCTGCTTCTACAGGATCGCGGGCGTCTCTCAGGTTGACGAACTTAACACCCTTGACCACCCTGCCCTCTTTTATATCCAGGCAGGGTATAATTTTAACCTCTTGCATAGTTATAGCTCCTGAAGCTGGGTTGGATTAGTACGTCTGGTCAGTAAAAAACAGGTAACAGGCAACCGTTTGCCTTAAGTTACACTACCAAAGACATCTTTGTCAATTTCTCGCAGGAATGGTAGAGGCCCTCTACTGTTTGCCCTTGACCAAGATATCGACTACCGACGGGTCGGCTAGGGTGCTGGTATCACCCAGATTCTCGATGTCACCAGCGGCAATCTTGGTTAGTATGCGACGCATAATCTTGCCACTTCTGGTCTTGGGCAGCCCTTCAGCAAACTGGAGTTTATCGGGTGTGGCGATGGGCCCGATCTCCTGACGGACGTGGGTTATCAGCTCTCTCTTAAGGTCATCGCTAGGGCGTACATGAGCCTTCAGGGTCACGAAGGCGTATATCCCCTGCCCTTTAATCTCGTGGGGCATACCCACCACGGCCGCTTCAGCCACCTGTTTGTGGGATACCAGGGCGCTTTCCACCTCGGCGGTACCGAGGCGATGTCCAGAGACGTTAATAACATCGTCAATACGACCCATCAGCCAGAAGTAGCCGTCCTTATCTACCCTGGCACCATCTCCGGTGGTATATACCCCGGGGTACTGGGTGAAATAAGTTTTCTTGAACCTCTCCGGTTCGCCGTATACCGTCCGCATCAGGCCCGGCCATGGCTTTTTAATGACCAAGTTGCCGCCTTCGTTGACGTCGGCTTCAGAACCGTCCTGCCGGAGCACGGCCGGCTCGATACCGGGGAAGGGGAAGGTGGCTGAACCAGGTTTAAGCGGTGTGGCTCCCGGCAGGGGGGTAATCAGAATGCCCCCGGTTTCCGTCTGCCACCAGGTATCTACGATTGGACAGTTGCCCTTGCCGATTACATTGTAATACCACATCCACGCCTCGGGGTTAATGGGCTCGCCAACCGAGCCCAGGATACGTAGTGAACTAAGGTCATGCCGTACAGGCCAATCGTCACCCTCTCTCATTATCGCCCTAATGGCAGTCGGGGCGGTGTATAAAACATCGACCTGATATTTCTCCACATATAGCTGTGTCCGGTGACCCAGCCGATATCGGCTGTACACCAGAAGGTATCTTCTTCCTTAATATCAAATATCCACTTTAGTGTCTGGTAGCAATAGAGGAGATAACCAGCCTGAGTATGCAGTACACCCTTTGGTTTGCCGGTGCTACCGCTGGTGTAAAGGATATAGAGTGGGTCTTCGGCATCCATCGGCTCGGGCTCGCAATAGGGCTTGATATCTTCTGCCGTTATCTCTTCATGCCACCAGTAGTCGCGACCAGCCTCCATATTTACCCCGATTTTGGCACGGCTGACGACAATCAAAGCCTCTAGGTCAGGGCACGCCTTAGCGGCCATATCGGCGTTGTCCTTACTGCGGATAATGCGGCCACTACGGTAGTAACCATCGGCACAGATGAGCATCTTGGCACCGCAGTCTAGGACTCTATCCCGTAACGCCTCGGCGCTGAAACCGCCGAAGACAACGCTATGGATAGCACCGATCCGGGTGCAAGCCAGCATAGCGATGGGTAACTCGAGAATCATGGGCAGATAGATTGAAACCCTATCGCCTTTCTTGATACCATGCCTCTTAAGCACATTAGCGAACTTGCAGACTTCATGATAGAGCTGCTGATAGGTAAGTGTCTTACTGTCGCCGATGTCACCTTCCCAGATCAGAGCAGCCTTGTTCTTGCGCCAGGTTTTAAGGTGTCTGTCCAAACAGTTGTAGCTGACATTCAGCTTGCCGCCGACAAACCACTCGTGCTTGGCGTTCCCAAAATCGGCGACCAGCACCTTGTCCCATTTCTTATACCAGTCGAGCTGCTCGGCCAACTCTCCCCAGAAAACTTCGGGATCGCTGATGGACCTCTGGTAGATTTTTTTATATTCGTCAAAGCTTCTTATATAAGCATCCTGACTTAACTGCTCAGGAGGTTTAAAGAGCCTCTTTTCCTTCATCATAGAGGTGATGGTTTTTGTCTCGTCCATATAGCTAAAAAACTCCTTTTAGCTCAAAACACTGCTTGATTCAACAGCATAGCTCCAATACACTAGATGATAATAAAGGCTAACTATCCACCGTAACGGTGATAATAATTGAGGGTTAATCTTGATAGCTGACACCCATGAGCTGGGAAAATGAGTCCCGCAGCCTTTGTGAGATAACATAGGCAACGCCACCGGCAATTTCGGCACACAGCTTGGGATTGGTATAAACCAGATTACGCAGGTCTTTTCCCTTAAAGGCAAGTACCTTGGTCTTCTCCATAGCCTTCACTGTGCAGAGGGAGCGGTATGGGGGTATGGACGCCGACCAGCCGAAGCACTCGTAGTTGGAAGCAGCCTGGATTTGCCGCTTGTCGGTAGGACCTAGCTCGAGCAAAACGGACACCAAGCCGTCTTCAATCACGTATAGCTTCTCGCTCTCCCGGTCCTGCCGGAAAATGGTCTTTCCCGCTTCAAAGACTTCCTCGGTACACATGTCCGCCACTGTCTTAAGGTCTTCATCATCAAGGTAGTGAAAGACATCGGACCTTCTCAGCACCTCTAGCTTATCCATTTATAACCCTCCAATGTTTCCTGTGCAGATGACCTACTGTACAAGAATTATTTTACACTTTTGATCATATGATTTCCAGTCAAATGCTAGTGCAAGAATAAGGACTCGCCGTTTACCCAATCCATAATTCAGGTTTACAACAAGTTATGATTGTGCTAGTATCAGCTTGCCTAAAGACATCAAGGACAGGCATATGCGTGTAGAAAGACAGAGATATACCGAGCGTTTCGGCTCAATAAAGATAAATGACGTGCAAAAGGTGCTCGAGCTCGACTCGGGTCGTAGAGCCGACGGGACACTTAAAGAATCTATAGCCGTCGATAAGATAGAGGAGGAGGCGATTAAGGCAGTTGAGGAGAAGATGGCTATTGTTATACCGGTAAAGGACGAGAAACTCAAGCTCTTCGAGGGTGTTATCAGCGGCGTTCCTCACGAATGCCTGATAATAGTGATCTCTAACAGCGAACGGGAGCCAACCGACCGCTTCGGCATGGAACATGATACCTTGGAGCAGTACTGCCACTTTACCCAGCGCCAAGCACTGATTATCCACCAGAAAGACCCGCTGCTGGCTAAAGCCCTGGCTCAAGCTAGATATACCGTGTTGCTCGATAAAGAGAATAAGGCGGTAAGAAACGGCAAGGCCGAGGGGATGGTGTTGGGGCTGCTGACTGCCATATTGGCAGGGAAGGACTACATCGGTTTTATTGACGCTGATAACTACTTCCCCGGTTCGGTATGGGAATACGCTAGGTGTTACGCGGCCGGCTTTAGTATCGCCCAGTCACCATACGCCATGGTCAGGATTCTATGGCGCTACAAGCCAAAGGTATCAGGCGAAATCTACTTCCGAAAATGGGGACGGGTATCGGAGACCACCAACAAGTGCATGAACTCACTGCTTTCAGGCAACACCGGCTTTGAGACCGATATCATAAAGACAGGTAACGCCGGCGAGCACGCCATGAGCATCAAGCTGGCTAAAATAACTCCCTTCGCTTCGGGTTATGCCGTCGAGCCGCAGGAACTGGTCTCTTTATGCGAAGACTACGGCGGTGTGCTGCCCATGGCCAGTCATAAAATAGCCAAGGAAGGTGTAGAAATCTTCCAGATAGAGAGCCGAAACCCCCACTTCCACGAGGAGAGGGGCATAGCCCACCTGCGGGATATGCTGCTCCAGGGCTTAAGCACTGTTTATCACTCCCCACTTTGCGAAAAAGAGACGAAGAAATTAGTACTCAGGGAGCTATCCGCCCAGCGTGCTCTAAAAAGAGGCGAAGTGCCTCCCAAGCCCCACATCACTCCTCCTCCCCGCCACGCCAGTATTAAAAGCTTCACCAATTTTATGGCCGAGCACTTAGAGTTCTATTCAGTGCTCAAAGATTAGCTATGCCAAATGCCATAGAGCCAAGACTGATCGTCTTTGATATGGACGGTACCCTTATTACCGAGAGGTTTATCTTCCAGCTTGCCCGTAGATTTGATTTCGAGGATAAGCTCAAGAAGACAAGAGCTCAGCGCGTCCCCGAGTACGAAAAGACAAGGAATATCGCCGCCCTGCTGAAAGGGCTCAGCATTTCCCAAATTTTTGATACCTTCGACCAGATTCCACTATCGCTAGGCGCTAAGAAAACGGTATCGTCACTGAAAAGCGACAGGCACATTCTAGCTATCATCAGCGACAGCTACACTATAGCTACCGAGCGTCTTAAAGCGCGCCTTGGCTTTGACTACACAATAGCCAATAAGCTGGTTGTAAAGGGAGGGAAGGCTACCGGAGACGTGGAGATGCCGCTTAACTGGTCAGATGATAAGGAGGGTTGCCTAAAGCACGCCATATGCAAGTTGAATGCCATGCTCAGTCTTTCCCGGGAGACTGAAATACAGCTGGAGAGAACGGTGGCTATAGGTGACAATATCGCCGATAACTGTATGCTCGAACAGGCCGGCTTGGGGATAGCCTTCAATCCTAAAGCCCGTTCCGTTGAACAGAGCGCCGATGTTACCGTTAGGGGAGATCTAGAAGGGATTATACCTATAATAAGGAAGCTGGGTTAGCCCAAAAGGTGACGAGCCAAAAATTCAGTGGGATTAAGAGTACGATAGTTCCAAGCAACTGATGAAAAATAGCCTTAATTCTGCGCAAATAGCTATTGACATTGTGCGGCGAATAGGTTATCTTCATAAAAAAAGGAGGAAGACCTAATGCAAGCCTATTGTGTTAAATGCCGAGCCAAGAAAGAAATGAAAGATGCCAAGAGCATAACCATGAAGAATGGCAGACCAGCCACCCAGGGAGTGTGCCCCTCGTGTGGTACCAAGATGTTCCGAATCGGAAAAGCTTAACACAGCCAGGCATCAAAAGTCTAAGTGCAAGGCTGGATATGTGCATTCATGGCATATCCAGCCTTCTTGTTATCTACTTCATATATTGATTCGATAAGACCAAGCTGGGCACCTAACATCTTGGTGTATTTGCCTACATAAAAATGACTGCGGCATGACGAGCTATATATAGTTCTACTTGCCACCGATGCCTATCTACAGCTATAATCTAGTCTATATATCCCTGTAATCGAAAACGGAAAAGGAGGCAAGGAAATGGCAGGACCGCTAGATGGTGTCAAGATAGTAGAAATAAGCATGTTTCAACAGGGACCAGTAGCCGGGATGAGGCTGGGAGACTTAGGCGCCGAAGTAATCAAGGTGGAACCCAAGAACGGAGATCCGGCTAGGGGAATGATGAGGATTATTGGCGCTGACACTGGCCTGAAAGGTCGCAACTATTACTTCGAGAGCAACAACCGTAATAAGCGGAGTATCGCCCTAGACCTAAATACGGAAAAGGGTAAGAATATATTTTTTGAGCTAATTAAACGAGCCGACGTATTTGTGACCAACCTGAGCATAGATGCTCCCAAACGGATGGGAATTGACTATAAGGCGCTATCAGCGGTAAACCCCCGGCTTATCTACGCCCACGCTTCGGGGTGGGGCCGGGAGGGGCCCGACGCCAACTCGCTTTCCTTTGACTATACCGGAATCGCTCGTTCGGGCACGATGATGATGTGCGGCGAGAGAAATGGACCCCCCGCTACCCTAATACCGGGGATGGGCGACGAGCAGGGCGGACTTATCTGTGCTTGGGCGGTGACCGCTGCCCTCTACGCCCGGGAAAAGACGGGCAAGGGGCAATTAGTTGACACCTCGCTGATGGGTAGCCTGATTGCCCTACATGGGGTCAACTTTGCCGCTCCCGGCGTCTTGGGCAAGGAATTTCCCCGATTCATCAGGGCCGAGGCCGGTAACCCCATCTATAATCACTACCAGTGCAAGGACAGCAAGTGGATTGTCATCGCCCACCTTCAGCCCGATAAATACTGGCCCAACGTCTGCAAGGCGATGGGCATTGATGAGCTGGAGCACGACCCCAGATTTAACAGTATTGAAGCCAGGCATGATAACGGCAAGGAGCTTGTTGCCATCTTGGACAAGAAGTTCGCCACCAAGAACCGGGACGAGTGGATGAGTATATTCAAGAAAGAGAACGTAATCTACACTCCTATACAGTCGTCAAGTGAGGTCTTTGAAGACCAGCAGGCCCTGGCCAACAATTACATTATCCCCGTCGAGCACCCGGTCTGGGGCAAGATAAAGATGCTCGGCTTCCCCTGGTCGTTCAGCCAGACTCCAGCAGGGGTTAAGAGGGAAGCCCCCGAGCTTGGGCAACACACTGAGGATATACTGTTGGAGCTTGACTACAGCTGGGATGACATCGCTAAGCTGAAAGAAGAAGAGGTAATTATCTAAACCAATTAGGTTTAGCTAGAAAGACTCCATAGGCTGATGGTAATCGCCTACTGAAGATTACCCGAATCTGACCATTTGTGACCAAGACACTTGATGAACCCCTTCCTCTCCTTATATAAACATAAAGCAAAAGCCAAGTTAATCGCCGGCGGCACCGACCTTATCCCCCATTTAACATCATGATAACCAGAGCAAAGAATGTGCCAGGGGAACCTTGCGAGCAACCTTGACGGTAACCTGCAAGTTTTTATATGATATAGTGACTTTTGCATTGAGGAGGTCAAATGTTAGCCGCTTTTGAATATTTCGCTCCCAAAACAGTTAAGGAAGCCCTTTCCCTGCTTTCCAAATATAAAGAAAAGGCTAAGATAATTGCCGGTGGGCAGTCGATGCTGGTGGTTATGAGGCAACGCCTGCTCACCCCCGAATACGTCATTGATATCAAGGGCATAACCGACCTGGACTATATAAAATACGATGAGAGACAGGGTCTCAGAATCGGGGCGCTGACCATACATCGAGCTGTAGAGAAATCTCCGGTTATCCAAAAACACTTCGGAGTGCTCAGCGAGATGGAGGTAAATCTAGCTACAATTCAGACCAGAAACTGGGGCACAATCGGGGGCAACATCTGCCACGGTGACCCGGCTGGTGACCCGGCTCCAGTCTTTATTGCCCTGAACGCTAAGCTCAAGCTGGCTAGTGCCGCCGGAGAAAGAGTCATCGACATGGAAGAATTCTCCAAGGACTATCTTGAGGTGGCCCTGAAACCTAATGAAATGCTTTCTGAGATTCATATTCCAGCGCAAGCACCCCATACTGGTACTGCCTACGAGAAACTAATGGTGATGAAGGGGGATATGGGAGTTGTCGGGGCAGCAGTGTCAATTACGCTGAAGGCAGGGAATAGCGTTTGTGAGAATGCCCGAATAGCCCTAGCTAACTGCTCTTCCGTTCCATTAAGGGCTAAAAAGGCAGAAAAATTACTAATCGGAAAGACGATTAA
>SMTZ1_10028130_pt1 | contig 10278 bp, 9 predicted proteins | sample DeeMarSWOR136_30_FD_25667 | JGI IMG/M metagenome (IMG submission 25667) | reverse complement strand
GATCTTTCAATTTTAAAAGAAAAGGTCATTGGTATTATTGGTTATGGAAATCAAGGAAGAGCTCAAGCTCTTAATTTGAGAGATTCAAGATTAAATGTTATTATAGGGAATATTGAAGATCGATATAAGAATATTGCTTTAAAAGATAACTTTTCAGTTTTTTCAATTAAAGGAGCTACTGAAAAATCAGATATAATATTTTTACTTCTCCCAGATGAGATCTTGAACGATATTTTTGAAAGAGATATTAAACCATATTTAAAACCTGATTCTGCAATAGTGTTTGCTAGTGGATATAATATCGGTTTTAAGTTATTAAAACCCCCTAATAATATAGATATATTGCTAATTGCACCCAGAATGATTGGAGTCGGTGTAAGAGAGAAATTTTTGAGAAACGAAGGATTTTTTAGTTTTATTGCAATTGAACAAAATGTTTCTGGAAAAGCTAAGCAGATCTTACTTGCATTAGCTAAAGGAATTGGAACATTAAAAAAAGGAGCAATAATGTTAACGTTCAAAAAAGAAGCTGAATTAGATTTGTTTAATGAACAAGCATTTGGTCCTGCATTTGGCAGAGTTTTATTGACAAGTATTTATACTTTGATCGATGCTGGTTATCCTCCAGAGGCTGTATTAATTGAAATGTATATGAGTAGTGAGATGTCTTACACATATAAAAAGATGGCAAATGTAGGATTAGTCAAACAAGTTGATTTTCATTCTCAAACAAGCCAATACGGTGCCATGAGCAGAGGAATACGATTTAGAAAACTTCCTCTTCGTGATAAAATGGAAAAAATTTTAAAAGAAATTCAAGATGGTAAGTTTACTATAGAATGGGAAAAGAGAATTACTAAACTTAAATTTAAAATGATAAAATATTTTGCTACTAAGCAGAAAATTAATAAATTTGAAAAGCAAGTGAGAAAAAATCTTAAAATGAAAATTTATGATATTTATGAAGAAGAATCTCCAACAACAGCAGAGCTTACAGAATTGGGTAAGATTTCCGAGGAATTAAAATTATTCGAGGAATACTATCAATAATTATTTCTATTTTATATCAGGATAATTATTACACCTAAGATTGTCAGTATAACCCCAATAAAACCAAACTTAGATATTTTTTCCTTATTTACAAGATAAGTTAATGGAAGGGCAAATAATGGGCTTGCGCTTGCTATCAATGAAACTATATTTGCTCCTGCTAGATGCACGGATTCTGTATATAAATATGCGCCTAATGAGGTCCCTATTATTGAAGCAATTAACAAAAACGTCCATGATCGTACTGTTTTCTTCTGATAAGATCTATTTTCCTTCTTTAACAAATAATTTTCTCTAAATACCATTGAAGCTAAAATTATTAAAGCAAATGGAAATCTAATAAGATTCCCTATAACAGAGCTTAGTTCTTCAACATAAATAATTTGATCTATTTTTTTTGTAGCAAATTCAATTAAAACAGCACCAATAGCCCAACCGATAGATGCAGTAAGACAAAATCCTATTGCTTTTATATATTTTCTTTTAAGAATTTCATATATTGATTTGGTTAAATCATGAACCATCTGTTGTTTAGTATTCTCAGACGTGTTTTTTGCTTTTCCAATAATTATTACTCCAGTACTAATCAAAATTAGAGACGCAACTAAATTCACTTTAAATGATTGATTAAAAAAGATTAGAGACAGTATGAAGGTAAAGAGGGGAAACGTCATTGAAATTGCAAGAGCTATTGTAGTTCCTAATTCTTTTTGAGCCGTAAAATACGCAGTATCTCCAATCACTTGACCAAACACAAAACTCAAAATTAATATTAACCATAATTCCAAGGGTATTATAAAAATTAGATTTATTTGATTTAAGATTAAAACAATAAAGAAGAAGGTTAGAGTGCCAACTGCTGTTCGAAAAAAATTTATAAAAGTTGGACTTACTTCATTTTCGGTCCTACGAAAAATAACATTAGAACCTACAAATGTTAGTACTGCTGAAATTGCAATAAATTCTCCAAGCATTGATTATGCAAATTAAAGTATGCATAAATTGTTTTGTATTGTTATCCTTCTTTACCCTTTTTATCTTCAATCTTTATTGTTAAATCTGTGTTGCAATTATAGCAAAATTTTGGGATAGATTCAAACTCAACTCCACATTTTGGGCAAATAACTTTTCCTGCGCTAGCAATATTTTGCAAATTTTCTATTTGGTGCTGGACTTTAGCTTTTAAGATTTTCTTGATAATAAAAGAGAGGCCAATTGAAATAATAACTATCATAATTCCAAGCAGAATAGTATTTATAAAATGAAATAGAAAATTTGCGCTAAAAAAATCATGTGAATATCTAAATAAAAGCACATATACAAAAAAATTAGGAAAGAAATAGGTTAATAAATTCATAGTATAGGATTTTTTAAAATCATTATAAATAAATATAGGAATTAAAGACACTGATATCCAAATAATATAAATAAACAATAAACGAGGTAATACATCAAATAAAGTGTAGTTAGCAAAGAATTGTATTATTACTTTTTGTTCAAAGGTTGTTAAAATATTAAAACTAAGATTAATATGATAACCAAAATAAAATACAAATAAATTTAATATTAAAGTCTGAATTAAAAAAATAATAAGTCTATTTCTAAAAACATCAATAATTTTCATTTATAAATATCTAAATATTTCAAAAAATAAAACTCTTCTAACAAAATCCTAATTTCAAAATATTTTTTTATAATTTTATGTGTATACACACACTTTCTATAAATATTTTTTTATTACGTCTATTATTCATAATTTTTTTTTAGTTAAATTTTGGGCGGTAACTGACCGTTACCCTACGAGAGTATATCTTTTTCTGATTATTTAAATTTAAGGTCATTAAACATTAAAAGTTCAAGAATAAAAAAATATTATAATCCTAAATTACTTATAAAAAATGCTATAACAAATAAAGATAAGATAAATCCAATAAACATATCTGCTACATGCAATCTAATTTTTATCACCTCTTTATTATTTTTTATCTCCAGAATAATATGCTTCTACATCGGAAATCCATTTGGTAATATGATCTTCAAAAAATTTACCTACCTGAATTTTTTTTTCTAACATGAGATTAAAAATAGCTCTTGCCATTCCGATGTATTGTGCTGTCTTTTTTACATAAAATGAATAAATAAAAAAAAATTATTTTTAAAGATTCTACTTTCATGGATCTCTCTTCATTTTCTTCTTAGATATTGATACAATTGCTATTCCTAGTAATGAGGCAATAGTTAAAATCTCGATATGATATCCTGGAATTAATGGTTTTTCTTCTAAAATACTGAAGTATGCTGTAAAAACTGGATCATGTTTTAATTCTCCGCCTTGACCTTCTCCATAATCAGGATAACTTGTAATAAAGAATGCGGCTGTTTTGTTAGGTTCAAAATCATTCCAGACTAAATCAAAAGGAATTCCATCAATAAATCTATTAGTTTGATTAATAGCGTAGCAGCATATTAAACGTCCAAACTCGCCTACTAAAGGAAGCATTCCAGATACAAATTCAATAAATTCATTATCATCATTAACATCTAAACATTCATAAAGCACATCTCTATCTCCCATATCTGTTCCATTATGATGGGTTAAATGATAGGTTGGCTTTTGACTAAATCGAAAGTCAAATGCATGTGCTCCACCTAAAGTGGTTTCAACTGTAGTTAATCCTGTTTTATGAACAGTAGCGTTAATTTCACCTAGAGCATGATCTGTCAACAACCAATCTTGTTCTGCCCATATAAATGACCAAGTGCCTAAACACATAGCCCAGTATTCTGGCATATAGCCTTCTTCTCCAGATTGGGCTTTTACCCAAGGATCAGTCTTGTTTTCTCTATACATTAGAGTACCAAATTTACCCGTTTCATAATCTTGGTATAAGGTTGCTATACCTAATGCCGTATCAATATCAAGAGTATATTCGTAGAATACATAAGTTTGGTTTCCAATTACATGTGAACCATCGATATAAGTTCCTGGATCAGAGTAATTAAATCCCCATTCGAATCCAAATCCCGTTGAAGTATGATTTGTATTAGGTACATAAAAAACTAAGTCAGTATAGTTATATCCCCACTTATAAGTTATAATTGGTCCACTAACTGTACGCTCTAAGGGTTTTGCGATTGTTTCTGGATTAGACTTAATCCCTACAGTTTCCCTCAATTCTGTATTATTGGAACCCATATAGAAAAATGGGGTAATTTCTTCACCATCTTCATAAGCATCTGTATTATTTTTATCAGCAAATCCAAACCAAGCACAATGCATTGAAGCAATATAAATCTCTGAACCATTCAAATACGCATGTTGCCACCACATTTGAGCTGGAGTAGTATAAATTACATTCTCTCCACTTTCTTCCTGTTTTTTATCAATAAATGCTAACATACCCATTTCAAAATTCCCCTCTTTCATCCATTTCATATTCCAAGTATTATCTTTCCATGATACTTCGGGTCTTACTTCTGGATGATCCCAAAGAGAATTATTGTAAATATCATCATCCCAATAGTTTTCATCAAATGTATGGCCATTAAAAGCATCTTCAGGACTTGGAGGACCTTCTTTTGCTTTTGCATTAAATGTAAATAGTCCCATTATGAGAATAAATCCAAAAATTGATGCTATAACTCTTCTTATTTGATAGGATCTCATTTTTTTTTAACCCTTTTTTTACATTAAAGTTTATTTAAACTATCAAAAACAAATTTATCTATTTAAATGTATTCGAAAATAAAAGATGCCCAAAATAGTAAAATTTTTAATATTTGTTATCTTTATTTATGTAAAGTGGAAGACTTGTATTCTTATTTTTTAAAAATGATATCTTATAACAGTTATAGAGGATGTTTTCTCCTATGAATTCCACTTCTACTTCAAATTTACTTATTAAAAATATTATTTTGGAGGTAATTAGCTTATGAGCTATGTTTTTTCAAGGACAAAGATGATCGAAAAGATCAAGTTCGGCTTGCTTAGTCCAGATGAGATTCGAAAAATGTCTGCTGCTCGGATAATAACAGCAGATACATATGATGAGGATGGTCTCCCAATTCCAAGTGGTCTTATGGACCAAAGATTAGGTACCATCGAACCTGGACAACGTTGTCAAACTTGCGGGAATTTAGTGAGCAACTCTTCATGTAGGATATGCCAAAAAGGTTTTAAAAGTTTTACGTAGTATTTGTCCAGAATGTTCTCGTTTAATGCTTACAACGGAAGAAAAAGAGAAATTTAGAGAAGAACAGATTACACATCGAAAAATTTTCTTTGAGGGAGATGAAGATGCTTCAAAAATCGTCTTTAAACGAGCAAGAAAAACAAAAATTTGCCCTTATTGTGGAGCAAAAAAGAAAAAGATTATAATTGAAAAACCTACAACCTTTTATGAAGAAGAAGAAGGAAAAGGCTCACGGAGATTAACGCCTATTGAGATTTTAGAACGATTAAAAAAGATGAGTGATGTTGATCTTAGGACCCTTGGAATTTCCCCTGAGAACGCACGTCTTGAATGGGTTGTATTTACTGTTTTACCAATTCCTCCAGTATGTGCTCGACCTTCTATCACCTTAGATAGTGGAATTCGTTCTGAGGATGATTTAACTCACAAATTAGTTGATGTTATTAGAATTAATCAAAGATTAAGAGAAAATATTGATGCAGGAGCTCCCCATTTAATAGTTGAAGACCTTTGGGAACTACTACAATACCATATTACTACATATTTCGATAACCAAGTCTCTGGTATACCTCCAGCAAGACATCGATCTGGCAGAGCACTTAGAACCTTAACTCAAAGGTTAAAAGGTAAAGAGGGAAGATTTAGAAGTAATTTAAGTGGTAAAAGAGTTGATTTCTCCGCACGTAGCGTGATATCACCAAATCCTTATATTAGTATTAATGAAGTAGGGGTCCCCATAGAAATAGCGAAAATTTTAACAATTCCTACTAATGTTAATGATTGGAATATTGAAGAAATGAAACAAATGGTCTTAAATGGACCTTTTAAACATCCAGGAGCAAACTATATTATTCGAAATGATCGTAGAAGAATTGATCTTCGATATGTAAAAAATCGGAAGATTATTGCTGATATGCTCGCACCAGGTTTTACAATTGAACGCCATTTGAATAACGGAGATTTAGTATTATTTAATCGTCAACCTTCTCTTCATAGGATGTCAATAATGGCTCATGAAGTAAAAGTAATGGAAGGAAGAACATTTCGGTTAAACCTAACAGTATGTCCGCCATACAATGCTGATTTTGACGGAGATGAAATGAATTTGCATGTGCCTCAAAGCGAAGAAGCTCGTACTGAAGCAGAATTACTTCTTAAAGTCCAAGAACATATATTATCTCCAAGATTTGGTGGACCAATATTAGGTGGTATTCAAGATTTCATTTCAAGCGTATTTCAATTTACAAGTAAAGATTCTTTATATAATAAAAAAGATACACTGAAATTATTATATACTGGAGATGTGTTTAAAAATAATCCTCATTTTAGCTTAGAACAACTCACACCTGTGATATCTGAACCAGAACCAATGTATTCTGGAAAGGATATCTTCAGTACATTATTCCCAGATGATCTTAATATTAGAGTAAAATCAAAATTTTGTAAAAAATGCGAAGTTTGTGAAGAGGAACAGTGTCCTTACGATGCATATGTAGTAATTAAAAATGGACATTTGATCACTGGAACTATTGATGAAAATTCATTTGGAGCTATGCAATCTAATAGTATATTACAACGTATTATTAAGGATCATGGTAATGCACGAGGTAGAATATTTTTAGACAGTGCAACAAAAATGCTTTTATATGTTATTCGTCAGAATGGAATGACAATGGGTTTAGATGAAGTTTATGTGCATGGACATGCTTATGAAGCAATTCAAAAAATATTAAAAGAAGCGAATGAGGAATCTGAAAAATTGATCAATGCATTTTATGAAAATGATACGAAAATTCTTAAAAGAGCTCCTGGGCGCTCAATGAGAGAAACTTTAGAATTAAGAATCAGACAAGTATTAGCAGAAGCTAGAAAGAAAGCAGAAGAAACTGCTGCAGAATTCATTGGAGATGAAGCTCATTCAGTTATAATGACCAAATCTGGAGCTAGAGGAAATATATTGAACCTAGGCCAGATGTCCGCTGTTGTGGGACAACAAGCTATAAGAGGAGAAAGAATTAATCGAGGATATAGCATGAGAACGCTCCCCCATTTTAAGATTAATGATCTTTCACCTAAATCTAGAGGATTTGTGTCTTCTTCCTACAGAAATGGTTTAAAACCAGAAGAATTCTTTTTTCATGCCATGGGAGGAAGAGAAGGATTAGTTGATACAGCTGTAAGAACTTCAACATCTGGATACATGCAACGTAGGTTAGTGAATGCATTACAAGATATGGTGGTTGAAAATGATGGTACTGTCAGAAACTCAGATAAAAATGTAATCCAATTCTGCTTTGGAGATGATGGTATAGATGCAATGCACACTGATCATGGTGCTGCTGTGAATTTAGATGTTTTATTATTAAAGGCAAAAGCTCTTAATGTTGAAGAGGTACGTGAAGAGATTAAAAAAAGTTCAACATTAAAAAAAGCTGAACCTAAGAAAAAGGCTGAATCTGAGAAAAAACAAGTTAAAAAGGCTGAAACCAAGATAAAACTGGAAAAAAAAGAATTAAATGAGGATTCTTTAAAAAATCAATTTGAGGAAGAAACTGGGAAAAAAGCAGTTTGGCGTGGTAAAGAAACTCACGCATATATAGAATGGAAAGAACAAAAGGAAATTAAATAAATTAAAAGGAAGATATTAATGGCAAAAGTAACTCCAAAATATTTAGATGAACAATTAGAAATTTTAAAAAAAGATGGCATTCCAGAAGATTTAATAGTTAAAATAAGAGAAAAAGTAATAAATGAAGATTTAGAAATAGAACAACTGGAATATCTCTTAAATAAAATCTTTATTAATTTTAATAACGCAATTGTAGAAACTTCAGAACCCGTAGGTACTGTTGCAGCACAATCAATAGGTGAACCAGGAACCCAAATGACTCTACGGACCTTCCATTATGCTGGTGTAGAAGAATTCTCCGTCACACAAGGACTTCCAAGGTTAATAGAAATCGTAGATGCACGTCGATTCCCAAGTACACCACAGATGACTGTCTACCTTGAAAAACCTTATTCGGAGTCTGAAGAGAAAGCAATCCATGTCCATAATCGAATTGAGCAAATTCGCATAGAACAAATTATTCATGATATAGATCTAGATTTTGTGAATTGGAATATTGTTATTAACTTAATCCCTGAAATTTGTGAAAAAAAGGGGATCGATATTGATGAAATACCAGAAATTTTAAAACGATATAAGAAAAAGGGAACAATTAAACGGGAAGGTAATTCTATTATTATTGATCCAGGTATAGAAGACTTACAAAGTTTACAAAAATTGAGGGAAAAAATTCTTAAAAAAGTTGTAAAGGGAATAAGAGGCGTTAAAAGAGGGTTATTAACTCCTTCGGATGATGGTGAAGAATGGATAATAAAAACCGAAGGTACAAATCTTCCGAGTGTTATCCAAATAGAAGGTGTTGATGTAACACGAACTGTATCAAATCATATTCATGAGATAGAAAAGCTCTATGGAATCGAAGCAGCACGTCAAATGATTATCATAGAATCTCAAAAAGTGCTTGAACAACAAGGATTAGATGTAGATTTAAGGCATCTTTTAATCTTATCTGATCTAATGTGTTATTCAGGATCAATACAATCTATTGGAAGACATGGGATTTCGGGTTCGAAATCGAGCGTATTTGCTAGAGCTGCTTTTGAAGTCACCGTTAATCAGTTACTTGATGCAGGACTTTACGGAGAGGAAGAACGTCTTTTAGGCATTCCCGAGAATGTTATTGTAGGGCAAATAAGTCCTATAGGCTCAGGTCGTGTTAATGTCATGTTCGATCTAGATGCTAATTTAGATTTGTTAAGAAATAAGAAAAAAAGATAAAGTTAATCGAAACTTTTAATCTAATGAAATAACTTATAAGAGCAAAAAAAAATTAAAAAAGTATCCTTCTTAATACTTATTATATAGAAATTGTTTGAATATACCATGGCAAAGAGAAAAACTAAAACTTCCATTGAGAAAGTTGATCTTACTAGGAAAAAGGTAAAAGAATTTGATATAGATACCAATATCAAAGTTGCTTATAAAACTGGTAAAATTATATATGGTAAGAATAAGGTTCTCAAAAGTTTACAGAGAGAAAATCCTTATAAAATGCTTATTGTGAGCAATAATTGCCCAATAGACTTGATAACTGAGCTTAATAATTATAATAATTTTTTAAAAGACAAAATTTTTATTTATAAATATAAAGGTTCAAGTTGGGATTTGGGGTTAGCTTGTGCTAAACCTTATATGATCTCTGTTATTGGTATAATTGACTTTGGAGATTCAGATTTGATTTCTTTAAAAACTAAATGATCTTAAACATAATTAAGTGATTAGGTTTTAAATGTTAAAAAAAAATATAAAAATTGATCGGGAAACAATGGAACTTATTTCACTATTCAATAATATTTCTGGCGCTATAATAAAAGATTGTCTTATCTTTAAATCTCCTGAAAATGGTTCTGAAATTATTATTTTTTTAGTTAAAGAAGAGGATGTTGGAAAAGCAATTGGCAAATCTGGTGAACACGTCAAAGACTTAAAATCAAAACTCCAAAAAAAAATTGATGTTATTGCTTTTTCAGAAGATCTGAATAAATTCATTCAAAATATCCTACAAACAACAAAAAATACAATAATGGTTCAAAATATTGAAATAAGGGAAAGTAGAAACCAAAAGAAAACTGTTGTTATAACTGTAAGACCTCAAGATCGAGGAAAAGCTATTGGTAAGGATGGTTCTATGATAAGAAAAATAAAAGAACTAGTCTTAAGGTATTTCGAAGTTGACAATGTGATTATTAACACTAAAAATATTTAAAATGACCTTGTTGTATCTAAATTTAACTCTAATTATCCATAAATTTTAAGTTTAAGGAAACATTTTTTCCACTACAAAAGTTTTATCAATTAATAATAAAGGTGTTAAAAATAGGTAACCCAAAAGGACTTTATGCCGCAAGAAAACTTCAAACTAATAGAAAAAAGTTTCGATGGTCTAAAACAAAATATAAAAGAAGA
>SMTZ1_10013571_pt1 | contig 10280 bp, 5 predicted proteins | sample DeeMarSWOR136_30_FD_25667 | JGI IMG/M metagenome (IMG submission 25667) | reverse complement strand
TCAGGCCCTTCCTATCGAACTCCACGCCGATATCCTCCAGTCCGAGGCCTCCCAGGTTGGCATTCCGTCCCATGGCGACCAGGATCTTCTCCGCCCTGAGGCTGGTGGTTTTCCCCTCATTCGTCTTAATCACCACCTCCCTTTCACTGCCCAGGTCCTTTGCTCTGAGGACGGAGGCGTTCAAATAGAAGGTTACCCCCTCATCGCTCAGGACATTCATGACCCGGTCCGCCATGTCTTTGTCCTCTTTGCTGAGGATCTGATTGCTCCGCTGAACAACGAAAACGTCCGTACCCAGCCGGCGGAAGGCCTGTGCTATCTCGATGGCGATGGGGCCGGCCCCGAGAATGATCATGGTCTTTGGCAAGTGTTCGAGGGAAAAGACCTCCTTATTGGTGATGTACGGAGTCTTATCCAGGCCCTCTATCGGGGGAATAGAGGGTGAGGAGCCAGTGGCGATGACCCAGGTCTTTGCGGTCAAGGTTTTTCCATTCAAGCCGATGGTATGCGCATCGACGAACCGTGGTTCGCCAAATTCCACCATGGCGCCGAGCGTACAGAACCTCTCCTGGGAATCGTGTTTTTGTATGACGCCGATGACCGACTGGATTCTCCTTGCCACTTCCCGGAAATCCACGGGCTTGACGTCCACCGGGGGCAGGCCGTATTTCTCGGCGTTCTTCATCAGGTGGTACACATGGGCTGTCCGAATGAGGGTTTTACTGGGAACACAGCCGAAATGGAGACAGTCCCCACCGAGCTCCATTTCCTTCTCCACGAGAAGGGTTTTCGCGCCGAGCTGGGCTGTTCCCGCCGCGACGGTTAACCCCGCCGATCCCCCGCCCAAAATCCCTATATCGAAATCGTACTCAGCCATGATAGCCTCCTTGGTAATCACCGAATAACAATGTCAAATGTCAAAGCCCCTTAGTAATGCCAAATGTCAAAGTTCAAATGCCAAAACACCCTTTCAATTCCAAATGTCAAAACTTTGCAGGAAATGTCAAATGTCAAAGTTCAAATGCCAAACTCTCGATGCCAAATTCCAAAATCCCAATGCCAAATATTGACCGCCGTCCGCCGACTCGGCTGAGCTCGTCGCAGGCGTCCGCGGTCGGTCGTCTTTCACATTGGCATTTCGCCTTTGTGCTTTGTCATTTGATATTTGACATTTGGCATTCGTTCGAACCCTAACTTCCGTTTCCCCGCAGTTAGTCCTCCCCCCTGATCTTCTTAATGATCTTGGGGATGAACAGGGAAAAGACAAAGAGGCCCACGGAGAAGAAGACCTTGAAGGAGAGGAGCTCTCCCCAGTTCCCGCTGGTCCAGACCCCTTTGAAGGTACCCACGAAAAAGGTGAAGATGAAGGTTCCCACGATGATCCCCAAACCGGTACCGAAGATGTAATCCCAGAACCGGACTTTTGTGATCCCCATGCCGAAATTCATCGGGGTGAACGGAAAATAGACGAGCCGCAGATAGAGGGTCGTGGCGAAACCGTTCCGCTCGATGGCATCATCGTATTTCTTGAGCCTGTCGCCGATCAAGGAGGCGGCAAACTCCCTGCCCAGGGTTCGCCCGATCCAAAAGGCGACGCTGGCGCCGACCATGGCCCCCATCCACACGTACGCAAATCCCCAATAGGGGCCGAAAATGGCCGCACCTAGAGCGGTCAGCAGGGTGCCCGGTATGAACAAACATACTCCTACCGCGTAAACCAGCATATACACCAGGGGAGCCCACATACCCGCTGCCTCCAAAAACCGACTCAGAGCTTCGGGCGTAAGAAAGCCTTTAACCGGAGTAAAACGGATCACGTAGATGGCCACGACAACAAAGGCAATAAGAACAGAGGCCTTCAAGAGGGCTCCCCTACGGGTTTTCATGGATTGTCCAACAGCTTCCATGACTCTATCCCTCCTCTCTCCGTTGCTGTCTGAAAATTACGGTTTTGTTCGTCACGACTCCTGACAACAATTCCCTAACCGGAAATCTTTCCGGCCCTTACTACAATAAAGATAAACATACCTTGTGCTCAATGAAATGGGGTAAAGACAGTATTTCTTGACCTAAAACACTGTATATTTGAAAAAGGCTCTTTGCCGTTTCCCCAGGGCCAATGACCATATTGTCATGGAGCAAGGCAGCAGAGATACAGAACAGAACTACGGTGTGTTTTAAAAGGTACCTTTCCACGGGATCCCTTCCGTGATTTCAGGCTCATCCCGAGGGTCCTCCACATCGGGAATCCTCATGCCAGTGTTCTTTTGTTAACGATTTTCACGCCCCGGCAGGAAGTGCAGTACCACCGAGATTGGAACGACGGCAAGGGGCGTATCTAATGATCTTTGGTTAGCTTGGTGTTTATTAGCGCCAAGGCCTCTTTCGCCAGTCGGTCGGCGGTGAGGCCGAATTTCTCGAAGAGGACTGTGTACGGGGCGGATGCCCCGAAACGATTGATTGCCAAAACTTTGCCCCTATCGCCTACATAGCGATGCCACCCCTGCGGGACCCCGGCCTCTATGGCCACCCGGGCCCCTCTTTCCGGCGGAAGTACGCTGTCGCGATAGTCATTCGGCTGCTGGTCGAACAGTTCCCAACTGGCCATGTTAACCACGCGTGCGGAAATTCCCCTTTCCCGGATTCTCTCCGCTCCCTCCAGGGCCACGTGCACTTCAGAGCCGCTGGCCATGAGAATGACATCTGGTTTGTGCCCCTCGGTATCGCTGAGGACGTAGGCCCCTCTCGAAAGGCCATCGGCAGGGGCATACTTGTCGCGGTCCAATGTGGGCAGGTTCTGTCGAGTTAAGGCCAGGGCCACAGGACCGCCCATATGCTCGATGGCAAACCGCCAGGCCTCCGCAGTCTCGTTCGCATCGGCGGGGCGGATAACGATCAGATCGGGAATTGCCCTCAGGGAGGCCAACTGCTCGATTGGCTGATGGGTTGGCCCGTCCTCGCCCAGACCGATGCTGTCATGGGTAAAGACGTAAATGACCTTGAGCCCCATCATGGCTGCCAGGCGGATGGTCGGCCGCATGTAATCGGAGAAAATAAGGAAGGTGGCCCCATATGGAATCACGCCGCCATGGAGCGCCATACCGTTGGTGATTCCCCCCATGGCGTGCTCCCGAACCCCGAAGTGCATGTTGCGCTGCCCGTAATCATCGGCCTTGAAGTCACCCGTATCCTTGATGAGGGTTTTGGTGGAAGGTGCGAGGTCGGCGGAGCCGCCCATTAAGGTGGGCAGGTGGGGGGCAATGGCGTTGAGAACCGTGCCCGATGCCACCCGAGTCGCCATCCCCTTGGCGTCTGCTGGGAAGGCCGGAATGTCCTTGTCCCACCCGGCCGGCAATTCCCCGCTCATCGTTCGCTTCCATTCCTGGGCTAGTTCGGGGTATTCCCTCTCATATAACTGAAAGCGGGCATTCCAGTCCCTCTCACATTTCTCGCCTCCTTGAAGTGCCGCGCGGAACCTGGCCAGTGCCTCCTCGGGGATGAGGAGCGTCGGCTCAAGGGGCCAGCCGAGGTTTTCCTTGGTCAATTTCACCTCATCGACGCCCAGGGGCTCCCCGTGGGCTGCTGCCGTGTCCTGTTTGTTGGGGCTGCCGTAACCGATGTACGTTCGGACGAGGATCAGTGAAGGTCTTGCCGTCTCTTCCCGGGCTGCCTCAATGGCCCTCGATATGGCCTCCAAATCGTTGCCATCATCCACCCGCTGGACATGCCACCCGTAGGCCACGAAGCGTGCTGCCCGGTCCTCGGTAAAGGCGAGTTCGGTACTTCCCTCGATGGAAATGCGGTTGTCGTCGTAAAGGTAGATCAGCTTGCCGAGCCTCAGGTGTCCGGCCAGGGAAGCGGCTTCGTGGGAGACTCCCTCCATGAGATCGCCATCGCTCACGATGGCATATGTGTAGTGGTCCACAATGGGATGGCCGGGACGGTTGAAATGGGCTGCTAGAAAGCGCTCGGCAATGGCCATACCAACACCGTTGGTGAAGCCCTGCCCGAGGGGACCGGTGGTGGTTTCAACACCGGGCGCGAGGTACGATTCGGGATGACCGGGGGTTTTGCTGTCCCACTGGCGAAAGTTCCCCAGCTCCTCCAGTGACAGGTCGTATCCGGTGAGATGCAGCAAGCTATACAGCAGCATGGAACCGTGCCCGGCAGAAAGCACGAAGCGGTCCCTGTCCGCCCATCCCGGGTTTGCCGGGTTGTGCTTCAAGAACCGAGTCCAAAGGACGTAAGCCATGGGAGCGGCGCCCATGGGCATGCCGGGATGGCCGGAATTGGCCTTCTGCACGGCGTCCACTGCCAGCATGCGGATGGTATTGATGCAGAGTTGATCCAACTTGCCTTGTTCATTACCCATGGGAATCCTCCGCGATCGTGTGCGAGCGATTCACTCTTATCTCGATCTTAATAGAGCTTTTTCCTTCGGAATGCAACGATTCTCTTACTGCCCTTTTACCTCGAGCAATTCCAGCATTTTCCCGCTATCAGTGGTCGGAAGCTTGCAGGTGTAATTGAGACAGACATAGGCCGTGGCCTTCCCGTCGATGCTCGATTGATATTTGGTGTATTCGGCGATGCGCGTAATATTAGGCGATTCCTCCTCGGTTGGGCGTAAGATCACCACCTTGTTGGGCAGGAAGTGTGCCCTGAGGGCCCGTATCATGGCTTTTGTGTCCTCAGCCCCGGCCTTGCCGGCGATGACTACCTCATACGAGGGACCTGTCGCAAAGTCCACTGCAAGCAGCAATTGGGTATAGGCTGAGGGCGATTGCCGCACAGCCTTGGAAAAGGCCCGGCCGATCTTAACCGCTTTCTCCTCGAGATCCGTACTTCCCGAGATCCTCCCCAGGCGGAGCAGATTGAGGGCAGCAACCGAATTCCCGGATGGGATGGCCCCGTCATAGATATCCTTCTGGCGAACCAGGAGCTTTTCAGCGTCATCCGCGGTGAAATAGAACGCCCCCGCCTCCTCATCCCAGAAGTGCTTGACCAGGTCATTATTGAGCTCAAGGGCCCTCTGGAGGTAACGAACCTCGAAGGTGGTTTCGTAGAGCTCTATCAATCCCCATATCAGAAAGGCGTAGTCATCAACGTTGGCTGGGAGAGCCGCCTCTCCATCCCGATACCGATGCAGAAGGCGACCATTTGGGTTACGCATATGGTGGAGGATGAAATCCGACGCCCCTTTCGCGGCTTCCGCGTAGCCGGGTTCACCGAGAACTCGTGCTCCTTTGGCCAGTGCGGCGATCATCAGGCCGTTCCAATCCGCCAGAATCTTGTCGTCCTTATGGGGATGGATCCGTTTCTCCCGGGCGGCGAAGAGCTTCTTCCGTGCTCTTTCCACATGCGTCTTCAGCTGCTGTTCGGGCATCTTCAGGTCAGAGGCAATCTCCTGAAGCCCTCTCCTCAGGTGGAGGATATTTCTCCCGCTTCTCCTTCCCGTTGCCTCGTCGCTGAAATTGCCTTCCTTCTCAACGTTAAAAGCCGTAGTGACTAGATCTGACTCTTCGGCGGAGAGAACCTGGCGGATCTCCTCCACAGTCCACAGGTAGAACTTCCCCTCTTCGCCCTCACTGTCGGCGTCCTCCGCGGAATAGAAGGCACCTGTCGACGCCCTCATATCCCGCAGAACGTAGGAGAAGACCTCCCGTGCTGTGTCAGCGTATTCGGCTTTTCGGGTCGCTTGATACGCCTCCGTGTAGGCCATTGCCAGCAGTGCTTGGTCGTAGAGCATTTTCTCGAAGTGCGGTACCAGCCATATGGGGTCCGTGGAATAGCGGTGAAAGCCGAAGCCCACGTGGTCGTACACACCGCCAAGACGCATTGCATGGAGGGTTTTTCCCACCATCGAAAGGGCTTTCTCGTTGCCGGTACGCCTCCAGTAGCGAAGCAAGAAGAGGAGGTTGTGTGGGGTTGGGAACTTGGGGGCGCTGCCGAAACCGCCGTGTTGTTCGTCGAAACGCTGGGCGAGCCCTTCGAAGGCAGTCCTCAAGGTTGGTTCGCCCAGTTCCTCACCTGGTGCTTCCGTGGAGTACTCCTGAAGGGCAGCGGTGATTTGATCCGCCGACTTCAGCGCCTCGTCGCGTCGGTTTGTCCAGATCTCCTGGATCCGGGGGACCAGGTCCAGCATTCCGATGCGGCCAAGGCGGCTTTCCTTTGGGAAATACGTCCCGGCGAAAAATGGCTTCTTATCCGGGGTCATGATGATGGTGAGGGGCCATCCCCCACTGCCTGTCATCATCTGGCAGACGGTCATGTAGATGCTATCCAGGTCTGGCCGTTCCTCTCGATCCACCTTGACGGAGACAAAGACCTGGTTCATCAACCTGGCCACCTCGGGGTCCTCAAATGACTCGTGCTCCATCACGTGGCACCAGTGGCACGTTGAATACCCGATGGACAGAAAAATGGGCTTATTCTCCTTTCGGGCCTTCTCGAACGCCTGCGGTCCCCACGGATACCAGTCCACGGGATTTTCCGCGTGCTGAAGCAAATAGGGACTCTTCTCAAATATCAGGCGATTATGCCCTTCGGAAGGGCGATCCCGTATCGTCTCTTCGCGCTCGGTTTGTTCCATTGGTCTCCCCTCTAATTCCTTGCCCGATGCCCGTGGAGCCCCGGGGGAGATGGCGATTTCCATTGCCAGAAGACCACATGCAAGCCATAACCCAATGCGAGCTGTGATTCTCTTCCGCATGATGATGCCACTTAAGCCTTATGCAATGCCATCACCCCCGTATAACCATACCATTTCTTTTCGCAGGCGTTCAACGCGTTGAATCTGGAAACACCCGGAGCTGACCGTCTCCTCAATTTGGGGTATTGACTACTGTCCGTGGTGGATACGGCCAGCGGGTGGAGAGGGCTTCCGAAGTGCTGCCGGCATTGCGGCAGGGCCCTGAAGGGCGTTCAGGAGGAGGAGCGGCAGGCGGTATTGAGTATGATCTGCAAGCGCCGGGGAAGTGGTTGGATACTGTTTATGGGAAATAATGCAAACGCTCATCAGGAGAATCGGCAGGGAGGGCAGGTGATAGGTAACATCTTGAAATCGAGGATCAAGATGAGCGCATCCAATGGGGATGATGCCCAGAAAAAGGCCTACGTCAATGGCATGGAACGTGGGAAACCCTTGCCTTTGCCTTGTATGGAGAGGGGTATGCCAAAGTCTATGTCTATTTACGGTTGTGAACCTCAATTGAATCGAGTTAAGATAGAGAAATGACTTTGCCAATGGTCATTCAATGCAGAGAACTAATGGGGTTTTCTTCGAAGAGGATAACCTATTGCCCTTGAACTAGGACGAAAGGCCCCACCATTATCACGTACTATCGCTCTTATTACCCCGCAATCCAGGGAGGAAAGAATCATGGGAGGTGAAGGCATTAACAGAAGAGAGTTTGTCGTGAAAACCGCTCTCGGTCTGATAACGGCCGGCCTTGGTAGTTCCCCTGTTCGAGCGGCCAACACAGAACTGGGCAGGTCGCCCAATATAGTGTATCGAACTCTTGGCAAAACCAAGCTACGGATTCCCTTGGTGAGCTTTGGAGTGATGAACTCTGATAGCCCCGATCTGATCAGAAAAGCCCTTGATTTGGGGATTAAACATTTTGACACCGCACATGTTTATTTGAGGGGCAATAGTGAAAAGGTCATAGGACAGATTCTGGAGGAGCGAAAATGTAGGGACAAGGTTTATGTTGGCACCAAAATGGCGTTTGCTCGGGACAGGGAGAAAAATGTCTTTATTAGTGAAGGAAGAGGGAGGAGCGCTGGAGCGACTGAAGAAAATTTCAACAAGCAGCTAGCCACGAGCCTTGAACGCCTGCGAACAGACTACGTAGATATACTCTACCTCCATAACTGTCAAGGTCCCCTAATGCCGACCTACGAGCCAATGATAGAAGCATTCGTTAAGGCCAAGGAGTCGGGAAAGGCAAGGTTTATCGGGATATCCACTCATGCGAACGAGCCGGAGACGATTCGTGCCGCCGTAGATACGGGAACATGGGATGTCATCCTCACTTCGTATAACTTCGTGCAGGCGCATAAAGAAGAGGTGAAAAGGACCATCCAGTATGCAGCGGAAAAGGGGGTGGGCGTTATAGCCATGAAAACTCAGGGTGGCGCAAGATTGCACCGGGGAAAAAAGATTGAGGTCAACCATGCGGCGGCCCTCAAATGGGTACTGAACGACAAGAACGTATGTACAACCATTCCTGGGATCACTACTTTCGAGCAGATGGACCTGGACTTCAGTGTCATGAAAGACCTTACACTGTCAGATGAAGAAAAGAGCGATCTTAGGATTTCGTCAATGCTGAGGGGACCTCTTTACTGTCAGCAGTGCGGCTCTTGTATCCTCTCCTGCCCGAAAAAGGTCGAAGTCCCCACGCTCATGAGAGCCTATATGTATGCAGAGGGCTACGGCAATCTCATTCAGGCGGAATTGACCATCGATGAACTCCCCACAGAGCACGGCCTGAGTGTTTGTCAAGATTGTGGAGCATGCACGGCCTCCTGTCGCTTCGGGATACCTATACGCGATCGTTTGGATTTCCTCGTGGCCATGGGTTCCAGTAAGCACGGGGCAGCATAACGTGCATTGTAAAGGAGAATACATGAAAAGAAAGAAGGCCATTCTTGGTGCGATTGTCATTGCCCTGGCTATCCCCCTCGCTAGCGCGCGAGGTTCTGAGGGTATAGCGCGGGACGAATTGGCCAGAGATAAGGAAATCCTGAGAACCTTGCTTCCTAAAGGTGCGGAGAGTGGAGGCTGGAAAGCCGTTTCGGGTCCGAAATTCTTCGGCCCCCAAAACCTGTGGGAATACATCAATGGGCAGGCAGAGATGTACCTCGATTATGGATTTAAGCTTTTGGTGACTGCGGAGTATACGTCCATGGATGGCTCTCGATTCATGACCATTGATATATTTCAGATGGGGAGCCCAAACCATGCGTTCGGCATCTATGCTGCTGAGCGCTCCCCCCATGACAGGTTCATCAAGATGGGGGTTCAGGGCTACTTAGGGGAAAACGTCCTTAACTTTTGGAAGGGTCTCTACTATGTTAAGCTTACCTCATTTCAAACGTCCTCGGATATAGAAGAAATTTTCATGATGTTGGCGGGTGCTATTGCTAACAAGATTAAGGAAAGTTATTCTGAGCCAGAGCTATTTGCCTATTTTCCCGGGAAGAACAAGGTGAAAATGAGTGAGCGGTTCATACCCAAGAACTTCTTGGGGCTGCCGTTTCTGAAGGATGTCTATCTGGTGGAATACAAGAACGGAGGAAGCAGCTACCAGGTATTTCTGATCAAAAACCCTTCGGGCGAAGAAGCGGAAGAAGCATTCGGGAAATACCAGAGTTTTCTTAAATCACAAAATGAAAAGATATCCGCTTCAAGAGAAAGCGATTATCAGCTAATCTTCACAGAAGGAGAAGGAGGAAAAGCCATATTTCAGTATGGCTCTTTCGTGGGTGGGGTTTTGAATAGCGAGGATTTGTCCGAAGCCGGGAGGATAATCGAAGAAATACTCCATACGTTGAGGAGTCGACACCCATAGTGAGGATGATACCTTGGGAAGTAAGGATCCTGCTTTTTACCATCATTCGGTTTGCGAGCGATCTTACCATCCTACCCTCCGTTGGTGGACGCAGTGTTACAGGGGAAGATGCTCGACGCTTAGATGAGAATCGTACTCGACCGAAAACTCGCCGTCTTCCGTTTTTGCACGAATTCGGTCTTCTCGATGGAGCGTTGTACAGGTCGTTCACTCCAGGGTTACGTCGAAATGGAGACCAAACTGAGACATCCGGGTAGGCCGACCCTTTATCAAAGATTTCAAACGCTTATCAGCAGAATTGGCAGGGAGGGCCGGTAATAGGTAACATCTTGAAATAGATTAAAAGGACTAGCCCCAAAATGGACTTGCCCAAGATCTCACGAGCAGTATCTACCGAGCGTTATTTGAATGCTATTCAGAGGATTTTACTCCCACAATGTGCTCAGCCCCAGTAGCCCTAATTTCATGTGCCCTTCTGGAGCCACAAACAGATTGCGCCCAGCTGGGGGGTTGCTCACTGGATTTCAACACGTATCTCCATCGTTTCCTCACCCCGCTTTACCTCGAGGACGACCTCTCCACTTTCCTCGAGAGCGTCGTAAAAGTCACTCACTTCTTGCGCTGTCGTAATAGGCTCCCCATTCCCAGCCGTTATCACGTCGCCATTCTGCAGGCCCATTTCCGCGAAGACGCTGTTAGGAT
>SMTZ1_10008471_pt1 | contig 10280 bp, 10 predicted proteins | sample DeeMarSWOR136_30_FD_25667 | JGI IMG/M metagenome (IMG submission 25667) | reverse complement strand
CTAAAACTCAAAGGAATTGACGGGGGCCCGCACAAGCAGCGGAGCGTGTGGTTTAATTCGATGCAAAGCGAAGAACCTTACCAAGGCTTGACATCGCCATGACACCCCGGGAAATCGGGGTTCCTTTCGGGGCATGGTGACAGATGCTGCATGGCTGTCGTCAGCTCGTGCCGTGAGGTGTTGGGTTAAGTCCCGCAACGAGCGCAACCCCCGTTGCCAGTTAGATGTTCTGGCGAGACTGCCCCGCAAAACGGGGAGGAAGGTGGGGATGACGTCAAGTCAGCACGGCTCTTACGCCTTGGGCGACACACACGCTACAATGGGTGGTACAGAGGGCAGCCAAGGAGCGATCCGGAGCCAATCCCAAAAAGCCATCCTCAGTTCGGATTGCAGGCTGAAACTCGCCTGCATGAAGCTGGAGCTGCTAGTAACCGCAGGTCAGCATACTGCGGTGAATACGTTCTCGGGCCTTGTACACACCGCCCGTCACGTCATGAAAGCTGGCAACACCTGAAGTCGATAGGCTAACCCCTCGGGGAGGCAGTCGCCTAGGGTGGGGCTGGTGATTGGGACGAAGTCGTAACAAGGTAGCTGTAGCGGAAGCTGCGGCTGGATCACCTCCTTTCTAGGGAGACAATGGGGCTATATCCCCTATCTCCTAGGTCGGTCGGTGGCCAAGGCCACTGTTTTTAAGTTTTTCCCTTTCCTTCCACTATCCAGGGGTTAAGGGCTTTTTTCTATGCTATCGTTAGATTTGCTGTATCTGTTGCATAAATGGTCTACGTATTGATTCCCTCTTAGCTCGATCCTCCCAGTACTAAACAATTCACACTCTCACGGATAAGATATGTATTCTACCACTCAGCTTCCCTAGTATCGGTTTGCCTCGCAACTGATACCCTGCAAAAAAGCGAAAAGAGCCCCACAGCATAAGTCATAGCCAAATGAACCATCTGATGTTCTCTTTCATATAATCCATACTCGACAGTGATACTTGACTCTACCAGATTGTAGGAGTAGCATCTTGATACAAGGCGTTATTGCCATTTGAATCCGCTTTTACCGGGAAGTAGAAGTACATCACAACAAATATACAAGATACCATTTCAGAGAATTGACTAACCTTGAGTGATTTGGCTAGTTAATAGAAAAATGCTGTACAGCTTGGGGGTTTAAAATCATGGTAAAAATCTATCACGACCAAGACGCAGATCTGGACTTTTTAAAGGATAAGACCATTGGCATCATCGGCTATGGCAATCAGGGACAGGCCCAAGCCCTGAACTTAAGGGATAGCGGGGGGGGAATTATTATCGGGGTTCGAGCTGATGAGACCCGCCAGCAAGCCATAAGCGATGGGTTTGATGTATTTTCGATCCAAGAAGCAGCAACCCGGGCCCAGGTTGTGTTGTTACTTATTCCAGACGAGGTCATGTCTGGGGTATTTAAGAGTGAGGTTCTACCAGGGCTTTCCCCGGGCAAAGCCCTTTGCTTTGCTTCTGGTTGTAACGTGGCCTTCAAATTGATCGAACCACCGGATGGGGTTGATATCGTCATGGTAGCACCGCGAATGATAGGGGCCGGTGTACGCCAGCGGTATCTGGAACGAAAGGGCTTTCCCAGTTTCATTGGTGTCCACCAGGATGCCACCGGGAATGCGCTGAAGACCGCCTTGGCAATTGCCAAAGGGATCGGATCCACGAGAAGCGGCGTCATGGTCCTCACATTTGCTGAAGAGGCCGAACTAGACCTTTTCACGGAACAGGCCTTTGGACCTGCCTTTGGCCAGGTCCTGCTGTCGGCGATCCAGACCCTCATTGATGCTGGCTATCCGGTGGAAGCGGTGATGATCGAATTGATCCTGTCAGGAGAGTTCACCTATTCCATGCAGAAGATTGTGGAGATTGGGTTATTCAAGCAGATGGAACTCCACTCTCACACCTCTCAGTATGGATCTATGACCCGTTCCGTACGTTTTATAAATCCACAGATATCCCAAATCATGAATGAGATCTTGGAGGAGATACGATCCGGGGCCTTTACAAGAGAATGGGAGGCTGAGCAGAAGGCCGGGCTTCCCGTGTTCAATCAAATCAAGGACCTGAGGAACTATCATCCCATTGCAGAGTGGGAGCGCAAAACCCGGGAGGCATTCCATGTGGCATAGCCTTTGAGCTAAGCCAGCTAATCGATAGCGGACTGCCCCCGCCTGATAGCGAGGGATAATCTTAATCTACCTCAATACTAATCATGCATAGAGATACTCATTTTCGATATGAAGTGGTACGGCACATGACAATACCTTGAGATGGCCGGTATCTACTAACTAAGGAGGCAGGCGATTGTTCAAGAGAGTATATGTGTTCAGAGTTAAGCCCAAGCACGAACTCGTCAGTGAGATAACTGACTACTGCATGCGCCATGGCATCACATCTGGCGTGGTTATCGAAATAATAGGTTCTGTGGAGAGCGCCAGGCTCAACTTTCTCAAGGAGCTCCCGGGTAAATATGAAGCGGTGGAGTATGAGGGGCCCCTGGAGATCGTTTGCGCGCAAGGCTCCGTAGCTCTGAAGGGCTCTGACCTTATCGCCCATTTGCATGTACAGCTTTCAAGTCCCGACGAATGCCAAGGCGGTCATCTTGCTGAGGCCACGGTGTTTTCCACAGCAGAGGTAGTGATAGGGGAACTTGACTACCAGCTTGTTCGATATGCCGACGATTATACTGGCCTCAATGAGTTGAAGCTCTAACCTGATAAGCCATGATGCCTCAAATTAGCGCTATACCTCGTGGAGGCGATTTGGGATACCGCAGCGCGGTAGATCCTCTACAAGATTCGAACTAGAAGCGCCGCTTCGTTGCTACTCCGGATGTCCAAAGTACTACTACACCCTACGCTGCCGAACGCCACTCTATCTGATGATTCCCGCGGCAACCAGCTGAGCGAATTCTTGGTCCGACATACCGAGCAGCTCACAGAAAACGTATTCATTATGCTGCCCGAGCAGGGGTGAGGGGTCGACCGTGGGCAGGGTAGCACTCATTTTCCAGGGAACACCAGCCAGCACCTTATTGCCCGACTCGAGGTGCTGGGGGGCGATCAAGAAGCCGCGCTCAATTAGATGAGGGTCGTTAGCTACTTGCTCTGGAGTGAACGACGGGCCCGCAGCTATGCCCGCCTGCTGTAGTATCTCTGTGATTTCGGAAACATAATGTGTGCTCGTCCACTCGCCCACTAGCCGGTCTAAGTCGTCCTGATTCTGCCATCGTGAGAGTCCGTCGGCGAAGCGCTCATCCTTGGTCCACTGCGGGCTACCCATAGCGTGGCAGAAGACGTCCCAGTCCTCATCACTGGCGATGGCAATCGCAATCCAGGTATCTTCCTCAAGACATGGGTAGCAGCCATGCGGGGCCATGGTATCGTCTCGGTTCCCTGCAAAGCTTCGCACCCTCTGGTTCATGGTATAGTCCATAATAGCCTCCGGGATCTGAGCCATTACCGCCTCGGTCATCGCCATATCGATATACTGACCCTCGCCCGTCTTGCTGCGATGATACAGTGCGGCGAGAACGGCAATGGTGAGATGAGTGCCGGTTACGTGGTCAGCCCATATCCCTCCAATGTAAGCAGGAGGACCACCCAGTTGTCCAGTTATCGAGGCTAGCCCAGCATAGGTGTAGAATTCTTCATTATAGGCGGTGAATGCCTTGAGGGGACCAGTCTTGCCAAAACCGGAGGAAGAAACCAGGATAAGGTCAGGCTTGAGTTCTCTTAGCTCTGGATAGCCCAGCCCGAAACGTTCCATCATCCCGTAGCCGAAGTTTTCCACAACAACATCACTGAGGCTGACGATTCGCTTGGCAGTCTCTACCGCCTCACGCTTGGTCAGGTCCAGGGTGCACGATTTCTTACTCAAGTTGAGCCCATTCCAGAGACCACTCCGGTTCACATCCATAATCCCATCGGCGAAGGGAGGAAGCCTTCTATTGATGTCGGTGTGTTCGTTGCTCTCGATACGGATCACCTCGGCCCCCATCACTGCCAACCACTGAGTAAAGTAGGGACCAGTGATCACCCAACTAAAATCAGCAACTCTAATTCCCTCCAATGGAAGTTGACTCATTTTGATTCCTCCAGATTCGAAGTCTTTCGGTCTTCAGATAACCCCAGAATCACTTAGCTTCGCCAGGTCCTGCTTTGAGTAGCCAAGCCGCCCGGCAAAGATCTCGTTGTTGTGCTGCCCCAACAGGGGAGCCGGGTGCACCACCTGACACGGCGTCTTCTCCAGTTTATAGGGCGCTCCGGGATAGTGAATCTTCCCCGTCTCAGGGTGATCGATGTCGATGAAAAAACCCCGCTCCTTAATCTGAGGTGATGCCAGCACCTCATCTATTGTGTTACATGGAGTGATAGGGAGGTTCCTTTCCTGAGCAATGCGGAATATTTCCTCCTTAGTGTGCTGCATCGTCCATTCCACGATCAGGGGACGCACTTTCTCCCAGTTGAACGCTATGAGAAAGACACTCCACGGCGCGCCCTCGAAGATGTTCATCAGCCTTTTCTCCTTATCAAAATCGGGGCCGAAGACCACCTCCAAAAGACGCCGCCACTGATACTCCTCTCTGCAGCCGTTAACGATGTAGCCATCCTTGCAGGGCAGGAAGCCCACCATGATCGGCGTGCCGACCCTGGTCTTGAACATGTGATAGGATCCATCAGGGTCGTGAGTATAGTAGGCAATCTCCATCCTCAGGAAGGAGGCAAGGGCTTCCTGCTCCGAGATGTCGAGATGCTGTCCGACACCACTTGCCCGGCGGGCGCAGAGGGCAAAGAGAGTAGCCATGGCCGCTGTGGAGCCGGCGACAAAATGGGCCTGCCTTCCTCCCGTCCGCAGTGGTGGCTCCTGTGGCGGGTTGCGCACCTTGCCCGGTGTCGTCCAGCCCAGCCCGGCCATTTGACACGTGATCAGATCAGTCGCCCGATATTCCCGATACGGCCCGGTCTGCCCAAAGGGGGTAATCGATGTCATTATGAGCTGCGCGTTTATTTGGCTCAGGGTTTGGTAGTCAAGCCCGATCTCGGTCATCAGGTCGGGGCGATTGTTTTCGATAAGAATGTCGCACTCGTCGACCAAATCCTTGAAGATCGACCTACCTTTGCTGCTTCTTGGGTTCACGGTCACGCCCAGCTTGTTGGTATTCAGGTATAGGAAAAGACCGCTCCTCTCCGGGTGAGGAGTGTCATTCAGGAATGGCGCGGTCCTTCTTGCCTCATCGCCAATTCCAGGCTCCTCGACCTTGATCACCTCGGCGCCGAGGTCGGCGAGGAGCTTGCCACAGTAGGGACCAGAAATGAAGTGGCTGTATTCCAACACCCTCAGGTCGGACAGGGCACCATTAGACATGCTTGCCCCCTTTCTTATCTTAGTCGCGTGAATATAGAAGTGTATTTTCCCAGAGTGCGCAATTGGCTTCTCCTACCGCTTTGTGGCCGCCCTCCACAGTAACTGAATGAAAAGGCTAAATCAGGTAGTTGCTTTGCGTCTGTGCTATCCGTTGGGGCGAGGATAAAGCTCGCCAGGAAGGTCCCCTTCAGGGGAACAAATGCGGAATGCTAGGATGTAATTCTGTTCACTAACCGATCCTGTGCCAATGGATGGCACCAGTCCAGTATGGTGCCTAAGTGCTGCAACGCCAACACGGACTTACTTGCACATCAAAGGTTCACTTCTACTGCTGTGCAGTACCAACGTCAGGGCAAAAAGCGATACCTAGAGTGCCAGGTCCGGTTGCATATCCCATAATCGGGCTGAATTCACTGATAAAAGTATCACAGCAGTTAAACTCTACTTCTACTCTAGCCTTGAGCTTCTCAGCGTCTGCTAAAGCATCAGCATGAACCACCATGACATAGATAGGCATATCTCCTACGCGTTCTCGGGCCATTTCAATAATTCGCTGTAGTCCTTTCTGCCGGCTCCTCGCTAGGCCAATGAAATGCACTCTACCATCTCCGTATATGCGACATAGCGGTCTGACATGCAGTTTGTCGGCAGCCTGTGAGACTACCTTAGGTATGCGGCCTGACCGATGGACATGGCGTAGGGTATCAAAGACAAATAGAACTTCTGAATGTTCACGTGCCTTATCCGCCACTGCGGCAACCCCATCGAGGTCCAGTCCCCTCGCGGCTGCCCTAGCCGCTGCCAGGACAATCAAACCCTCACCACCAGCGGCATTCATTGAATCGAACACTCGAATATTAAGCTCGGGTGTCTTTTCCCTGATCTGCTCACTAACCAGAACTGCAGTATTGTATACGGCGCTGAGCTTTGATGAGACAGTAATGCAGAATATCTCGTTAACGGTGCTACTCAGTTCATCAAACGCCTCGCCAAAATACCGTGGGGGGATGGCTGCGGTAGCAAACTGACTGGGGTCATCCGCGAGGAGCCGATAGGCCTCCGCAGGGGTAATATCCACCCCGTCGATAAAGTCCTTACCATCACAATAGATGATTCCCGCCGGCACAACCTTTATCCAATGCCTCTGAATTAAATCCTCCGTCAACTGGGCCACAGTGTCAGTAACGATGCGAACCCTTTGCATTCCTATCACCTCAGTAAGCCTTTACTCAGGCCAATACCCGCACTGGGGTTTCTAACACACGACCAGTCTAACATACCTTCACTTGCTGTTCAAGGGTTGCTTGCCTTTTAAAAACCACAGCCTTAATACACTGCGTGCCACATCGTGTCAGCATTCAGCCATTCTTTCACTAGGTGCTGGCTCCACAGGGAAAGCAATTAATGGCGTTTTTGGTTTACACGGCGACATAGCTGATCATACGGTGTTGCCCTCTCCCATCAGTTGTACTAGTAGCAGTCTGGTGCTACAATCCCGTATAGCTTTGGTGGAAAAGCTGAAGTCCAGGTTGAAGGTTCCTTGTATCATCCAGTTTGGCCCACCATTCCATCACTGGGCTTGCAATCCTCCACTTTTTGCTGTATAATCGTGACGGTGGTTATAGTCAAGGTTATCGATCATCTGTGGAATCCCCTTCAGGATCACTTACAGGCATTGGATGACCGAACTCTAGCCAACTAACAAAAGAGAGGAGGTCATCCAGTGAGCTTTGAAGAAAAGTCGCTTCAATGTTCTGATTGCGGGGCTCCCTTCACCTTCAGCGCTGAAGAGCAAGAATTCTTTGCCACTAAAGGCTACACCAACGAGCCTAAGCGTTGCCCATCCTGCCGTGAAGCAAGGAAGGCGGAACGGTATGGCTCTGGTGGCGCGGGTGGCTATGGCAGCTACAGGCCGAGGCGCCAGATGTACCCCGCAGTATGCGCTGAGTGTGGCAAGGAAACCGAAGTCCCCTTCGAGCCTCGACAAGGCAGACCAGTCTATTGCAGCGACTGCTACAATAAGATCAGATTGAGCAACTCGCGATAATCTGGCCACCAGGTAGAGGCCGGGGCTAATCCCGGCCTCTACTATTTCTGGAACATAAAGGAGACCGTCATGAATATCTATGTTGGTAATCTATCGCGCTATGTCACTGAGGATGAACTGCGGCAGGAATTTGAGCCTTTCGGGCAGGTAGTATCGGTGAGCATCATCAAAGACAGATATAGTGGCCAGTCTAGAGGGTTTGGGTTCGTTGAAATGGCAACAAAGGCTGAAGGCCAGGCTGCGATTGAGGGTCTGAAAGGCAAATTATTGAATGACCGGACGCTCGATGTCAATGAGGCACGCCCTCGCTCTGAAGGCAGAAGGAGTAGCGGGTTCGGTGGTGGAGGAAGACGCCGAGGGTACTGAGTTGCCCTACCGTCAATCAAAAAAAGCAAAATAGGCCGAGAAGGTCTTGCTTTTATCCTAAATAGTCAACACTGGTAGTAGGGCAATCCGTTTTTGGGGTTGCCTTATTATTTGCCTCAGGATGCTATGTTTCTTGACTTGGCACCGAACGTCAGCGAAGGGCAGCATTCACGCTTGTGCTGCCGATACAGCAGTGCCCGCCCTGGGTCCAAAGCTTCAGAGGGAACTAATACAGCCTTTAGCGCGTAAGATGCCTGAGTTCCATTCCATAGGCTATAGCGCTGAACAGCGCGAAATAATGGACATCGTATGAGGTGCTTTTAGTCACGGACGCCTTTTATAGAGCTAGGCCTTTCTCTGCATGAAAGCCTCAGCCCCTTCGAGAAGTCTCTCTGCTGAGCCCATCGCACTGACGGCAGTCGCCGTCTCATAAATCAAGCCCACCTCCAGGCTGTGTGACATGGCTACATTGATAGCTCTTTTGGCGCCCTGAACCGCGGCTGGCTCTTGAGAGGCTATTTCCTCAGCCAGTTGTCTCGCCTCGCTCATTAGGCTATCCCTTGGGTAGAGGTGGTCCACCAGGCCGATTCGCAGCGCCTCAGCCGCGTCAATCCTCCGCCCTGTGTATATGAGTTCCTTCGCTTTGCCAGGCCCGACAATGCGGGGCAGCCGCTGAGTACCGCCCATGTCCGGGATGACACCGTAGTTTATCTCAGGTATGCTAAATACAGCACTCTCAGAGGCAATCCTGATATCGCAGGTCAGCATCAGTTCCGTAGCTCCTCCAATACAGTAACCATTGATAGCCGCTATAACCGGCACCGGCAGATTCTCATACATGCTGAAGACGTCCTTCATTTGCTGGAGGCTCTCAACCTGTCCACGAACTGGGCGGCCCAGAAACCCCCCCAGGGGATTTGCGACCTCCTTTAGGTCTATACCGGCGGAGAAGGCGCGATCGCCGGCCCCGGTAAGGATCGCCACTCGAACCTCGGGCTGACGCTTTATTGCATTGGCCGCCTCTTCCAGCCTCAGCCAAACCTCCGCATCGAGGGCGTTCAACTTCTCAGGACGGTTTAAGGTAATTGTCGCTATTGGACCCTCTATCTCAAGCAGCACTTTTTCGCTCTTAGCCATTTTCTCCCCCTGATTTTTCTCTTTACCCGCCCGCTAACATACTAACTTCGATGCTTCTTGTCAAGCATTCTGAAAAATTCGCGCCCTGATATTATTGCACTCAACAAAGGCGGCGTATATAATGCAGCAGTGTGGATGAGCTATACCCTTCTTGACACCGATCTTGGCCGGCTTGCACTAGTGGGCTCTACAACAGGGCTGCGTCGCATCGTTCTACCCCAATCCCCTCAAGAGTCGGTGCTTCAGCTCATTATGGAGGGCATGCCCGGGGCTATCGCCGACCCCTCCCCCTTTGGCGACCTGCCCCATCGTCTGAGGCGCTATCTCAAGGGCGAGCAAGTCGCCTTTGACGATGAGCTCGATTTCGCCGGTGCCACCCCCTTTAGATGCGCCGTATGGCAAGCAACCCGTGCTATTCCCTATGGCGAAACTAAAAGCTACGGTTGGATCGCCCGGCAGATAGGAAAGCCGAAGGCTTTCCGCGCTGTGGGGCAGGCCCTGAAAGGAAATCCCCTGCCCATCGTAGTGCCATGCCATCGGGTGGTAGGCGAAGACAGCGCTCCTCGCGGCTCAGGTGAAGGTTTGAAGCTGCGAAAACGCCTCCTGGAGATGGAGGCCGCTTCCCGTTAAGCTATCCCACCACCAAGTCTTCCTCCCCAACTACAGCGGCGAGTTGCTGGTGGAGCTCAGGGCAGTAGCCTGTGGTCATATCGGGGAGCTCAAGGTTAATAACCTCATCGCCTCGAGTTACGCGGAGACGCACCTCATACTCTCCAGGGTAACCCCTAAGGGTATCAAAGACTTGGCGAAGGCGCACCACATCACCCTCCTCATCGTCGGTCTGAGCAATATTAATCAGGAGCCTGCGCCTCTTAGGCGAGGCTGGCTCGGGGACACTCTCTTCAGGCTGATATTGACGCACACGGTCGCAGCTCAGTTGCACCCTCTCACCCCTGGTACGCACCCTTCCCTCCACCAGGAGGATGTTACCCTCGATCCAAAGCTCTTTAGTATGCTGATAGACCTCGGGCCATGCGGTAACCTCGATCCCACCATCGAGATCCTCAAGAGTAGCACTAACAAAGGGGCGTCCCTCCCTAGTGAATAGTTGCCGCACCGAGGAGACCATGCCAGCAGTCACCACTCCTTGCCCTACCATCTCCTCATCGATCTGACCACATAAGGCAGTAGTAAGCGGGGCAAGCCTTAGCGCGGCACGACTGAAGGGGTGTTCTGAGAGATAGACCCCCAGAAGCTCCTTCTCCCAAATCAGCTTCTCGTTAAGGGGAACATCACTCCCCTCCAGCTCCAGAGCGGGCAGGGGC
>SMTZ1_10008470_pt1 | contig 10281 bp, 4 predicted proteins | sample DeeMarSWOR136_30_FD_25667 | JGI IMG/M metagenome (IMG submission 25667) | reverse complement strand
CTTCACGGATAATCCGCTGCATCTCAAGGTATCCTGCTTCACGAAGCTGCTCTTCGCTAAAAGGAGTGACACCAGTCAGTAGTTCATATAACAGGATACCCAGCGAATAAATATCAGTACGTGTATCAATATCCAGATCGCTCATCTCCGCCTGTTCAGGGCTCATATAGGCCGGTGTGCCAATCATCTGGGCATATCGAGTAAACAGCGTCTTTTCTGTAAGTCTTTGACTGGTTGCCTTGGCTATTCCAAAATCGATAACCTTGGGCACCGGTTTGCCATCATGCATGGTTACCATAACATTAGAGGGTTTGATATCGCGGTGGATAATACCCTTTTGGTGTGCATGCTGAACGGCGTTACATACTTGCACAAACAAGTCCAGCCGGTCCTTGGTATCCAGCTTGTTCTTGTCGCAGTATTGGGTGATTGACATGCCTCTGACTAATTCCATAACGAAGTACGGCCGGCCTGTTTCAGTAGAGCCGGCATCAAGTACTTTGGCAATATTGGGGTGATCCATTACGGCCAGGGCCTGTCGCTCGACCTCAAAGCGGGCAATCACCTGCTTGGTATCCATACCCAGCTTGATGATTTTAAGAGCGACGCGACGACGAAGTGGCCTTTCCTGCTCAGCCATATAGACAACGGCCATGCCGCCTTCCCCTATTTGCTCCAAAAGCTTGTAGTTGCCTATGACTGTTCCAGGGCCTTCGGTCAAAGGGGAACTATCCATTGTCACATCCGGCTCGAAAATCGGGACATCAAGAAAACTACTTGCATCATGACGTTCGAGCAATGCCCGAATCCTGGCAAGCAGCTTTTGGTCATGCCCGCAAGCTTTTAACACATAGGCATCCCGCTTTTTGAGGCTTTTAAATTGTATTGCCGCATCGAATATTGCCTCTACTGTCTTTTTGCCAGTTCCCACCTTTTGGCTCCTTTACAATATTATGTCATAATAAAACGCGCCATCTGGGACCAAAGAGGGCCACAAAATTTTTAGAAAATTTCAAAAAATCCGCGTCTCACCTAACTACATGAACAATTTTTGATCCTATTCAATCTCGCAGAGAAGCCAAGCTCGAGCATATGCCCAATAACGCTTGACTGTTCTCGGAGATATTTCCAGGATATTTGCCGTCTGTTCGATGCTGAGGCCGGCAAAGTAGCGAAGCTTGACTACTTCTGCTTTTGTCCTATCTTCTTCTGAAAGCTTCGTCAGAACTTCATCCAGTGCGATAAGATCATCCGCATAGGGGCTGCCACTGTCCTTTAAGCTAGTTCATCAAGCTCGATTCTTTGACGCTTACTCCCGTGTTTGAGTCTTTTCTTACGACGCGCATTGTCGATGAGAATCCGGCGCATCGCCTCAGCGGCGGCTCTGAAAAAATGACGCCGACTTTTCCAATCCTGGGCTTTTTCCCCGACCAACCGGATATATGCTTCGTGAACTAATGCTGTTGCTTGTAACGTCTGCCCCAGTGCTTCATGCGACATCTTCTGAGCAGCAAGAAGACGAAGCTCTTCATAAACCAATGGAAGCAGTTTATCTGCAGCCCGTTTGTCGCCCTGCTCAATAGCATTCAAAATACGAGTGACATCGCTCATGTCTTACCTTGGAATCAGAAATCTTCTTTCTATTGCCAAACATCAGTAGTGGGTATTCCATGATGGGCTAGGTATTTTTAGCCATATATGCACTAATTCCAACTATCTCATGGGGGACATTTTACATATGAATTGACGATTATTCAAATAGTTATTCTCAATTCCCGCTACGTTGTTTTTAGAAACGTCCATTGAATCTGATTATTTTTCTTAAAATGGTGTCCTATAGTTAAAAATTGATATTTTTTCGGGCTCAATATAGGCAAAATCAGCATTTGTGGTGTCATTTTGGTGACAAGGATTTGGCGAAGATTTTTAACAATTTCCAACTCAGGAGAAGGATGTCTTATGGTGGACACTCCCCAGCACTTGTCGGACACTAAATTGTTCGTATGGTAAATCCCACGAAATGTTATAATGTACATCCTTACAATTATAGAAGATTACTTGGGATAGTAAGGAATGGAACAAAAGGCCTGTATCAATTCGCACAACCAAGGTGGCGGGGTCTTCAAAAGAAAGGTAGTAATTGAATGAAAACGAGTATGTTCTTTGTTTGTTGTATTTTTGTCTATATTATCGGTGCCGTCGCCGTACCTGACGTTCGTAGTCAGACCGTCAAAGAAGTAATTCCCAAAGAAGCCGAGTCGAGACTGCGTGCGATATACGAGCGGGAGGAATTCCGCGCCAAGATATTTCGTGCAGACTGGCTCGACGATAGTTCGGGCTACACGGTTCTGGAGTCGGTTCCAGGGGAGGACGAAAAGGTGCTGGCACGTTACGATACCGCAACTGGTAAACGCACGGTGCTGGACTCACCTAAGAGGAAGAAGGCCGGCAGGTCTGGCAAAATATCCCCGGACGGTCAGAGCGTTGTCTACTCCGAACAGGGGAATCTGTACGTGCGCGATCTGAAAAGTGACAGGAAGATTGCCCTCACGAAGAATGCGGCCGACAGCTCGGTTTCGAACAGCCGGGCAGCCTGGAGTCCTGATGGAAAATGGATCGCCTTCGTACAATCGGACGCCTCCGCAGTGAAACTAAGGTCAGTCCTTGTTCTGGGCGACCCAACGTATCCGAAAGTAAAGGAAGTCCGGTTTGCCAGGGTGGGCGGGATCATAGAGACGCTTCGTGTCGGTGTTGTCGACAACCGAGGAAGACAGACACGCTGGCTTTCTATTGCCATACCGGAAGAAGGTTTCTATCTGGGGCAGGTCGACTGGGCTGGAAATTCGGATGAGCTGCTGGTGGAAAAGCTGAGCCGATTCCGAAACGAGCGCGAGTTTCTCATCGCCGATGTAGGCACGGGTACAATCAGGCGAATTTTCCACGAATCCGATCCGGCATGGGTCATCGCCAGCTACGGAAAGAATGCCGGGCTAACTTGGATTCGTGACGGCCGGGCATTCATTGTTCTGAGCGAAAAAGACGGTTGGCGGCACGCCTATGTCTACTCGCGCGACGGCAAGGAACTGGATCTTCTGACACCCGGTAAGCACGACATTATCGAACGCGGCGTGGTGGACGAGGCGGGTGGTTGGTTTTACTACTACGCCTCACCTGACAATGCCACTCAGAAGTATCTCTATCGTGCACGTCTTGATGGTACCGGAGAGCCCAAACGAGTTACCCCCATGGGCCAACCCGGTACCCATGATTACGACTTTTCCCCTGATGCCAGGTGGGCCTTCCATACTTACTCTACCTTTGATACTCCACCCGTCACCGAGTTTGTACAACTGCCGAAACACCAGACCGTACGCGTACTCGAAGACAATAAAGAAATGCGAAAAAAAATGGAGTCGCTGATCTCTCATCCAACAGAGTTCTTTCAACTCAAAATCGGCGGCGGTGTTGTTATAGACGGTTGGATGATCAAGCCTCGCGGCTTCGATCCTTCGCGAAAATATCCTGTTTTTGTATATGTGTACGGAGAGCCGCACGGACAAACCGTGTTGGATGCCTGGGGACGCACCCACGCCGACTACCATCGCGTGATAGCGGACCTCGGTTATCTTGTGGTGTCCTTCGATAACCGGGGTACACCGGCGCCGAAAGGGGCCGCGTGGCGGCGGTCAATTTTCGGCAGCCTTGGCCCGCTTTCGACGAAGGAGCAGGCAGCGGCTCTGAAGAAGTTGGGTCGCACACGTTCCTACGTCGACTTGTCCCGGGTGGGCATCTGGGGCTGGAGCGGCGGTGGCTCGAACACCCTTAACGCGATGTTCCGTAAGCCTGATGTCTATCACGTGGGGATCGCCGTCGCGCCCAAGCCGCAGCCACATCTCTACAATGCGTGGTTCCAGGAGATTTACATGGAGACGCCCGAGTCAAATCCGGAAGGATACCGCCGGTCCGCTCCGATCAACTTTGCCGAAGGGCTTAAGGGCAACCTGCTGATCATACACGGTACCGGCGAGACCAACACCCATCTTCAGATTACCGAAGGGCTGGTAGATCGTCTTATCGAGTTAGGCAAACAGTTCGATTACATGGCCTATCCCAACCGCGACCATGGGCTCCGCGAAGGTCGTGGCACGGCGGTACACCTGCGAATGCTCATGGCACGGTATCTCATCGAACATCTACCACCCGGCCAGCGGTAAATATAACTAAAGGATGAAAAAGATGAAAGAAGCTGTGTACTTACTTACTTTGTCAATTCTTATTATCGGCTGCAGTGTTCAACCGGAAAATACACTGTTACAGAAGTGGGAGACACCTTTTGGGACGCCTCCATTTGATGGAATCAAAAGCGAGCATTTTATGTCCGCATTTCTCAAAGCAATGGCAGTTGAGAAAGCTGAGGTTGAGGCGATTACAAATAATGAAGAAGAGCCCACCTTTGAGAACACTATTGAAGCATTGGAAGAGAGTGGAAAGCTACTTGATAGAGTAAGCAGGGTGTTCAGTTGTCTCAACGGTGCTAACACCAATGATAAGTTGCAGAGCATATCAAGAGAAGTCGCGCCATTGCGAGCTAAACACAATGACGACATCAAGCTGAACAAAGCACTCTTCACAAGAATAAAACAGATATATGAAGAGAAGGATCGTCTCGGGCTTACCCCGGAACAAGATACAGCGCTCGAGAACTATTATCTGGGTTTTGTCAGGAGCGGAGCTAATCTAAATGATGGGGACAAGGAGAAGTTGAGAAGAATAAATGAAGAACTTAGCAAACTCTATGTTGAATTCAGGCAGAACCATCTGAAACAGACCAATGCCATCGGACTGGTGATAGGCAAAGACGAGGATCTTGCCGGTCTGCCGGAGGATGTTGTTCAAGCCGCTGCTGAAATGGCTAAAGAAAGAGGAATGCCGGGCAAATGGGTGTTTACACTTCAGAAACCTAGTTTTATTCCCTTTCTGATGAATTCGGAAAAACGTCAGCTTCGGGAGATCGTGTTCAAAGCATATATCAATCGCGGCAACAACAACGACGAATTTGACAATAAGAAATTGATATCCAGGATTGCTGCTCTCAGAGTAAGGAGGGCGAATTTGTTGGGCTATAAGACCCATGCTGATTATGTTCTTGAAAGAAACATGGCTAAGAAACCGGAAGCTGTCTACCGATTTCTAAACGACCTGTGGGTACCAGCGATAAAAAGGGCAAAGATGGAAGTTTCGGATATGCAGGCAATCATCAACAAAGAAGGTCATGATTTCAAATTGCAGGCATGGGACTGGTGGTATTATGCCGAAAAAGTGAAAAAGGAAAAATACGCCTTGGATGAAGACATGCTTCGTCCCTATTTTAAAATGGAAAATGTGCGCAATGGCGCTTTTGATGTGGCCCGAAAGTTGTACGGAATAAGATTTGTGAAGAGACATGATATTCAGGTTTATCATCCGGACGTTGAAGTATTTGAGGTTTTGGAAGCGAATGGAACACATCTGGGCATTTTCTACTCCGACTATTACCCGCGTGACGGCAAAAGAAGCGGCGCCTGGTCGAGTTCCTTCAGAAGCCAGTCCAACATCGAAGACAATTTCATCACTCCATTAGTCTATAATGTCGGCAATTTCGCAAAGCCCACCGCAGATAAACCATCCCTGATGAGTACGGATGATGTGTTGACACTCTTTCATGAATTGGGCCATGGATTGAACAGTCTATTCGCAAATACGGTTTATAGTGGATCAAGGAGAGTGCCGAGAGATTTTGTTGAACTACCCTCGCAGATTATGGAAAACTGGGCCATGGACCCCGCCGTGCTGAAAACCTATGCACTTCATTATGAAACCGGCAAGCCGATCCCACAGGAACTGATTGACAAACTTGAAAAGTCAAAACACTTTAACCAGGGCTTTATGACCGTTGAGTATCTGGCTGCCTCTTTTCTGGATATGGATTGGCACGTACTGACAGATACATCCGAACGGGACGCCGCTGCTTTCGAAAAAGAGTCAATGGAAAAAATCGGATTGATACCTGAGATTGAATCCCGCTATCAAAGTACGAATTTCGGCCATATATTTTCCAGCGGAGGATATTCTTCCGGGTATTACAGTTATATATGGGCTGCTGTTCTGGATGCGGATGCATTCCAGGCATTCAAGGAAACGGATCTGTTTAACAAAGAGCTGGCTGCTTCATTCAGAAAGAATGTTCTATCAATGGGAAGCAACGATACTATGGTTCAATATATAAAATTCAGGGGAGCTGAACCGAAAATTGACGCCTTGCTCAAAAGGCGGGGCCTGGACTGAAAACACAAGCCCATACCAGAACAGACTTCACTTCCGGCAGTTCTGACAACCGAGCTATAAGCAAATATGCAGGATATAGATAACCTTCGAGATTATTTGATCAATCCACCTCCCGCCACGTTGTTTTTTGCAAAGTCCATTGAATCCTCCACGGGTCCTATATTTTTTTAAAAATTGCAATATTCCACCAAAAAAGAACATTTATTTGGACTTGATTGATGTAAAATCAGCATCTGTGGAGACATTTTGGAGACAAGGATTTCCGAAGAATTTTGAACAATTTTCAGCTCATGAGAAGGGTGTCTTGTGGTTTAGTCTCTTGCTTAAATGCTTCAGTCAAGACGTGTGGATAATCCCGAAGGTATATTAAGTGCAAATCAGAGAAATCCTCGATGAATAAAGACTCATATATATAGCCAGCTTATGAAAAAGGTAACTTAGATGACTTCTTACTCTGTCGGAAAGGGCTATTCTGTAAAAGTAAAGGCTGAAGCAGGATTCTCTTTCGGGGACATAGAAATTATCATATTGGACACGGACGTTTCCACAGAACAGCCAAGGCTCCGGCAGCCAAAAATAAGACAGTTAGCGGCTCGGGCACCGCCACCCAATATAAGTTACCACCCATCCCCCCGATACCAGATCCTTTCTCCTGTTCGAGATAGTATTTGAAAGTCACTGTCTGCCCCGGCCCAAGCGATGCCGCAATGTCCCATGCAGGAACGTGGTCGCTAGGTAGGACCGTTCCAACCGATCCATCCCCTATGAAAGTAATGCTAAGAGGAAGATCCGTATCGCTCATCAGGATCCTCGACAGCACCGCTGAATCCACACCTGTCACTGCTCTAACATAGACACCGTCTGCAATTCCGTCGTATCCATTGACTACGTCGCTGTGCCATTGGTTGTCTGTATCCACCCAGTCGTAGGGGCCTATCGTCGAACCGCCCCAGAGAAAAGGAATCACTAACTTAACATCTGAGAGTGTCGCTGTCGTCTTGTTGGTAACGGACCGTGTATATTCGTAAATCGTGAGGTATTCACTATGTGTCTTGTCAGAGTCAATTAATTCGACATCCAAATTCTGGCCAATACCACTATAAAGTGCAGCATTGGCGCATGCTGACACCACGGCCACAAGAACTATAATTGAATAGATCATCAATTGTTTTTTCATGCCATTACTCCATTTGAAATAAGGTCCTGCAGAAACTCAGCTTTCCAAAAAGGAACTTACCGAGGCTACTTTTTCCCTTTGCCCTTACTTCAGATTTCCCATTTTAACTCGATAAACGGCACTTCTGCATGCTTTCATACTTTTCTTGAGAGACTCCTATATCGTTCAATCCTATTATACAAAAGCCACGTTGCAATTTCAATAACTTTCAGGTAAATTCGTCGCTAGTAGCTTGTGCTGGCGTTGCACCCTTCCAACGGTACCTAATCCAACTATCAAGATGCTGGAAATTAACTTCTTGGTCAGATAAAAAGGTTATAAGCGTTTCCCATACTGACACAGGAATCCCAAGTACCAGTATTATCGCGAACGAGTGAAGCGGCCAGCTTTCGGGTCGAGATATCGAGTGTGGAAGTAGTACAGAGAGGTGTCCGGGTCGTAGCGTCGGCCGGTATATAGATATGGATTTCCTATGGCCGAGCCAGTGATAGGAATGCCGGAACCATCGAAGAAGCTAGGTTCGCCGTAGTCTTGGTATTCATATCGTTCAACGACAGAACCAGCCACGTCAGTAATGACCATGACGTTGAATAGATCGTCTGTATGATAATAGTAATCCACACTGCCATTCTGCATGTCCAGTACTTCATCAATGTAGTTGCCGTAGATATACGTTGCCAAAGTCGTGTTGGAAGTGTCCTGCTCTTCGATAACCTGCCAGCCATCATAGAAGTAGCGTGTTGTCTTTCGTTGGGGGTCAGTAAGGCCGATGCGACGTCCAAGTACATCGTAAGTGTAAGTTGTGCCCACACCAGTGCGAAAATCCGTATGGCTAACCATCCGGTTGCGATAGTCATAGCTAATATTCTGTGTAGATTCACCATTGTCGATGGTAGTGAGGTTGCCGTTCTTATCATAGAGACGGCTGTCGAATGGTGTAGTAGTATACTGGTTCATCTGGAAATCCGCTGGTTCAGGTGTGGTTGTATCCATAGTGTATTTGCCCGGATCGGGCGAACCTGTAACCTTGGTGCGGTTTCCAACACCGTCCAGCGTGTAATCTGTATCACGCACAATTGTAGGCGGCGTGATACTGTTATCGGTAACGAGGGTGTTTATAAGACGGCTGATGGAATCGTAGGTGTAATCGTGGGTCAGTTGAGGTCCACCGAAGTGGATATCATTTCGCTGTACCTTGTTATGCACCTCGTCCCATCCGTAAGTTCGCTGATCAAAGTTCAAACCGCTGGCGCCATCTGAATGTGTGGTGCCAACGATGCGTTTCAGGTTGTCATAGACATAATCACACCGGGTATTATTACCGAGAGACTTGCGCTCAATGCGGCCGGGGCCGATGTAGTCATAGCTGACCATTGGGGAGTCATCCCGGACAACACTTTTACGGTTTAACTCATCGTAAGTACAGGTAACAATACGCCCGCCGGGGTAAGTACAGGACAACTTGTTACCCATACCATCACAAGTGGATGTAGTGGTCTTGCCGTTAAGCGTTTCGCTTGTAACGTTCGAGAGCGAGTCATAGCTGAATGTTAGTTCCGAGTCGTTATCCTGGGCGAATACAAGCCGCGACAATCCGTCATATTTATAGTTTTCAAAGGTGGTGTCCGTTGATACTCCCGATCCGGGAGTGATACTCTTGGTAATAAGGCGATTGAGCAGGTCGACAGTATTGTCAACAATGCTCCCAACCGCGTCGGTGGTTCTGATAACGTTGTGGTGGACATCATAAACAAGCCTGACTTCCGTGCCATCGGCAAAGATTATCTTTTCCAAACGATTTAAAGCATCGTATTGGTAGGTGGTAGTGTTGCCGTTGTCATCGGTCTTACCGACGAGCTGAGAGTTGTCGTCCCATGCCTGGGTTGTAATAATGTCGCTTCCGTCACCATCAGGACCATCATCGTCGAGGTCATGGATGGTCGAAATCAACCTGTTAAGTCCGTCATATATGTAAAGACTCTGGTGACTGAGCGCATCGGTGTAACCTGTTAGGTTACCACGTGAATCACAGGCATATTCAGTGGTATTGTCCGCATTGTCGATGATCCTGGTCAGGCGGTCCAGGTTGTCATAAACATACAAGGTTACAAAAGTTTCATCCGCACTGCTAAGATCGGATATCTCCAACTCCATAATGCTGATTACATTCGAGTTCTTGTCGTAACTGTAAAATACCTCGTTTCCCTTGGCGTCCGTGACCGCCGTTAAACGGTTGGCGGTATCGTATTTGTAATGAGTTTCGTTGCCATTGTCGTCTGACACGCGTTTTAATTGAGAAGTGTCGGTGTAGAAAAACCGGACGACCGAGTTGCCGTCGCCTATGGGTGCCTGCGAATTGGGATCGAAGTGCGAAACTTCAGTGCGTACAAGCCTATTCAAAGGATCGTATTCATAGCTTGATTCGTACAGGCGTATATTGTTGCTGTCACCGGTTTTGTCGTTAGATTCGCCCTCGATACGCTTACTGATTAAGTTACTGCCGGTATCGTAATGATATTCGCTTATATTGCCCATGGCATCGCTCGTCCTGACAAGCTGGTCGTAGCCATCGTATTCAAAGCTCGTGACACGAGGCGAACCTTCCAGGCCCTGATGTACTTTTCTAAGGTTACCGTTGCCGTCGTAGTCATATTGAGTGCTCGACTGGTTGTGTTCACTTTCGGCCCGAATGGTCTGGAAAACAAGACCTCGCTCATCATAGAGGTAGCGGACGACATTTTCGGGCTGATTGCCATTGGTAGCTTCACCAGAACGAATCA
>SMTZ1_10027545_pt1 | contig 10282 bp, 12 predicted proteins | sample DeeMarSWOR136_30_FD_25667 | JGI IMG/M metagenome (IMG submission 25667) | reverse complement strand
GCTGGACCGCAGGGCCATATCACCCATGGTCTCCAGATAAAACTGCTTCAACAGGTCGTCACTCGAGCTGGCCTTATCCTCCAGGGCCTTTCCAATGGTAACAATATAGGGGAAGATCCTCTCTACTGTATCAAGGTTAACCCGTAAAACACGGCTCCTAAACGTTACCCCGTTAATTTCTACGGTGTCCTCCCCCCTTTGGCTGATGTATGAGACTTCGTAAAGGGCCTTTGCCTGGATCAGGGGTTCTACCACTCCCATTAATTCCCGAACAATGCTTGAAGGGCCCATGTTTGCATCCAGGCGCAATTGCCTCATGACGTCCTCGAATTCCAACGTGATCGGAATAGCATCTAATACTTTCATGACCTCTCTTCAGGGAACCCTTCGGCTCTCGGCGGATTCCCTCAGGGGATGTGGTGGTGAGCAGTCGTCAGAATTCCGGCTTCAGCATGCCGTTTATCTCTTCAGGGAAGGCCATGCAAATCGTCTCATTAAAGAGGTTCCGCAAGGCTCCCACATCGGAGGAACCCAAGGCCTGATTGAAGAAGGTTCGAGGGGAGAAGAGGAGATGTACGCGTGCGTGTTCATCTCCTTCGGCCCCGGTGAAAAAATTCATGTTGAAGTTGTAAATCCCCATCTTGTCATAGGCCGCCATGGTCTTGGTAAGCCCCAGGGATATGTCGGAGAGGTCATCGTCCGTGAGCTCAAGGGTCGAAGGAACACCATTCACCACGGCCAGCACGTCTCCGGCAACTCCCATGGGGGCATAGGCAGTGAGCCACGTAGTACGGCCAATTCTTCCCAGGTAACGTTCACCGCTGGCCTCTTCAGCCTTTACCAGATCGTCCCAGTAGTTAGTGCCGTTGGTCTTCAGGTAATCTTTGGCCGCCTTCAGCTCCTCCCGCATGAGGTTCGGTGCAAGGGATGTGGCGAATACCTGTAAGTGTGGGTGTATCAAGGAACTCCCCGAAGCGGGCATGTAGTTCCAGTTGACGATGTGGTAGACCGACTCAGGATGCCCCCTACCGTGGACCTTGCGAAAGAACTCCATGGCGATGCCCAAAGCCTTTGCGATGCGCTCAGACGTAATCTCGGTCATGGGAATGAAATGGCTGCTCCCCATAGTGGCCACGGCACCGAGGCTATCGTATGGAGCGATATTGGGGAAAAGAACCATGTCGTCCGAAATAATCCGCCCCTCCGGTAAGATCTCCTCCGGGAATGAAGGAGTTACCTGGAGGACCTTGTCGGGACAAAAGGGGCACCATGCGGTAAGGGGGTCCTTGCGTATCTCGCTCGGGATGGACTTACGCGCCATATTGTTCTTGGGGTCGAGGATAATGGTTTCTCTTTCGATAACTTCGAACTTCATGGGGCCTCCTTCTTCGAACCTGATCAAAAGTTTTAAAGGTAGAAATATACTATGTATCAAGGGAATAGTCCACTGGGAATCCATCTGGAGCCCCCTGGCTTCCTGGGGGTCCTGTTGTTCCTGAGCGTAATCCATCGGAGAATTGGAGTGATGTATTATTGGGGTTTATTGTTTATTGGGGACGTTGGTTCTTGGAGTTCATTTAATTTGCCAGCATATTCAAAGGGCCCCGATGTCTTCGAGAATTTTCTGCACAACCTTCCGCCCTTCCCGGTCTAGCTGTCTTTGCGGTGGCAGTGGAAAACCCACAGAAAATCCCTGCATTTCTAATCCAGCCTTCACACATGCAGCGAGGGAATACCGCTGGAAAGCCACGTTGAGGGGCCACAATTTCTTTTGAAGCGCCACTGCTTCTTCCCATCTCTTCTGACGGGCCGCCTCATAGAGGGCGATACTCTGCTCAGGGATCAAACATGCTGGGCCAGCCATCCACCCAACACCCCCAAGCATGAATACAAAGAGGGGAACATGGGCAGAAGCGCTGAAGATTTTGAATCGACCTCCCAAGGCAGTGATAATGGACATGAGCTTGCCGATGTTACCAGACGCGTCTTTCAAATAGATGATATTCGATTCATCAGCGAGCTGTTTAAGGGTGTCAACCGTAAAATCCCACATGGCGAACTTGGGGTTAGTATAGAGAGTCACCGGGCAGGAAACTGCGCGGGCAACCGCACGGAAATGGGCCACAACCTGCTCATCAACAACCGGGAAGTATGTAGGCAAAACCACCAGGATGCCATCGACGCCAATATGTTCTGTTTCAGAAGCCTCCAAAGCAGCAGCATGGGTGGTCAGATTGTTGACACCACCAACAACTGGCACGCGTCCTTTCGCAGCTTTTACCACTACTTCCACTGCCCGTTTTTTGGTGGGCCAGTCGAGATAAGCCCCTTCACCTGTGCTCCCCAAAGGGGTGAGGCCATGCACTCCTTTTCGGATGAGATGATCGACCAAATCGGCAAGGACGCTTTCCTTGAGACGACCTTTGTCATCCAGAGGTGTGACTAGATAGGGAAAAATCCCAGCAAAATGGACTTCCTTCGTTTCATTGAGCGGCATAATCTTCACTCCTTTCTTATCATTAGATGTCCCTCAGAAGCTATCATGAGTTCCAAATGGAGAATTATTTCAGTTTGTGTTATAGTGCTCTGTATTGTCATCGCATCATCTTAGAGATTATAGCATGCATCATCGAATTATGAAGAACAATTACATCCGGGGGTTAGCGCAAAAGATCGAACTTGCATCTCTAACGAATGGAAAGGGAGGATTTTCATGAACGAGGGGAGAGAAAAGTTGATCGAGGAGATCGGGGAATTAGCGTTGCAGTACGACATGAACTATTTCGGGTGAAGCCAGTCCGTTCTTGCAGCTCTGCAGGAAAAGTTAGATCTGAAGGATGCGGGAGCCTTTAAGGCGGCGAGTGCGCTGGCGGGAGGGATAGCCCGAAGAGGGGAGACGTGCGGCGCCCTGATAGGCGGTATGATGGCAATCTGCCAGTTAGTTGGCAGGGAGTCCATAGAGGATCAGGAACAGTATGCAAAAGCCATGGTCCCCTCTAGCGAAATGTACCTGAGGTTCAAGGAGGAGATCGGCCACACCATCTGTGCGGAAATACACAAAATTCTCTACGGCCGGACGTACAAACTCCACGACGACAAAGAGAGAGAGGAGTTTCATGCAGCAGGTGGGCATGAGCCCGAAGGGTGCCCCGGGGTCTGTGGTAAGGCGGCTAAAATTGCCGCAAGCATCATCCTCGATTTGAAAGCCGGGAATATCGGATAGGAAAAAGGTATTTACCTATGGTAATGCCTTTATTTCCGGGCCTTATCCCAATGAGGTGAAAGGAAGGGGCCAAGGATTCGAGGATTCATTGGAAATCCTTTTGTAACTCTCTAGACTTTAAACATAATCGATAAAACTTCTGCCAAACCTTCAAATCTTTGTAATGTTTAATCATTTCACTTGAATCCTTGACCCCTTGAATCCTTCTTATGATCACCACCTTTTTTGGAGATGAGTCTTATTTCCTTACTTCTTTAGCTTCCTCACGAAGAAATCTATCCCCTCCTTCTCCTTTACTCCTTGGCCAAAGGCCTGGGCCTCTTCCCGAGAGGGAAAATGGCCCACTGAGACACGATACCAGGTTCCCTTTTGGGGAATAGTGGCCTCCGCGATAAAAGCCTTGTAACCCTTCCCCTTCAATTCGTTCATCAACCGTTCTGCCCTCACCCTTTCCCTGAAGGATGCCACGTTAATGGTAAACCTGTCTATTGGCAGTTTCCCTTCAGGAATGGTACGGATCTTGGGCTCCTCAGCCTTTGCAAACTGGGGTTTCGTCTCCCCCTTTCTCTTCATATCGGGCACTTCCTCTCCGGCCCTGGTAACTTTGCCCTCCTCCTTCTCTCCCTTCGGTGGCTCCGCTCCTCCGATAATAACCACCTTCTTCTCTGCCTCTCTTTCACGACTTACCAGCGGCGTCTCCGGGAGCTTCGGCGTACTCGGGCTCTCCTCCACCTCCGGTGTGTCGCCTTCCAATGGTTTCTCCTCCCTCCCCTCCTTTCCCACAGGCCCAGGAATCACAGACCCCTCTTTCCTCTCAATGGACGGAATGGGGCGCTTCATCCGCCTAGCAACGATCTGAGGCTTTTTTACCTCTGGCTTCATAACATGATAGGCCAACAGCACCAAAATCCCCAAGCCAAAACAGAGGAGCACAACGAATATAAGGGAGCGTCTTGAGCGTCTCTGCCTCTTCAGGGAATAGTCGGTTTGGGGCGGAGGATCCATTTCCGGTGGAGTTTCCCCTACGTTCGAATACTTTTCCTCGACCTCCAGGTAATCTTCAAGGTCCCGATCGGAGAAGACAGGCACCTCTTCGGGATCACCCATTTCCGGCCTCTCGTAGTTGTCATCTTTCATTTATATTCCCCCCGAATATATTTCCTTCGAAAAAACACCAGCATTTAATACGAGGATAGAGGAAACGCCATTGAAAGTCAACTTCTCGGTATGGGGAGTAACAATTTTCCGAACGGGGAACTCACGAAGCATTTTGCCTCCTTCATGAACGAAGAGACCCCGAGGGGAAAAACGAACCCCCCGGGGTCTCTTGGCGACGCTATTTCTCCTTTTTCATTCCACTACTCTAACATTTGTGGCTTGAAGACCCTTATCACCCTGGGAAACTTCAAATTCCACTTCATCCCCCTCGCGAAGGGTCTTAAATCCCTCTGTACCAATGGCGGAATAGTGAACAAATACGTCATTCCCATCTTCTTGAGTAATGAACCCGTAGCCCTTCTTCTCACTAAACCATTTAACCTGCCCTCTGGCCATTACAACTCACCCCCTTCCGATAAAAAATCTCAGGTAAGTTGCAATAGCTTTCGGGTCTATCATAAAGTTGCATAAATGGTGGGCTGATATGGTCTTCATATGTGATCCTCGAAAAACTCCTTACAACTTACACCGTTGGATTTAACCATCTTTGCAATGGAAAATCAAGGGAAAATTCAGGGAAACCCGGCAAGGAAATCCTCATTGGCTTAAGTCAAGGATCAATGCGGATAATTGGGTTAAAAAGGTACGGGGAAACCAAGCCGGTCGAGGAATCCCTCATGAAGTGTCCGGGACAAGACCTGAGGTATTGGAAACCGTAAGATATTTTTGATGTTTCCTGCCCTCAGTGTGGAAAGAAGATCGATTTTTTCAAGGACGATGTCCGCCGAAGGTATAAATCCTGTGGAGTTCAGATCACCAACCCTAAAATCGATTCTGGCTGTGCCGAATGGTGTCATTATGCTCAACAATGCGTTGGAGACTTACCGGTGGGAATAGAGGAAAAAAAGCGGGGATTCTTCAGGGACAGGATTGCCCTGGAGATGCGAAAGGTTTTTGGCAGGGGCTCCAAACGCATTAACCAGGCCAAGGGGATAGCAAAAGCACTTCTCCTCGATAAAGGAAACAATCCCTTATAGTTACGAATGCCGATGGTAAAACCGTCCTTCTCTCCTCCCGCCAATACCTGTGGTTCCTCATCGTATAACCCCACAATTCCACTTCCCTTGATTTGAAGGAAGCGTGAACGGGGGAACTAATTCATGAATCTGTAGCCGAAGCCGAGGTTTTAAAGATTGCAAAACCTCCCCGCTTCAACCGATTTGAAGAGGTCTACCGAAAAAGAAAGGGACTATCATCTTTCCCGCCGAAACGACGCGTGGGTAGTCCCTTGAGGAACGATTCCGTCTGAGCATGGGGAGATTGAACCGGATTACCGATCCCTACCGGGTATTTTGGTATATGGAATGGGGACAAGGAAATTAAGGCTCAAAGGTTTGTACGGATAGCGGGCTTCGGTTAGGCTTTTTTCAGGGTAATATTGTCCTTCCTCTTGGATACCGTAAACTTATCCCCCTCTTTAAAACCGAATTGGTCGATTAACAGGAGACGACTGAGGGCAAGAGTTCCCCTCTTTCCTATGGTAAGGACTTTCGATTTCCTCTGCTTTCTCTTCTTCTCCCTCTCCGTTATAATGGCTTTGATCTTTCCGGCTTCAACCAATGCGTCCAAATACATCTTTTTCAAGGAGGCTTTGGTCTGGATGCCTAATTCCTGCATGATCTGTTTATCGGCGACCCCTGCCTTTACCATTTCGATAATGTCCCTTGGTTTGCGTTTCATCTCTCCCCCCCATCTTGGGCTTTCGGTTTCACCTCGGTTTACTATTTAGTGCACTAATTGGTAGTAGACTATAGCAAAATAATGTGTTTTTGCAAAGGAAAAAGTATCGACACCTATATGGGAATTTATCACCATTGTGCCAAATTGGTTAATCCTTTTTCGTTGCCGTTGCTATTTGGAAAGTCATGAGTTACCATGTTCCCTATATCTCCCCTTTTGAACCGAGAACGTTAAAACGAGGACATTGCCTTGGAAGATGAAATTTTCATGAAGAAGGCCTTGATACTTGCTCGAAGGGGATTGGGTAAGACCAGCCCGAACCCCATGGTGGGGGCCCTGATAGTAAAGGAAGGAAAGATCTTGGGCACGGGCTATCATCGGAAATATGGGGAAGCCCACGCCGAGGTCAATGCCCTGAGGAATGCAGGGGAAGATGTGAGGGGCGCTTCGATGTACGTAACGCTTGAGCCCTGCTGCCACCATGGGTGGACACCACCGTGTGTGGACGCCCTTATAGAGGCAGGAATGAGTCGGGTTGTGATCGGGACGCACGATCCGAATCCCAGGGTTAACGGAAAAGGTATTCAGAGTCTTCTGGATAGTGGAATTCAAGTCAAGGTAGGTGTTTTGGAGGAACGGTGTCGAGAACTCAATGAAGCTTATTTCAAATATATTCAGACCGGGATTCCCTTCGTCACTTTGAAATTCTCTCAATCCGTGGACGGAAGGATTGCAACCAAGACAGGCCGTTCCCAATGGATAAGCTCCCCCGAGACCTTACGGTTGGCGCATACACTGCGATCGATTCACAATGGGGTGCTCGTCGGCATCGGCACCATACTCGTGGATGATCCCAGTCTCACCGTACGCCTCGCCAAAGGCAAAAACCCTCAGCGCATCATCGTGGACAGCAGATTGCGTATTCCCCTAAAAGCCAAAGTCCTCCACGATGAAATGGTGGATAAAACGATTATCGCAGCGACGGAGGGAGCGAATCGGAAAAAAGCCCAAAGCCTGAAACACTTAGGGGCCGAAATCCTATGGGTGGCGAAAAATCAGCGGGGAGAAGTGGATATGGAGGATCTCCTCAAGGTAGTGGGCAGCATGGGTGTAACCTCGGTATTGGTTGAGGGGGGAGCCAAGATCATCACCTCCTTTCTCAGGAAAAGGCTGGCGGATAAGATCGTTATAGTGATGGCCCCAAAGCTTATCGGAGAAGGAATCGAGGCCGTGGGAAACCTAGAAACCCGGGACTTGCATAAGGCCTTGCGGATCTCTCGGATGAAAACGAGGAGATTGGGGGATGATATCGTTATCGAGGGCTATCTCAAAGGGGAAGGAGGTTAGAGGTTGGAGGCGGAAGGCAAAATTTCAAATGTCAAAGGTGAAATGACAAATGATAGGATCCGAAACACGAGCACGAGATACACGGACACGAAAATCTGATCGAACGGGAATTCGGGCAACAGACCAGACGGGTAATGGAACGAAGGGAACAAGAGCCTTCACATATGAAAAGCATATTCCCATGGATACGGCCAACAAAAAAGACTTAAAACGAAGCGGATATCTAATCGACATCGATCTCATCGAATACCAGAGGACGTGGAATTTCCAAAGAGAGGTGGTAGCTGCCAAGGTCAAATCGGACCTCCCGGATGTCTTCATTCTCCTGGAGCATAACCCCGTTGTTACCCTTGGCCGGAGGGGAAATCGCGAACACATCCTGGCATCACCCGAAGTCCTCACTGCCGAGGGAATCCAAGTCTATCATGTAGAAAGGGGTGGTGAAGTAACCTACCATGGCCCCGGTCAGATCGTCGGCTATCCCATTCTGAACTTGAGGAACTGGCGCCGGGATGTATCTTGGTACATCTTCAACCTGGAGGAAGTCCTTATCAGGACCTTAGGGGATTTCGGGATTGAAGGGACAAGGAATCGTTTAAACCGTGGTGTCTGGGTGAGGGATTCCAAGATTGGCTCCATCGGAGTGGCCATTACGAGGTGGGTTACCTACCACGGCTTCTCCCTAAATGTTTCGCCCAACATGAACCATTATTCCCTTATCACCGCTTGCGGGCTTGATGGGATCGAGATCACCTCCCTGAGGGAGCTTCTCGGAAAAGAACCCGATTGTCATCGGGTGAGAGATAGCATCGCTCGCCACTTTCAAAGGGTCTTCGATTTGAAACTGGTGAGAACGAATATGGAAGATCTGAGAATCACTCTGGGGATGCCCTATCCGGCTCAGAAGAAAACCCGGGGGACGGTCAAAAGGGTTTACTGGATAGATCCAACGAAACTTTTTTGACTGATGCCTAACTCTCGGCCAGAGCGTACCATATGGAAAACGTGCGGAAACCGCCGTGGTTAAAAAAACGGATATCGCTGGGAAGCGATATGTATAAAGTGTACGCACTGCTCAGGGAAGCGCGGTTGCATACCGTATGTCAGGAGGCCCATTGCCCAAATTTGGCAGAATGTTATTCGAGACAAACCGCGACCTTTATGATCATGGGGAATATCTGTACGCGAAACTGCCGGTTCTGTGCCGTTACGCAGGGAACCCCTGTTCCCCTGGATGATAAAGAACCCCGAAGGGTAGCCTTTGCGGCTCACCAATTGGGGTTACAGTATGTAGTCATCACCTCGGTCACTCGGGACGACCTGCCGGATGGTGGAGCACAGCACTTTGCCAAAACCGTTTGTGCCGTTAAGGAACAGCAACCCAAAACCTTGGTAGAATTGTTGGTTCCCGACTTCCGGGGAAATTTCGCTTCTCTGGATGTCATCCTCTCCTCTCGACCCGATGTCCTCAACCACAACGTGGAGACTATTCCCCGCCTTTACCCTCGAGTTCGGCCCGAGGCCGATTATCGGCGCTCCCTAAATCTTCTTCGAAGGGCCCAATCACCAAACCCATCTGTGGTCACGAAATCGGGGCTGATGCTCGGCCTGGGGGAAAGGAAATCCGAGGTGACCCGGGTTATGCAAGACCTGCTGGATATCGATTGCAGGTTGCTCACACTGGGACAATATCTTCAACCCTCAAAGCAACACCATCCCGTCATCCGGTACCTCCATCCCGAGGAGTTCGAGGACTATAAAGCACTGGGCGAAAGGATGGGATTCATGGCAGTCGCATCGGGCCCCTTTGTCCGGAGCTCCTACGGAGCAGCCCAAATGTACCGAAAAAGCCATGAACATACGCCGGGTATTCGGTCAGCCGATTAAGATCCAAACGCCTTGATGTTACGCCTGATCAAGCTGCTGATGAACCCGAATCCAAAGCTCCCTCTACTCGGGTTCTTTTCCCCATCGGACAGCGATACTTTCCTTCGGCCAAACATTCATTACAGGTAACCACCTTGTAAATTTGGCATGCCCAACACGGGATTTCCCTTTCCGTGAGTCAGCGATCACACCTGCCTACCCATGCGTTTCAGCTCCTATGGCCTCTTTTGGAGCCAGCTTCCATTAATACCGATGTTGGGAGTTCACGAAAAATCCGGAAAGACCTAAAACTACGCCATGTTTCTATAGGGGGAAGGAGAGAAGTGAGAAATTTTTAAAGAGGATCTTGACAGGGGGAGTAATTTATTATTATCTTTCGTATTGATAACTATTCTCAAAAGAGAAAGAAAATTGTCGTCACCTCGAAAGTTCATGATGACCCAACAGCGCAGGGTCATTCTCGAAGAGCTTCAGAAGCTCGACTCACACCCGACGGCCGATGAGGTATACGAAAGGGCCCGACGGCGATTGCCGCGGATCAGCCTGGGAACCGTTTACCGTAACTTGGAGATGCTATCCGAATGCGGCCTTATACAGAAACTGGATCTGGGAGGGACCCAAAAGCGGTTCGATGGCAAGGTAGAAAATCACTATCACATTCGCTGTATCCGCTGCGGCCGTATTAGTGACGTCTCCATGGCACCTCTCACTACCATTGAGAATAGCCTCCGTGGGGCGACCAATTACGAAATAATCGGGAGTCGTCTGGAATTCATTGGGGTATGTCCACAGTGCAAAAAAGAACAGTAGGGAGGGCGCAGAGAGGAGGATAGACCATGGAGTTAAAGGGATCGAAGACTGAGAAGAATCTCCTGACGGCATTTGCTGGGGAGTCCCAAGCCCGCAACCGGTATACTTACTTTTCCT
>SMTZ1_10022338_pt1 | contig 10282 bp, 8 predicted proteins | sample DeeMarSWOR136_30_FD_25667 | JGI IMG/M metagenome (IMG submission 25667) | reverse complement strand
CTTGCTTGAGTATTTCGAAGTTCTCCAGAATATTAGATAGCTGGAGGCTAAATTTCTCCACCTCCTCCTCGCTTAAGCCCAAGCGGGCAAGCCAGGCGATATGCCTCACCTGTTCGTAACTCAGTTTCATCTCGGCGTGACTATCACATTACAGCATCGCACTTCATAATGCAACAGCGGTTGCTTATCTCCAAGGGCAAGATTATAATGTAGAGTCGTGCAAATTCGAAACGTTGTCTTGCTATCTCATCAAGGGGCAGGTAAAACTTCGCTTACTGAATCCATGCTCTTTACATCGGGTGCTATTCAGCGTTTAGGTAGCGTTGAAGATGGCACCACTACCTCAGATTATGACCCGCTCGAGGTAGAACGTCATATGGGCATCAACCTGTCCCTGCTTCCATTTGAGTGGCAGGGGGTGAAGCTGAATCTCATTGATACGCCAGGATATGCTGATTTTACTGGTGAGGTAAGATCGGGATTGAGGGTAACCGAGGGAGCAATAGTTGTAATATGCGCCGCTTCGGGTGTGGAGGTAGGCACAGAACAGATGTGGGGTGATGCTGAAAAAGCAAATTTGCCGCGGTTAATATTTGTTAACAAGATGGACCGTGATAATGCCGATTTCTTCTCTACTTTGAAAGGAATTCAGGCTAAGTTGTCACCAAGATGTTTGCCTCTTCAATTACCCATAGGTTCACAAAGTGACTTTCAAGGCATTGTAGATTTGGTGACTATGAAAGCTCATATTGGCACTAAGGCGCAGGAAGCAGAAATACCCCCGACACTCCAGGAACAAGCAGAAGCTAGCCGTGAGAAGTTGGTAGAGGCCGTCGTGGAAATTGACGACGAGCTCATCAACAAGTATCTGGAAGGCGAGCCCATAAACAACGAGGAAATTCTTGCCGCCCTAAAAAAGTCTACCATTGCTGGCAAGGTGGTGCCTGTTTTTGTTGGCTCTGCTTTGCAGGGCATCGGCACCCAGCAAGTTCTCAATGGTATTTGCCACTGCTTGCCTTCGCCAGAAGAAAAAGATGCCTTTACCGCTAAGAATGTTTCCACCGGTAATCAAGAGGATGTCAGCCCTAATTCGGATGCCCCACTGTCCAGCCTTGTTTTTAAAACCAGCGCTGACCCCTACGTCGGCAAGCTCAGCTACTTTCGGGTTTATTCAGGCGTCATTACCAGTAATTCCCAGGTTTGGAATGCCAACAAGAATAGCGTGGAACGGATTGGCCAGCTCTTCACCGTGCTGGGCAAAAATCAACAGCCAGTGCCGCAGGTCGCTGCCGGAGATATTGGGGCAGTGGCGAAATTAAGTTTAACCACCACCGGGGATACCTTCTGTGCTCGCGAACACCCTGTTATATTCTCCGGTATCGAATTCCCCAAAGCGAATTTCAGCATGTCAATCCAGCCTCGAACGAAAACCGATTTAGATAAGATGAGCACCGTTTTGCCCAGAATTTGTGAGGAGGACCCTTCTGAGTTTATTATTTCCGGAGTTGGTGATAGCCACCTGGAGATAGTCAAGGAGAAAATACGTCGCAAGTTTGGAGTAGAGGTGAAATTAGACCTGCCAAAGATTCCTTACAAAGAAACTATTACTATGTCAACCAAGGCGGAGTATAAACATAAAAAGCAGAGTGGAGGACATGGTCAATATGGACATGTCTTTCTGGAGTTGGAACCTTTGTCCCGGGGTGGAGGATTTGAATTTGCTAAGAAAATCTTTGGGGGGGCAATACCCCAGAACTATATCCCCTCTGTGGAAAAGGGAGTCAATGAGGCGAAACAGGAGGGGGTTTTAGCTGGTTATCCCGTAGTGGACATGAAGGTAACCCTTTACGATGGCAGCTTCCATTCAGTAGATTCTTCGGACATTGCTTTTAAGATTGCGGGAGCACAGGCCTTAAAAAAGGGATTATCTCAGGGAGAGCCGGTATTGCTTGAGCCTATAATGAACATTACTATAACCGTGCCTGAGATGTATACCGGGGATATTGCTAGCGATCTTAATACTAAGAGGGGACGCGTGCTTGGGATGAGTCCCAGTGATGGCATCAATGTCATTGAAGCCCAGGTACCCCATGCAGAGTTGCTTCGTTATGCCATAGATTTAAGGTCAATGACACAAGGGCGCGCTAGCTTTGCGATGGAGTTCGACCACTATGAAGAAGTGCCCGCCCATCTCAGTCAGAAAATCGTCGCCGATAAGAAGAAGGCAGGCAAAGGCGACTGAGAACGCCTAGAGGCTTTTATGTTATTTAGCCAGCCAATAACTCCTTTAGCTTGTTAGTGAAGGCTGGCACTACTTCTTCATATTTACCCACCACTCCAAATTCCGCCTCCCTGAATATATTCGCCTCAGGGTCCTTATTGATGGCTATGATGTGCTTGGAGCCCGAACATCCCGCTGTGTGCTGGCTGGCACCGGAAACAGCTATAGCGATGTAAATATCGGGGGCAACAATTTTTCCAGTAAGGCCGATATGCACTGCCTCTGGTACCCAGCCGTTATCAGCGGGAGGACGTGAGGAACCCACCGCACCATGCAGCAAATCAGCTAGCGCCTTCAATGTAGTCTTGAAGGGTTCAGGGCCACCCACTCCCCTGCCCCCACAGACAATCACAGGGGCATCCTCAAGCTTAATGCCGACTGCCTCTTCCTTAACAGTTTCTAGTATCTTTGCCCTTACTTTCGACGTATCTATGTCAATCTTAGTGGGCATGACCTCACCTTTCCTTGAATCATCACGCTCCAAAGGCGACATTGCCTTGGTCCTGACAGTAACCATCTGAGGCATAAGCTCGCTGGTGAATATAGCTTGAGCATTGCCGCCATAAACAGGCCGCGTTTGCGTCAGCAGCTTCGTCCCCGAGTCTATGCTCAAGTCGAGACAATCTGTTGTCAGGCTGGTACCTAATCTGAAGGCAAGGCGAGGAGCCAAATCTCTACCCATAGAAGTTTGCCCGATAAGTATTACCCGAGGCGAAATCTCTTTGGCCAATTTTTCCGCGACTTGCATATAGGCATCTGCTTGATATTCTTTGAGAGCGGGGTGTTCTACGGCATAAACCTTGTCTGCCCCGAAGGCAATCGCTTCTTTAGAAGCCCCGCCAACTGTATCGCTGGCCAGCAGGCAAGATAAGTCTTCCTTCAAGTCATCAGCAAGCTTCCTACCACATCCCAGCAACTCAGTGGTAATGGAGGCTAACTTCCCGTCTGCTAGCTCACCACAAACTAATATACCTTTGTTTTCAGCCATCGTTTCCTCCTTAACTTTAAAGCAATTTGGCTTCCTTGAGCCTTGCGGCCAGATTGGCGCCGGCCTCTGCGGCCGTCTCTCCTTCGATTATTTCACATTTGGCTTCCTTGACAGGCTGGAAGAGTTTATCTAACTTGCTACTCCTTCCAGCAGCGCCAACTTGTGAAGGCTCAAGCCCGATATCGGCTGGCTTCCAGATGACAGGTTGTTTTTTACCCGCTGCCATGATTCCTTTCAAGTTGGGATAACGAAGCGCTCCTGTCCCGCTGGTTACTATAATTAGGGCGGGAAGCGCCACTTCAACAACCTGATAGCCGTCGGGAATAACCCGCTCAACCTTCGCCTTTCCATCGGTGACCTCTACCTTACGAGCTAAAGTTACAGCCGGGATTCCCAAAATCTCAGCAATGCCTAGACCTACTTGCCCAGCATCCCAGTCAGAGGACTGCCTACCACAGAAGATAATGTCATATTCCCCTACTTTCTTTATTGCCATAGCCAAGGCGTTGGCAGTCGACCAGCTATCGCCTCCCTCAAAAGCTTCGTCCTCCAGAAGAATGAGTTCATCACTCCCCACAGCTAATGCTTTCTTAATCACATCGCGAACGAAGTTATTACCTAAGCTGAGCGCAGTAATTTTGCCTCCCGCGCTATCCTTGATTTTGAGGGCAGCTTCCAAGGCAAATTCCTCGTATTGACCGATTACAGGCTTTACGTCTGGTGGCAAGGTCATTTTATCGTTCACCACCTTAAACACCGCCGGTGGCGCCTCAGGATCAGGCACTTGCTTGCAGCAGACAATCATATTAACTGGCATTCCCTCACCTCCTTAAAGATTTTTGCAATCCCAAAGGATACGGAAAAATCCGCCTTCTGTCAATAATTTGAACGCAGACTCGATATGAACGGTCTAAGGGGTTAAGTGGCAACAGCTCCTTCGGCCACAGAATTAATGCTAAAATAGATAAAAATTGTTATTCGTGGGCATATTTTTTAGCATCTGCCGCCGGGGATACCTCTAAGCCGTTCAGACGAATCGGTTACCTTTGTTTTGGACAGACTATGGAAGTTAAATTCATTGCAGATAACAACGTTGGCAAACTGGCTCGATGGTTAAGGATGATTGGCTATGATACTCTGCTGTTTAAGCAAAAGGACGATGGTCAAATGATTAAAACAGCTCTCAGTGAGGATAGGGTGATTTTGACTAAAGACACCCAATTTATGAAAAGACGTCTGGTCACAAATGGCAAACTCAAAACCATACTCATTAAACAGGATGACCCTAAACTCCAGGTGCAGGAAGTGGCGAAACCGTTAAATTTGAATTATCATTTCAAACCTTTTTCGCTTTGCCTAGAATGTAATCAAGCATTAATAGCTCGGGATAAAGCAGAGGTGCAAAACCTGGTCCCCCCTCGCGTTTTTGAAACTCAAACTCAATATACGGAATGCCCCACTTGCCACCGCATCTACTGGCAGGGTACACATTGGCAGGCAATGTTCAAGAAGTTACAAGACTTGCAAGGAGGGGGTGACGAAAGGCGCACCTCTAGCTAATTCCCGGCTTTTTAACCTGGAGCTTCGATAGTAGCACAGATTGGCTAGTAGTGCTATACTCAGCCCACAAGACCAGGAGAATAAAGGTAAAGCTAAGCACATATGTTATTAGCAATTGATATCGGGAACACCAACATCAAGCTGGGTATATTTGATGGCGATAGGCTGAAAGCTACCTGGAATTTAGCCACCGGCATTCATCGCACTTCAGACGAGTATGGTGGAGTTGTGCTCAACCTCATGGAGCGGAAAAAAGTCCTGCCTTCAAAGATTACCGGAGTAGCATTATGCGGTGTCGTGCCACCGCTGTTGTATATATTCGAGGAACTATGCAGGAAATATTTAAATGCTAAACCATTAGTGGTCGAAGCTGGTGTCAAGACAGGCATAAGCATCCGGCTGGATAATCCTCGCGAGGTTGGTCCTGACCGCGTGGTCAACGCCGTGGCTGCCCAGAACCTCTACGGAAAACCGCTAATAATTATTGACCTTGGCACTGCTACCACTTTCGACGTTGTTTCAAAGGAGGGTGATTATCTTGGGGGAGCTATCACCCCGGGGATTAATATAGCTAGTGAAGCACTGTTCACTCGCACTGCCATGCTGCCTCGAATAGAACTAGTGCATCCCAAGCAAGTCATCGGCAGAAATACTATCACGGCTATGCAATCAGGTATAATATTTGGTTACATTGAACTTATTGAAGGCATGATCCGTCGAATACAACAGGAATTGGGAAGCAAAGCAAAGGTGGTAGCTACCGGCGGTCAGGCTTACCCCTTTGCCGAAGAGATAGCAGCCATAGACGTAATAAATCCCGATTTAACCTTAATTGGACTGCGCCTCATCTATGAAATGAACAAGGAACAGTAATGCTTAGCAACAAAACCATAATTTTAGGGATAACAGGGAGCGTTGCTGCCTACAAAGCAGCAGAGATTGCCAGCCAACTAACTCAGGCAGGGGCGGAGGTGAATGTAATTATGACCAAAGAAGCCATCGAGTTCATATCACCTTTCACCTTTTGGGCCATTACCGGTAGACCCGTAGTTACCAAAATGTTTGATTTAGCTTCTGAATTCAGCATTGAACATATCTCCTTAGCTAAATCTGCCGATATAATCGTCATTGCCCCTGCTACAGCCAATATCATTGCCAAACTGGCTGCTGGCATTGCTGACGACATGCTATGCTGCACGGTTCTGGCTACCAAGGCGCCGGCACTTATTGCCCCAGCTATGGAAACCAATATGTATAATAATCCAGCCACCCAGGATAATCTGTCTAAGCTTAAAGCCCGCAACTTTGTGATTATTGCTCCAGCCACAGGCCGGCTAGCTTCAGGTAAAGAAGGGCCGGGGCGACTCGCCGATATCACTGATATTATAGGCAGCATCCGCCAAGTACTAGGTAGGGGTGGAGACCTGGCTGGCAAACATATCTTGGTTACCGCAGGCGGTACTCAAGAGCCTATCGACCCGGTTCGCTATATCAGCAACCGCTCCTCAGGGAAAATGGGCTATGCCCTGGCTGAAGCAGCCCGTGCCCGGGGAGCTAAAGTAACATTGGTTACAGCACCTGCCTCTTTACCCGAGCCTGTAGGCGTTGAGGTAGTCAAAGTCAACACTGCTCAGGAAATGCATCAAGCAGTAGAGAAAGTAGCTACCCAGGCTGACGCCCTGGTCATGGCAGCCGCCGTAGCTGATTACCGTCCGACAAAGGCGGCTAAAGATAAGATTAAAAAAGGAGAGGCAGGGTTAACCTTAGAGCTGGAATGCACCACGGACATTCTAGACAGTGTCAAAGGAAATCTAGTTAAAGTAGGCTTCGCCGCTGAAAGCAGCAACCTGGTGGAAAATGCTAAACAGAAGCTAAAGCAAAAGGGGCTTGACCTTATCGTGGCCAACGATATTACGGCCAGTGATAGCGGGTTTGGCGCCGACAGCAATCGAGTAACCATAATTGACCGGGAAGGCAAAGTTGACAGCCTGCCTCTCATGCCGAAATGGGAGGTAGCGGACAAGGTTTTGGACAGGGTAGCGAAGCTCCTTCCAAAGCCGAAATCTCGATGACCAAACAAGCTTTGAATTTGTTCAGCTATCAAGATTTCTTTCAGTTGACAGCCGATAGCTAAGATAGGTTTAGAGTCAATGTCTGAAATACCTAAAGCCTATGAGCCAGGCAAGATAGAAAAGAAACGGTATGATTTGTGGCTCAAGCAGGGCTACTTCTCTCCTAAGGTAGACCCCGGCAAAAAGCCCTTCGTCATTATAATGCCCCCTCCCAATGTCACTGGTGAGCTCCACCTGGGACATGCTCTGACCGCAACACTGGAGGATATTATGGTCAGGTGGCACAGAATGAAAGGAGAACCCTCCTTGTGGCTACCGGGAACTGACCACGCTGGCATTGCCACGCAAGTGGTTGTGGAGCAGCAACTGGCTAAACAAGGGCGGACTAAAGAGGAGATAGGCAGAGAGAATTTCACTAAGTTAACCTGGGAATGGGCTAATAAGAGCCGGCAGGATATCAGACGCCAGCATCAGCTACTGGGAGCTTCCTGTGACTGGGCGAGGGAGCGCTTCACTCTGGATGAAGGCCCGAGCAAAGCAGTCCGTACCGCTTTTGTCCGTTTGTACAACAAGGGATTAATCTATCGTGGAGAGCGGATGATAAACTGGTGTCCTCGCTGCCAGACTGCCCTCTCCGACCTGCTGCCAGACTGCCCTCTCCGACCTCGAGGTAGAACATAAAGATATTGTCGGACACCTTTATTATGTTCGCTATCCTCTAACCGAAAGCGAGGGTTTCGTCACCGTAGCTACTACCCGACCGGAAACTTTCCTAGGCGATACGGCTGTGGCGGTAAATCCCAAAGATAAGCGCTACAAAAAACTCGTAGGCAAGAGTGTCACCCTCCCTATTATCGATAAGGAAATCCCCATAATCGCTGATGATGCTGTTGATACTTCTTTCGGCACCGGAGCATTGAAGATAACTCCAGCCCATGACCCCACGGACCTCGAAGTAGCCCAGAGACATAATTTGCCGCTGGTAAATATCATGAACCCCGATGCTACCATGAACGAGAACGCCGGGCCGTATAAGGGATGGGAAAGGTTTGCCTGTCGAGATAAGGTATTAGCCGACCTAAAAGACAAAAACCTTTTGGGGAAAATCGAGCCCTACTCTCATTCGGTAGGACATTGTGGTCGTTGCCAGACAATGATCGAACCCAAAGTCAGCCTGCAATGGTTTGTCCAAACACAGCCCTTAGCCAAAGCTGCCATAGATGCTGTTAAAGATGGCAGGGTCACTATACTTCCGGAACGCTTCGCCAAGACATATTTTGACTGGATGGAAAATATCAAGGATTGGTGTATCAGCCGACAACTATGGTGGGGGCATCGCATCCCGGTATGGTATTGCCAGGACTGTGGCAAGTTTACGGTATCGGTAGATGAACCTTTAGCTTGTACCCATTGTGGTTCAAAACAAATCATCCAGGACCCTGATGTCCTTGATACATGGTTTAGCTCAGCGCTATGGACACATTCTACGCTGGGCTGGCCAGAGGACACTGATGACCTCCGCTATTTCTATCCCGGCTCGGTAATGGAAACGGGCTACGACATCCTTTTCTTCTGGGTTGCCAGGATGATTATGATGGGGCTAGAGGATACCGGTGAGATACCTTTCCACACCGTTTACCTCCATGGCTTAATCCGGGATGAAAGCGGAGAGAAGATGAGCAAACTGCGAGGGAATGTTATAAACCCCGCCGAAGCTATAAGCAAGTATGGTATTGACGCTCTCCGATTTGCCCTAACCACGGGGACTTCACCAGGGAATGATATAAATCTGGGCAAAGGTAAATTGGAATCCAGCCGCAATTTTGTCAATAAATTGTGGAATGCCACCAGATTTATCCTTCAGAGCCTGGACGTTGAAAGGCTAGAAGATCAGGCAATAGAGCTCCAACCGCGGAGAATAGAAGACCAATGGATTAATAGCCAGCTCAACAAGCTTGTCAAAAATGTTACCGGGCTGATGGAGGAGTTCCAATTTGGTGAAGCAGAGCAGCAGATTTACGATTTTGTCTGGTCGAAGTTCTGCGATTGGTATATTGAAATTGCCAAAATACGACTTCGTAGCCAATTAACTCCTTCACCTTTGCCCTTCCTGGCCAATACACTGGAAAAATCACTGCGCCTTTTGCATCCTTTCATGCCTTTCGTTACCGAGGAATTGTGGCAAAGCTTAAAGCAACGCCTACCCACTAAAGACCAAATGCCGGCTTCCATAATGATAGCCTCTTATCCTCTCGCCGACGATAAAGCCTTTGCCCCAGAAGCAGAGCGAGTGATGGATTCTGTAATAGAGGTTGTCCGCTCTATCCGTAACGTTCGGGCTCAATATAAGGTAAGTCCAACCAGATGGATTGAAGCCCAAGTTTATGCTGATGAGCTTCTTTCGGGGCTTACTACACAAGCGAATATAATAGAAACACTGGCTAAAGTTCGGCCCTTAACAATACTCGGTCGCCAGAAAAGGGAACCCACTAAAGATAAAGCCCTGGTTTTGGTGTTGAAAGAGGCTGAGGTAGTTTTGCCTTTGGCAGGCATGGTGGACAAGCTTGCTGAAGAACAACGACTGGTAAAGGAAAGCGAGGAAATCAAAAGAAGAATTGCCCAACTTGAAGACAGGCTAAGAGACAATGCCTTTTTAAGCAAAGCGCCATTTCAGGTTGTTGAGATAGAGAAACAAAAGCTTGCTGTGCTCAAAGATAAATTGAAGAGGTTACACCAAGAATTATCTCAACTCAGCTCTTCATCGGCTGATAGCTAAGGATTATTGGCTTTCTGAAGGTGCGAATCGAAGCGATTTAGCTTTTAGCTTCAATAGCCCATGCAATTTTGTCAGGGCTTTTTGGGTATCGCTAGCCATGCAGGATTTATCACGCTTTTTTATACGATACTTAAATAGCCAATAAGTAAATTCATTGAGCTCGCTCAGCCTTATGGACCTGAGCTGAGGATAATGTCTCTCTTTTCTGAACTGCTTTAAAAGGGAAAGTTGAGTGGCACCATAAATGCGTTGGTAGACCTCGTCGACTACTCCGTCATCGTTGTTCAAACCTAAAACTCTCTTTTTCTTTCGTATCTCTTCAGTTACAGCCAAAATGAGAAAGTTTTCCACAAGAATGCCATAGAGATAGTTGAGGTGAGCCTGGTATTTAGAAGCACCGATTAGATTCTTAAACTCGTCTTTAGATAATTCTACTGGTGGTGTATCAAAGAAAAGAAGATTAATCCACTCCTTTTCTGGAATAAGTCCATCGAACTCTTCGCATAACCTCTCCGCCAGAACTAGCCAATCGAAGGCTTCGCTGTCAACAAGATACTGATAATGTCGCCCGTCGTAGTCCTCTTCAGGACTACTCCAGAGGCGAA
>SMTZ1_10010138_pt1 | contig 10282 bp, 7 predicted proteins | sample DeeMarSWOR136_30_FD_25667 | JGI IMG/M metagenome (IMG submission 25667) | reverse complement strand
TGAAAGTCGCTTGATTCTTCGGCCTTTTGCTTGAGGTACCTATTTTCATTTATAAGTGCGATCTGCTTCAAAGCTTTTCGGACAACTGTTCTTAAACGTTCCGGATTAAAGGGCTTGGTGATATAGTCATAAGCCCCGAGTTTCATTGCTTGCACAGCACTTTCTACTGTTCCATATCCTGTAATCACAACAACGATTGTGTCGGAATTGACCTCCTTGACTTTACGCAAGATTTCTATCCCATCCACACCTGGCATCTTCAGATCAGTAATAACTATATCAAAGAAAGATTCTTCAACTTTTTTTACGCCGATAGAACCGGTTTCTGCTATTTCGACATTGTGTCCCTGCTTTAATAAAACCTTTTGTAAGCCGAGAAGCATATCATGTTCGTCTTCAACAACTAAGATACGACCTTTGTCTTCCATATTTTTTAATTTTCTCCTACTGGTAATCTAATAATGAAGGTGCTTCCTTCACCGACCTTGCTTTTCACGTCGATAGTGCCATTGTGCTTTTGGACAATTCCGAAACTTACCGACAAGCCCAGCCCCGTGCCTTCTCCTGTTTTCTTTGTACTGAAGAAAGGGTCAAAGAGCTTGCTCAAATGCTCTTGCGGGATGCCACAACCTGTATCAGAAATTTCTATCTCTACAAATTCACCATCTTCAGTAAGTTTTGTATCAATAGTTAATGTTCCTCCCTCTGACATCGCCTGTAAGGCATTTATTATTATATTGACAAATACCTGCTGAAGTTTATCGGTATCTCCTTGTACATCAGGAAGTTCCGGGGCCAGATGTGTGGCAAAACTAATATTCTGTAATTCTGCTGGATGGGTTGTTATCGCAACGGCTTTTTTTATAACATCATTAATGTTCAATATTCTCATTTCAGGTTCAGACTGACGAGCAAATTCTAAAAGATCCTTCACAATTCTGCCCGCCCTGTTTGTTTGTTTCATCACCACCTCTAAATTCTCTCTGCAACTGTCATTATCTTTGCCCAGATCGTCGAGGGTCATTTGGGCATAAATAGAGATCGTGCCTAAAGGATTATTTATTTCATGAGCCACTCCGGCAGCCAACTGTCCTAAAGTTGCCAGTCGCTCCGATTTCATTATCTGTTGACTGGTATGTTCCTTTAACTTGTCGTCTCTTTCTTTTAGTGAAGAGGCCATAAGATTGAATGTTTCTCCCAATTCTCCGATCTCATCCTTCGATTCAAGCTTCACTTGGTATTCTAAATTGCCTTTTGCTAACTGGCGAGAGGCAAATGCTAAGTGTTTGATCGGCTTTAATACCCCCTTGGCCAGGAACCAGGAAAAAATGAGCGCGATAATCATTCCAACAATCGTTATTCCTAAAAAATTCAATATGGCACTTCTTCTAATATCCGCAAACTTCTCTTCCAAAATCCCGGTAGAGAGAATACCGATTGTTTCTCCGTTGATATCCCTTATTGGTTCGTAGGCAGCTATATACCAATCATTTACCACAAAAGCCCTGTGTATCCATGGCTGCTGCTTTACTAATACCTGATCATATACCTCCTTGGATACCCGAGTCCCAATTGCACGGCTTCCATCTTTTCTTTCAACATTGGTTGAAATCCTCAGGTCCCCTTGAAAGATAGTTGCTATGCCAATATCTTTTCCTTTATATTTTGCGTCTTGATAGAGCGTCTGTTTGACTTTGTCGACGATTTTAAAGTTCCGATTAAGCAGATTCCCACCATACAATACGCCGAGCAAAGTGGCATCGCTATCCAGAACAGGCGCAGCTGTTTTTATCATCATTGCCGAAGTCTCCTCGATCTCAGGCGTTAGCTTTGCCTTTGGAGTAGGGATAAATTCCGCATACGCTTTCTCAGCAAGATTTGTTCCTTCTTTTATGAGTTCGTCCCTTGGGACTATCACTATTCCAGCAATTATTTCCTCCCCCGCCAATACTTGTCTCACGAATGGGTCGTTTGCTTCGTCATCACCATAGACTGATGGATTTTGGGACCTAACAATAACTCGTCCTTTTTTGTCTGCAAGGGTTAATATATCTAAAGACCTACTTTTTCTTATTCCCTCCAGTTCCTTTCTCAGTGTTTCTACATCCTTTGCTAAGAGAGCGCCCTTTATGAAGTATCTCTGGGCAGATAGATGCACTATGGCTTTAATTTCTTGAATTTCATCTTGATATATGTGCCTGGCTATGTTCAGATCAATTCTCACATTGTCCTCAGCCTGACTGATTATGCCGGTGCCGATTAACCGCATGGCCACAGCAGTGGCAACCAGGCCGCATATAATAATCACTGCCAGAAAACTAATAATTAACTTTGTTCTTAATGAAATCTTCATAGATTTTCCTGAAAAGCTGCAAAACTTTCTGAAATTTATGACCTATTGTAAAAAGCTGAAAAACACCATATAACCTGATACATTACTAAAGTTGCCAAAGCATCCCTATTTTTCTTCTTTCATCAAATCATAGGTTATGTGATAAACTTCACCATCATATTCTGTTTTGACTTTATAACCGGAGTTATGAAAAATAGCCAACATTGGTCTATTTCCGGGTAATACTTTAGCGTAAAACCGTTTTACGCCACGCTGCTTGGCAATCTGAGTAAGATAAGCCAAGAGGAAAGTTCCCATCCCTTTTTTCTGCCATTCATCTTGTACAAGAAACGCAATTTCAGCAGCTTCTGTCTTGGGATCAAGATAGTACTGAGCAATAGCAACGACCTGTTCTCCTGAAACACTAGGTACCGTACCTACAATAGAAATGTCCTGAATGTAATCGATATTCGTTAACTGCTGAACATCTTTGTGAGGAAATGCGACCGTTTGAGCCATATATCGCGTCCGAATAGAAGAAGGGCTTAGTGAATACAGCATTTCGGACAAAGCTGATTCATCGGTTGGTTTGACAGGCCTAAAGAATATTTCAGTACCATCGTGCAAAGTATCATAACGTTCTAATTCTTCAGGATATGTAATTCTTTCGGTATCCAGCTCTATTTGGTCGGCATATACATATTTTTGTGCCTTTGCTGCTTTAATAAGCTGGGGTCTGAATTTGGGGTCAGCGATAGTGATTAGTGCCAGCACACGTTCCCGAATACTTTTGCCGTGGAGATAAGCTGTTCCATATTCGGTAACCACATAGTGGACATCTCCTCGCGTTGTGACCACACCCGCTCCTTCAGTCAAATGCGGGACAATCCTACTGATCTGGCCATTCTTCGCGGTCGATGGCATTGCAATAATGGCTTTACCGCCTCTGCTTTTTGCTGCCCCACGAATAAAATCGACTTGTCCACCTATCCCACTGTAAAACTTATAACCTAATGAGTCAGAACAAACCTGTCCTGTTAAATCAATCTCGAGTCCGACGTTAATTCCTATCATCTTTTCATGTTGGCTTATAATCGCAGGATTATTGACATATTCGGTGGGATAAAACTCAAAGAAAGGATTATTGTCAATGTAATCATAAAGCCGCCGTGTCCCCATACAGAAACTTGCTACCACCTTTCCTCGATTGAGAGTTTTTTTGGAGCATGTAATCGCACCGCACTCGATTAAATCAATTATCCAATCGCTGAACATCTCGGTGTGAACTCCAAGATTTTTCTTCTCTTTTAAGAATTCTGCCAATGCCTGTGGAATACGTCCTATTCCACATTCGATTGTGCTGCCATCTTCGACAAGTCTGGCGATATTCTGGCCGATACGGCGTAAGGCCTCATCTGGTTCGGGTATCGGGATTTCAATGATATTCTCATCAAAAGGTACTAACATTTCTATTGTCTCGACATGAATAAAACTATCACCGAATGTTCTGGGCATGCGGCTGTTAACCTGTGCTATTGTATATCTGGCATTAGCAACAGCAGATTTGACAATATCTACAGAAACACCCAAACTACACAAACCGTTAGCATCTGGTGGTGATACACTTATCAACGCTACATCGATCGGAATTCTGCCGGCCTCAAATTCAAAAGGAATCTCAGATAAAAATATTGGCGTATAATCACCGATACCTTTGCTCAAAGCGTCCCGAACGTTATCAGCAATAAAGAAGCTGTTCATCTTGAACTTTTCGCGGAATTTCTCATCGGCATAAGGTGCAGCCCCCATTGTCAACAGGTGTATAATATGAGCATCGTAAATGTGGGCCGAATGCTTAACTAAGGCATCGACAAGATGCTGTGGTTGGCCGCAACCTGTTCCAATAAAAATACTATTGCCGGACTTAATTAACTTCATTGCTGAGGCAGCATTACCTATTTTGTCATTATATTTGTCTGTCCAGTTGAATTCCTGCATGAGTATCTCCGAATCAGTCTTTCTCCACACTCATTCTGGCATCAACGGCTATCGGCGTTGTGCCTTCAGGCCCAACTACATATGGATTTATATCTAATTCCCGAATTTGAGGAAATTCCGTAACCAGTTGTGAAAGTCTTTGCAGGCCTTCTGCTATTGCATCTATGTTGACCCCTTCCTCGCCTCGCACACCCTCTAACATCCGATATGTCTTCGTGCTGATTAACATTTGCTTTGCTTCTTCTGCTGTAAGCGGTGCCAGATAAAAAGAGACATCTTTGAGTACCTCAACCATTGTTCCACCCATCCCGAACATCATCAACGGACCGAAATGCGGGTCTCGATTCATTCCAAGAATTACCTCTTTGCCGCTCTTACACATTTCCTCCACAAGAACACCAAGAATATCAGCATCGGGCAATTTCTTTGGTATTCTATACATCATCAGATCAAAAGCGTCCATTACTTCTTTTGTGTTACCTAAGCCAACCCTGACTCCCCCTACATCCGATTTGTGCAGTATATCAGGGGACCAAATTTTCAACACAACAGGATATCCAAGTTGTTCGGCAATATTTGCCGCTTGTTCGGCTGTAGCTGCAACCGAGCCCTTAGGTGTTATAAAGCCATATGCTTCAAGGATCTCTTTAGCCTCGGTTTCGCCAATTTCGCGAACATTCCGTCTTAAGTGTTTTTCAATTATTGTTTCAACTTTTCTTCGATTAACAGCAAATAGCTTTACCACACGCTTCGGTCTGGATCGCCACCTGACATAGTCAGCCATTACTTTAATTGTTGCAACACTGCTTTCCGGCGAATCATATTGCGGTATCTTGCCGCTTCGTAAAATTTTTACTCCTTCTTCAACTTTGCCGGCGCCTAAAAAACATGCAAAAACAGGTTTTGTCTTTTTTCGCTGTGATACTCTGACAATGGATTCGGCTGTGGCCGCCGATTCAGTCATTGCTTGTGGTGTTAGAAGTATCAGAACAATATCAACATTAGGATCATCCAGCACGGCAGAAAGCGCAAATTCATACCGGTCAGCTAAAGCATCTCCAAGAATATCTATCGGGTTGTACAAATTTGCGGCTGGTGGCAGGCAGCCGGCCAGTTTGTCCACTGTTGCATCAGCCAACTTGGCGAAAGTAAGACCTTGCCTTTCAATAGCGTCTGCGGCCATAATTCCAAGCCCACCGGCATTAGTAATAACCGCAACACTGGATCCTGCAGGAAGTGGCTGATTGGCGAAGGCCTGGGCGTAATCAAACTGCTGCTTTATAGAATTGCAGCGAATGATCCCGGAACGTTCAAACACTGCTTCATATGCGGTTTCGGTGCCGGCAAGGCTTCCGGTATGAGAGGAAGCTGCTTTTGCACCGGCTGACGTGCCGCCGGATTTTATCAAGATTATCGGTTTACTATGGGAAATCTTCTCCGCTTCTCTTACAAAAAGATTACCATCTTCTATACTCTCCAGATAGCCCGCGATAACTCCGGTGTCAGGGTCATCCCCAAGGCTCTTCATCATATCCAGTTCATCAATATCAGCTTTGTTGCCTATGCTGACAAGCTTGCTAAAACCAATACCCTTCGCATTGGCTATATCAAGGATGGCTGCCAATAATGCCCCTGATTGCGAAAGATATCCAATTGACCCTGCCGAAGGTAAATCCCCCCCGAAACTGGCATTAAGATTGTTTGCGGGGACTATCACACCCAGACAGTTTGGACCAATAACCCTGATGCCAGCGTGTTTAGCAATTTGAATAACTTGTTGTTCAAGTTCTCGTCCTTCCTTACCAATTTCCTTGAAACCAGCAGTGATAATAATGACTGATTTTACTCCTGTCTTTGCGCATTGCTGCATAACTTCTGGGACTGCTTTGGCGGGGATTACTATAATCACAACGTCTGGAACCTGGCCGATAGATTCGATATCCGGGTAGCATTTCAGACCATTTATGGTTTCGGCTTTGCGATTAACGGGGAAAATTTTACCCTTGTATCCGGCTTCAATCATGTTTGCAAGAATTTCAGCCCCAACCTTGCCTTTTTTCTCAGAGGCGCCGACGATTGCAACAGAATCAGGATTTAAAAAATTTTCAAGACTCATAATAGTCAATAGTCCTTTCCAACAAACATTTTAATAAAAATTCCAATAATTTGCAAGCGCGATGACAAGTTCTTTAGGATACGTAATTACGCAGATTAAGCTTCAATTACTGGGCCGCTTGTTTGAGAAGCTAAATGATTCGCTATAGAGCAGAAAAGATCCCTGAGCCAGTCAGGTCTGCGGGATTGTGGCATAACGATCAGAGAAGGTTTCTCTTTTTCTATGACTTCCAGTTCAAGCTATTCGACGATGTGAATGTCGTTGACGGTAATCAGGTTGGCAGCTATGTGAACATAGCTGATGTTGAAGTAATTGATGGCTACTTTACCGTAGAGTTGGATTTCGGAAGTGAAGTGTTCGACGGTAGTTCCGTCTAGTTGGAGATTGGCATTCGGCCGGGTTAACTTGAGGACCCGAATGTCTACACCACGTTAAGTCCACGGCAGGAGATGACGGTGGCTCCGCATGCACTTTATGCAAGGAAGGCGGGTGATAGTGCCAGCATTGAGATGCCTTACTCAAGGAGCGTTTCGACCGGACTGAATGTTTTCATGGTCACAAACACAGGTTCGGGCAAGGGTATTGTCAGCCTCGGGGCCAAAAATGACAAAAAACTAAAACACACACCGGTTATTCTATTTACTGCCCACAGCGATACCATGACCGCCAAAAAAGCAAGAAAACTTGGTGCCGGGGATTACATAATAAAACCATTTGATCCGGAAGAACTAGCGAATAAGGTGGAACAAATTTTAGCTCAAGGAGCAGTTCCGTGAGAAAAATATTGATTGCAGATCATGAAATGGACTTGCAACTGATGCTTGAGGAAAGATTAGTGGCTGAAGGATATTCCGTCATCACCGCGGATAATGGCTATGACGCTTTAACTCTGACATAATCAAGAGTTCCCGACCTCATATACTCGATGTAATGATGCCGAGTATGGAAGACGGAGAAGTTGTTGAAAAGCTAAAAGAATATATCAGAACCAAAAGTATCCCTGTGACATTTTTAGCTGCTTTTCTCTCCAAGAATGAAGAATACAAAGAAAACCACATAATCGCCGGCAAAATCACTTTTGCAAAACCCATTGACACAGAAGAGCTGTTGGCCTAAATGAAAAGACTTCTATGCAACCTGGTTTCCTCTCTTGATCATCCCATCTTTCCGCAACTGCACCACAAACCGGTGTCATGGTCTGAGTAAAAGTTGCAGGCGATCTTAAAAAATACTTCTATGTTTTGCTAGGATCATAGAAGCTTCGGCTTGACCAGGCAGGATTGTCCAGTTGTCCACATCAGCTTTTGTGGTGCACCTACGACCAGGCTACAACCCAAAATTCAAATATCACACAAAATCGCAAAACTACAAATTCATAAGCTTAGTAATATCAAATACTTAAAAAATCTCGGAAAAGGTCAACATTTTATATATCCGTTAGACTGACTTAATACAATTATAGACCTTTAATTAGGACACCAAATAAGCCCGTGGTCGCAGATGAGACATCTGATGCGGTCATTTCTGAGTTGAGCGAAATATGCCGATTTCTGTTAACCCCTTTATTGTGGACATTCCAAGCCCAGAACTCCCCGGTCCATACACTCAACGCATATGCGTTGATAGGTATTGGTCGTTTAACACTTTGGAAACTGAACGCATAAAACTCACAGCAACGCTGAAGTTTACTTTTTGTGTCTATTACAAGCGACAATCCACTATTTTTGCTCTAAAACTCATTCCCAAAAACCCAAAACTACCTTGTAAATCACGTGCTCAAATCAAAATGGAAGGAATTGAGCGGGCAAGACAGTAGCAGAGCCTGATTGGCACAAATAGCATCGAATCCAAAGCTGATTTAGCAAGATATCTTGACATATCAAGGGCCAGGGTAACTCAAGTTCTGAGACGATTGTCAATGTTTAAGAGTGCTAACAAAAAAGGGAGCACTTCAAGCTAAGAAGATCTGAGAACGGCTGGTTTTTGTTCAGCAGAACTCGACAAGGTGTTGGCAAACGATGATCATAAAGAGGGCAGACCGAGGAAGGGGTGAAAGATTTCATTTTGAGAAGCTTGACAGTAAATATTCGAAACTGTATGTTATTTTTTATAACCCATAAATAAATGTGAGATATGAAGTAGGCATTCTGGTTCGTATATCAATCAATAATAATTACTTTCTGCTTTTAGAAGAATTAAACTTATGATTATTCGCAAAGAAATACAGTCAGATGTTGGAGCAATATCCGATATCACTAAAGCGGCATTTGAACATCATCCATATAGTAATAATACGGAACAATTTATTATCAATACTTTGCGAGCCGCCAATGCACTGACTATTTCACTTGTCGCAGAAGTTGATGGAAAATTGGTGGGACACATAGCCTTTTCGCCTGTAACTTTTTCAGATGGAAGTGAGAATTGGTATGGTCTCGGCCCAATCTCTGTAGAGCCTGATTACCAGAAACAAGGTGTCGGAACAAAGCTTGTTAATGAGGGCCTACGCTTGTTAAAAGACTTGGGGGCTGCGGGGTGTGTTCTTGTTGGTAATCCCAACTATTATGAACGCTTTGGTTTTAAAAGCCCTAATGGGCTAAAACACGAAGGTGTCCCTCAAGAAAATTTTCTTGCCTTATCATTTTGTAACAGAATCCCTGCGGGGGTCGTACAATTCCACCAGGCCTTTTCTGCAACCGAATAATATAATTAAAACCAATTTACCAACAGGAAAACAACACAAAATAGAAGTTTATATTCCATCTTTTTCGATACTTTCAGTTCTGTCTCCATTTTGGTACTACATTAGTCTTCTTTTCCGGCTTGATTCGCACCCCTATCTTTACGATATAATCAATTGTATGAAGAAGGTCTGGATTTACAAACGGAAAGATGCTAGAGGTTGGTGGGTGGGCTGGTATGAAAGCGGCAAACGTAAAGCAAAGGCTCTGCCGACGAAAGAACTTGCTGAGCACTTCAAACAAATCAAATACACTCAGCTCAATTCCGATGTTTTTACAGGTCAAATATTAGCCGATTGGCAACAAATGGTCAATGAATATCGAGAAGCCAAAAAAGTACAAGGAGTCACTGAAGGAACACTTTATGAGCATTCGCTCACACTCCGGAATTTTGAACGAATCTTTGGAAGGTGTAATTCAAAGCAAATTACCCAAAATGTTATTGACAAATTTATATTCGAAAGAACGACAGAAGTAAAGCGTCCTACTCTGAACAAAGACATAAGAAATATAAAAACATTTGTAATCTGGTGCAAGGAACACAGATATTTGAATGGAAACCTCAGACTCAAGGAACTGAAGTTAGATGAAAAACCGGTGAAATCATTAAACAATGCTCAGGTTAAGAGCCTACTTAAAGCAGCAGAATTTCATTATTCAATGAAGATAAGAATCTTATTAGCTTTGGGAACCGGACTTCGACGAGGTGACATTGAAGCATTGAAAGTATCTGACATTGATTTTGAAAAGAACTGTATTACCACTTCAAGCAAAAAGACAAAAAAGAGTATGGGCGCTCGTCCGGTGCCGGCTGCTATAATACAAGAGTTGAAAAAATTCATCAACGGTTCGACTTCTGAACAGCAGAGATTGTTCAATGATAGTTTCAACTACAAACAGTGGAGGAAAATTCGCAAGAATGCCGGCCTGTCCAATTTTAAGTTTCACGATATTCGAAAAACATTTGCATCCGTTCTTGCACAAAAAGGCGTTTCAACCGCCGTGACCCAAAGGTTACTCGAACATTCTTCTCCGCTTCTAACGAATAAGGTATATACCAACGTTGATCCTGTGCTTCGTTACTCCATAAATCAG
>SMTZ1_10009381_pt1 | contig 10284 bp, 15 predicted proteins | sample DeeMarSWOR136_30_FD_25667 | JGI IMG/M metagenome (IMG submission 25667) | reverse complement strand
ATTCGAAAGGTAGGTCTTCCTCTGAAAAGGCGCACAGCCCCCGTAATGTCTCAAGCAATCCCATCTTGAAGCGCCTCAACCCTTCAGGCAAGACACCCTGGGGTGTAGCCCTTCGGCACGTGATCAGAGCTCTCGCTTTCTCCGGGTCAAGCTCGATCTTTACGGGAACCTCTGTGTCGTTTGCCTGGTATACCACGTTCGTCTGTTATTCCTGTGAGTGAGGAAAACAACGTTCGTCCAGCTCTTGCCTTTGCGGCGAGGTGTTGAACCAGTCGAGCACGGGGGAAAAGACGTGAGCGGGAAAAGATGATTACACTTTCACTTCGATTTTCGTTTCTCTCGATGCTTCCTCCTGATTTCTTCTGCCAATTCAGCCCATCGTTTCTTCACCATCATTTTGGGAAATGACGATTTCATCAAATAGGGCAGCGCATTGTTTTCAAAATCCCCTAATAGCCTGGCAACGTTTTCCTTGAGTTCGCGCTCCCTGACACCGATCTGCGTAATTTCCCTGTAGTACTCTACGGTATCACCCAAAGCCTCTTTGGCCATCTGCTCAAAGGAATTCGTAGGAACAATATCCTCGAGACACTCTTGAGAAATCTCCGCTCTCCCTCGAACCACCAGCTTAAGGTTCCAAAAGTCCGCGTAGTAGTTTACGCTCTCATCGATTATTTCCAGTCTAAAACCATTCTCGAAAGCGAACTCCTTCATGTGCCTCCCTATGACTCCCTCCATGCCAGCAGAATGTCGCCACGATTATATCCGCTCTCTCGAAACAAACTCAAGGGCAACATTGTTGACATGGTGCGGTGGCTGGAGTAAGTTGGCCCGAGATGGATACCTTGGGAGGACACAACCGATGATGGATCAACGGCTCAAGGAAAGAAAAAACGTGGCTTATGAGGAGCACGACCCCAGTTATGGATCAGTGTTCGTGTATGAAGAAAAGCTGATTAGCATCAAATCAAAATATCAGAAGATTGAGGTGTTACAGACAAAAAACCACGGCAGGATACTCCTTATCGATGATTTCATGATGCTGACCGAGGATTCGGAGTTCATATACCATGAGATGATGGTCCATGTTCCCTTAACTGCTCATGATTTAGCGAGGAAGGTTCTTGTTATCGGGGGTGGAGACGGAGGCGTGGCCAGAGAACTACTGAAGTATCCACGTTTGGAAAGAATCACCCAGGTGGAAATCGATCCAGAAGTAGTGGAAATCTGCAGGCAGTTCTTCCCTGAAATCACAAAGAGCCTTTCAGATCCCAGGGTGAACTTGATCATCGGGGATGGCATACACTATGTCGAAGATCTCCGGGAGAGTGTTGATGTTATCATCATTGACTCCACCGATCCTTTCGGGCCCGCTGAACTCCTGGTAAGCACGGAATTCTACCGGGCCTGCCGCAGAGTGCTTCGTGAAAATGGACTGTTAATGCAACAGATCGCCTCTCCCTTTTTCACCCCTGATGTCTTTGTCAGGGTCTTTCATAATATGCGTCAGGTGTTTCCAGTGGCTAACCCCGTCCTAGTCCCGGTCCCATTCTACGTGAGCAGCGACTGGAGCTTGGGACTGGCCTCGGCTTCGGACACGTTTTTCAAGAAAGAGATTCCACCGGGTCGTGGTAAATCCGTTGCGGGCCTGAAGTACTACAACCCAGAGGTGCACAGAGCCTCGTTCTCACTACCCAACTTCGTTCAGGATCTTTGGGAAAAATCCCGCGTCACACCTGAACTGGACTGAAATCTGATGCCGCTCTTCGGATGCTTCACGGCCTAGATGAAGTTATTTGCCTCCAAAAAGGTATGCGTTTTCCCTTTTGTCGTCCTCGCGCAATAAATCCCCAAGTAGCTCATCGATAGTATCATTTGGATGCCGCACCTTCATACGTGCCTCAATGTCCAGAAGGTCCATAACGTCATATTTCATGAAATCGATGACCAGACCATATCGTTTTTTGAGCCGTGTTCCTACTCTTTTCATGTCCTGAACCAGACGTCTTGTCTCCTGTTCGTCCATTTGCTCACGCATTGCAACCTGGTCAGTTCTAACCTGCGTTTCCGTTCTTAGGCCAAGCTCTTCCACGGGTTGTCCAGGGGTCGAGGCCAGTGCAAGGCTATCCGGGAAACACCATATACATGGAATGAACAAAAGTGCAAAAAATGGTAATTTCACCTTCCTGATTCTATCAATGCTTCTTTTCATTTCGACCTCCCTTGTCCATATGCGGCCCTCGGGGCACGCGGCTGCCCAAAGAGCTTTGGTCTACTACAAGCAAACATCGTGCCTCTTTCGCCGATACCACTATTCTCTTTTGCTGTTTCGCTCCCTGATACTCGGTCGCAGTAAGGACACAGCCCCACCGCCTCAAAGCGGCGTGCGCCCCTGGTCGCCAGAGATAGTTCTCTGCTGCCCTTTGCACTGTGGCAACTTTCATCGCCGCCTTCCTACAGAATGCTATATAGTTATACGCCTGTTGAGCACTCTCCGCAATACAAATTGACCGGGTAGCCAATGTGCGGGATTTTGGTTGCCTTTTCGTAATGTCCTTGATAGCATCACTAATTGCATACAATTACGAATTGAGGATGCACCATGAAGGTAGAAGATAGAATGGTACGGTCAGTGGTGACCATCGGGCAAAGTGCGTCCATCTCTGATGCCATAAAACTCATGAAGAAGCACTCCATTCGCCATCTGCCCGTCGTCAAAGGACAGCAGTTCGTGGGTTGGGTCACGGCTGGAGACATTCGAGAGGCTTTTCTGGCCTCAGTGATCGAGCAGCTAACGGTCGGGGACGTGATGATCAAAGACCCCCTCACTATATCCCCCGAGGCGAACCTGGAAGAAGCGGCAGAGCTTCTCCATCGTCACCGCGTTGGTGGACTGCCGGTAGTCGTTGGTAGGCGGCTGGTCGGTGTCATCACCGTTGCCGATATTATGGCCGCCTTCATTGAAGTGATGGGAATTCTGAAGGAGAGTTCTCGAATCGACGTCATTCTTGGCACCAACCCGCTCGCCTTCGAAGAGGTAGCCAAGATCATTAGAGACCGTAGATGTGAAATCATGAGCGTTGGCATGTCAGCCCATCAGGATCGCAAAGACCGGATCTACTACCTCCGCCTCAGTAAATGTGACGTGCACGCCATGGCCAAGAAAATCCAGGAGGCTGGTTACCAGGTTGTATCGGTAACCGAATAGGAAGGTATGGGCAACAAGGCAAGAGAACCAACACACGGTACGATGAGAAAAAGGATAGATGAAATCCTTGAGGAGGTAAAAACCGCCCAGGCTCAAAAGGTCCACGTAAAAGAAATTCAGGGGCGAATCGCGCCGCATCTGGAGAAAGAGCCGTCCCTTACCGTACCCCTAATAGAGGCACTTGCCACTGTCGCATCTCCGCAAACTGCTCAACTCCTCCTAGACATGCTGCAAAGGGCGGAGAGAAAGGATGTCATCAGGGCCATAAAGAGGAGCCTGTATCGGTTGAAGCAACGCGGTGTCCGCTGGAAGGAGGAGCTTGCTGAAGCCGCTCCAGTGCTGCGACCTCCCGAGCCCGGGGAGCCCAAGGGATATCTAGGTCCCCCGGATGCTGCCGGCAGCAGGGTCGTCGTGGTCGTTCGTCCCCGTGTCCAGGGAGGTGTGCGCGCATTCCTCGGCATCGTGAACGACCTGGAGGGCATTCAGCGCTTCGAACCCAATGACCTTCGCACCAAGGGCGTGAACCCGTTCATAGACGCCCTTTCCTCAGAAGCCTTCCCGGTTGTGGAGGCCCCGGTAGGATATTGCGTTCAAGTACTGAAAGAGACTGCCGAACTCACAAAAAGATTGGGCAAAGCTGTACCCTTGTCATATCAAGATGCGAAAACGGGATGGAAAGAGATTGTATGGAATGGTTCGGTACCCATTATCTATCACCACATACCCGAGGATACATTGCGAGACCAGGAAGGTCGTTTGCGGGAATCGCGTAGTTTGCACGGCGTTCCACCCTTCTCATCCTGGTTTCTGAATCCTGAACCTGTGAGAAAACACGTGGAGGCTGTGAAAGAGGCGGAGCAAAGTCGTCTAGCGCTTACCCCTCAGCAGCGAGATGCTCGACTTCATGACGTTTACGTGACCGCCCTGCAGGAGCTTTTCCCCGACGATGCAAGGCTTCTCTGGAAGAGACGACTCGAAGAGACGGCTTATGTTCTGTTGCAAACGGGGCGGGAAAAAGATGCCATGACGGCTTTGAGTGCGGCAGTGGATTTGCAGAAACCGCTGAACACTCTAAACCCGAATCCTTTTGTCTGGGCACTCTTATTGAAGTCTATATACGCGCTGATAGAACCTCAGCGGGTGGAGACACGGCAAGAGACCGGAGACTCTCGCATCATTACACCGTGACTCGCCACTGCTTCCTCAGCCGTGTTTTGTGCCACCCGTTGCCAGGTTGCTCTGCCAAGGCTCTTTCCGAGGTCTCTTTGGCGCTGTCAGCATTACTCTGAAATACGCAGCGTCACCCTGTCGCGAGGGTTCGCCTCACTGAACTATTCTTCATCGTGTGGCGTACCGTCGAAGCAGTGTTTTGATCTTCTCCCGGCTGCTTCTCACGTGGTCTCGGTCCCGAGAAAACACCTCCACGGTCAGCGTATCGTCATACCCGATCCTGACAATCTCCTGAATGATATCCTCAAACTCGATCGTACCGGCTCCGACGGGAAGATGGGTGTCCTCCTTTCCCAAATTGTCATTGAAGTGGAGGTGCCCCAGTCGCTCTCCCAATTTTGTGAGGAATGCTATACTACCCTTTCCCCGAGTCGCTAGGTTGGCGTGCCCGGTATCCAAGGTAAGTTTGAGCTCCGGAAAACGAGAGAAAAGCTCTGCAAAGTCATCCAGGTCGTCACAAAAGCTCGTCCTTGGCGGCAGGTTCTCCAAGCACAGGGTCACCCCAAGTTCACATGCCCTCTCATAGATCCTTTGCAGGCTCTCCAGTGCATGCAATTTTGCTCTCTCCCGAACAAAAACAGCCATCCCAGTAACATAACCAGGGTGGAGCACCATTTTCCGAACTCCGAGGACAATACCAACGTCCATGGCTGCAAAGATCTCGCGTAAGGAGGCTTCGCGCAGTCTTTGCGAGAGATCCGCCGTGCTCACGAAGGTGGGAAGATGTACCACAAGGCCCATGCCATATTGCTTCAGAATTCGCAAAATCTCTTCCTTCCGCTCTCGCACCTTCTCTGGGGTTGCCTCCGGTGGATCCATCGCAAGTTCCACATAGTCAAAACCTCGCTCGCCGATTTTCCTGATTTCCTCAAGCAGAGGTTTCACCGGAAAGTTCATCGCGCCGTACTGCACGCCACCCTCTTTCTTGCCTCTCGTACCCAAAGTCTTATGACGGCCGGGCTTGGAAGTCGCTCCACGGTTCTCTCTCTGTCGTTCAGGCGGGCCATCTGTTCATAGAGATCCGAGGGATTTTGCTGGGCTAAATTGAATACGGTATGTATCCCGAGTCGCGAAAAAAGCAGGTAATGTTGCGTGCCAACCCCTTTCAGAGTAATCAACTCCCCCCTCCTTACTAGTTCTTCGGCCTCAGATAAGGGCAAGCCCAACGCCAACAGGCCCTCTGTCCCTCTGCGTACAAGATCTTGAACTCTTTCAAAACCCACGCCTGAGAGCCCGTTGATCTGTCTCTGCTTCAACCCTGGCATGTCTCTGATGCGCGGAACGCGTGATATCACAGTGTACCGATCTATACCAACGAAAACCAATAGGCAGACAGCACCCAACAGCAGCCAGAAGATCCCCCGTCGCCACGCACCGCACCTCTCATGAATTGTCCTGAGCCAGCAGTACATGAGGTACGCACTTACTGAAAAAGTTGGAAATCCCAGGTATCCCAGTACTGGCATCTCGAAGATTTTCCCGCCCTCGAAGAATGGAACCGTGTATATCCATTTGGCGTGAGCCCAATAGTTCCACAACTCCCAAAGAACCCCACAGATGATGCCCGCCACCAAAAGGCCGAATAACGTTTGCAGCTCCCCTTTTTCTATGTCCCGCAACAGCGAGTAACCGCCGCGACGATATCGAACAGGGTCAATGAGGAGAGCAAATCCTATCCATACCAGGGGAAAGCAGTACTGCGGCAAGACAAGAGTGCCCAACAGAAAGAACAGGCCTAGACAGACACAGACTACTTGGAGTCTAACAGACACACGTAAGACGTGCCCCTGTGCCTTTTTCACCAGTCCTGTTGCCCGGACCAGGTGGCTCGTTTCGCATAAACCCGGAAGCACTGTTCCGTAAGCCACGGCATACCCCAGCCAACGCGCCCAAACGTCGTGCGGGACGTTGATATAGTGCCAGTTTTCCAGCCGAAAATTGAACAATTCAAAAATGCACCAGAGTGAGATGGACATGGGAATCATCGTGATGAATCGATGCGGACTATTCATCAGAAGCGATTCCCCTTTCAACCGATAGACCAAGGCATCTGCCACCAGAATGTACGACCACCAGGCAAAACAGTAGAAATAGGTGGTGAAGGGTTCCCTTCCCTGCCGCAACATCACCACAGCCAGGACAAATCCGGCAATTCCGATGACCCCGTGCGGCTTGATCCTATGGTTCACCTCGCCCTCGCATCTCTCTCAAGGGGCGAATCCTGCGGATACGCCTCTCCTCAAGACGCTCCCACCTGATCCGCATCGAAGATCTCTGAAAACGACCCGCCTTGATGATTCTGGTGGGCGTCACGATGTAATTGACAGCGACATCATGCTCTTCCAGAGGCACTTCATCGCAAACCTGTACGTCATCCACCAGTGCCACAATGGGCGTGTCCTCGTGCACGGAGCCAATCTCTCGCAAGATGGTATACTCCAAATCAAAGTAGCCGCTCCCCTTGCCAACCCTACCTCCCTGTAGTCCCACAGCAACAGCGCCAGTCACCAGGAGATCAACCTGCCCGATTTCATGCTTGGACGTAGCCAGCCGCTTCCCGAACTGCCGAACTCCGGAACTGCGGGCCGCCCTCACCCAGTCCTTGGTCCTAATCCCTCGCCGCTCTAAGAGATAGAACCCGTCTCGGAGCCCAGGGGTCGCCATGATCAACCGTTTGCCATCCATCACGGCATTGACTCGTACCTGCAACTGGGCTTGGTCAGGGGGGACCATGATGGTCTCTGCCGCCCGATATTCCCCTAACCGCCTCAGCCGCTGTGCGGCTCGATTTTGTCCCGGAAACGTCGGAATTGTGCCCTGAGGCTTTGAGCAAAATCCGTTCTCTTGAACCACTTGCCATATCTTTTCTCGGATGCGCCCCTTCGGCGTCTGGTGCCGCTGCCCGGTTTCTTGCCCATCCATGGACTGACGATAGCACGACGAAATAAACAGGGTCAAGCAACGATGGATACCCTATCTTGGTGTCCAACTGATACAAGTGCAGCTTTCGAGACGGTGCTTTCCCAACAGACAAGCGCTCCGGCCAACGGTTATCCTGGTGCCAGAAGCTCACATCGTTGCAGGCTCTGGACACGCCGAGCAGTGAGTCCACTGATACTTGGTTACCAGCCGGCTGCCGAGAACGCCAACGCCCCGCTGTAGACATCCACCCATCAATTTTGGTAGGAATAATAAGCACCATCGGTAATGATCTGCGCGACCGTCGATGGCGCAGCAAAGCAGGCACAGCTCTTTGAACGTGACTTGGCAGTGTTTTCTTGTTTCACGCTGAAAACTGACCGTGCTGATCGCAGGCATGACGTCATGGTCGGTCCGCTGACACATCGCTCGCCGCGTCGTGCGCAGGTCGGCGAAGGCCGGACTACCGGAAGGGTTAACTTGTGTCTCGCAGAGCCCGTGGCACCTGATTGACTCTCCCAATAACAAGTGCATGGGGGTGCGACATGATGAACTATGACCAGTTTCTAGAACTCGTGAAATACCGCAGGAGTATACGACGTTTTAAGCCCGATCCCATTCCGGATGACTACGTTCTCAAGATTCTCGACGCTGCTCACTATGCCATGTCTGGCGCTAACTCGCAACCATGGGAATTCATCGTGGTGAAGGATACCCAGGTCAAGCAGAAACTCTTTGAGACCTATCTGAAGGATCTGGAATTAATCTGGGCGATGGAACAACAGAGGACCGCCCAGTACCGTCATCCCGCCTTCAACGTCACCGCAGAAGAAAAAGAAAAGGCCTTCTCCATGTTAGGCGGATGGAGGGAGGCACCGGTGTGCATCGCCGTCCTCGAGGATCCGAGGAAGCAATGGGGATCGGTCATGGTTGCGTTCGGAGACCTCTACTATAGCAGCTCCCGGGACATCCTCAGCGTAACCATGGGCCACCTGTCCATGACCCTTCATCTGGCCGCTGCGTCACTTGGCCTGGGGTCCCAGAGAGTGGACGTGAACAACGAACACATCTATAAGGAAGTTCTTGGGCATCCCGAACCTCTGCGCTTGAACATACTGGTTCCCATAGGCTACCGGGCCTATGAGCCAGGACTACCCCACCGCCTTCCGCTAGACGACCTCATCCATTACGACCGCTATGACATCAACAAGTATCTGCAGAACGAAGACTTTCTACAGTACTTGGAACGGATCAGGAGCCTGGGCAGACCCGGCTATCGGGCAGCGATTGGTGAGGAGAAGGGATAGGGCCACCTGCTAGGCTGTGGTCTCCTGACCGCACGCCTCGTATGTTGGACTGGAACAAATCCCAGCAGGGTACTGGGATATTTGTCAGTCGCCAGCAGAAATCCCCTGCCATCGAGGCGCACTAGCCCTTCCCAGTTGCGCGGGTACAGATCGCCAGCCAATTGAAGCTGAATGGGTGCAGCATCCGTCCGCAGGACTCCTGCATCTCCATAGTCAAACTCTACGAGGCGCTCGACAGTTGCATGCCGCGAATGTGAGGAGCCTAGTTCATATTCTAGCACCAAACGGTCGGGGGCTGGTTTCAGCCGGGAGCGATTGCCTAGGAAGAAAAAGTTGCTGACCCAAAAGCGACCCGCTGGTATCGGAGGCAGTTGCATCAGTAACACGGTACTCGATGGTCGGAAAAGGAATGGTGCCCAGAGGTCTCATTGACATGTCAAAAACATGGGCAACTGGACGAGGATTAACCCTCACCCCATTGGCCTCATAGAGAGTAATAACCTTGTCCTCTGCAACGTAGGAGTCTCATTCCCCTTAGACGAGGGTCCCGGCCCCATGCTGACGTAACAACAAGTGATGAAAAAAGGCTCCTATCAGCCAGATCACAAAACTGGCAGCAAGCACAACCGGCAGGGCAAGATGCTTGCTGAAGCACGATAATGCCACAACGAAAAAGAGAATACTGGGTGCAATACCCCACAAAGTCCATTTTGTGTACCGTACCATCAAATCGTAATCACCTGGATGATCGTGGGCGAGCCATGTGAGAACGATCAACCCGTCCAGCGGCATGGTGCGATGAGACCTGCCAGCGATGGGTACTTCCTTCCAATCTGAGTGCAGAAGATAATGATGGTTATGCTAAACAGTAGTTTGTCAAGAAAACTCATGGCACGTTGTCACCTCTTGATCAGTGTGTCCTCACCTGAAAGCTAATGGCCTGTAGAAAATGAGGCCGTTTGCAGAGTGGCGCCCAAGTGTGGTTGCAACAACACCCTTCCAGCCCGATAGTACGACGCAACCTCTCTATCTTTGCAAGACCTCCAATACCTGAACCTAAAAAGCCATTTATTCCCTACTTTTTTCAAAACGCATTCAAGCTCACGAGTCTCATCCGTGTATCCGCCCGTTGCCCATCGTCCCCTCAGTCTCGCCGCCACCATAGCTCTTGCCACTCCCTCCTCGGGGAAGTCAATATCAAGATCGTAGAATCTCAAAGATATTTTTGAAAACTGTAAACGGGCCTGGGCGGCATAGCTCGATATCTCTTCAGGTGTGTAACTGCCTTCAAGCGAATGTACGGGGGCTCTGAGTTCGCATTGTTCAACAAATAACGTGCCTATACTCCTGACTTTCTGCACCATGGTTAGAGGCTTTTCGTCAGGCTCCTTTGAGGCCCATTCCGACAGTCTATCAAACTGTTTTTTGACCCGCTTTTGCTCACTTGGGAAAATATAGAGTACTGCCACTATCCCAAGTATCGCAATTAGACCAGCTATCACGATGTACTTGATTCTCACCACACTACCCCACCTAAGATACGATTAACCGAGGTCTGCCCAAAGTAGTGGTTTTCCATGGGCATACTTCTGTTATCCCCAACAACATACACGGAATCTT
>SMTZ1_10013823_pt1 | contig 10285 bp, 5 predicted proteins | sample DeeMarSWOR136_30_FD_25667 | JGI IMG/M metagenome (IMG submission 25667) | reverse complement strand
TGAGGACTTCTTAAAACAGTATATCTTTCAATCCTCGTAGGCAATGGTACCGGGCCACTGACACGGGCATTGGTCTTTCGGGCGTGTTCTACTATTTCCTTTGCAGACGCATCAAGAGCCCTATGGTCGTAAGATTCCATTTTTATTCGTATTCTTTCAGTTTCAGTAGCCATAACTAATCCTTATAGCCGCCCGTAGATTGCTCGAGGCTCTCAACTTTCAAAAGAACTGCCCTATATATTGTCTGTAGAGCTTTGAAATATATCGATTTATAAGATAAAAAAACATAAAAAAACTGTTTTTAGTCTATAGTTTCCCTGCTAATAACTAAACCTGTCTTAATCTGATTCTGGCAGGAAAGGCCTTTTTAAATTGATTATTGATTGATTATTAATGATTTGATGTTTATCGGAAAAACAACTACAAACTATTCAGTGATCAATCAATTCTCAAATTCGCCTTCCTTAAGAGTTTGGATCCAAATTCGATTTTGGCCAATTCATAACCATACAAGGGCACATGCACCCTAATAATGTTAATAAACCGTCCCTGATTGTCAAATCACAGACATGCCACAGCCCAACTAAGGTTACGCAAAGCCGTCCTTGGCGATGCTCGCTACGGCTGAAAATTCTGCAATTTACCATACACTTACATATATGTCAATAAAAAGCAAAAAATTTTTATTAAATTTAAAAAATTATCAATTTTGCAATTTGCTCCGGAACCTTCTCATAGGTTAATGGCTCCATTGTAAAGGTCCCTCTACCGGCCGTTAAACTTCTAATTTCGCTGGAATAACCAAACATCTCAACTAAAGGCACTTTAGCATCAATAACCTGCATATTGCCATGTACTCTACAATCAGTAATTAAACCCCTTTTCCCCAGCAAATTGCCCTGTACAGCCCCAAAATTGGCTTGTGGAACAATTACCTGTAACCGCATTATCGGCTCCAGCAAGACTGGTTCGGCCTCCTGGACCGCTTTCTCGACTGCAATCGCGGCAGCCTGTTCGAACGCCAAACTCGAAGAATCGACAGAATGGTATGATCCATCAATTAACGTAAGTTTAATTCCCACAACAGGATATCCCGCCAATACCCCGCTTCCTAAGGCGTCTCTGCCCCCTCTTTCCACATCAGGAATATACTCTTTTGGCACTACATCAGCAGAAACATTGTTCTGAAACTCAATTTCACGACTCCAATGGCCGTCTGAAGACATCAACGGCTCAACCTGTAAGATGACGTGGCCATATTGGCCATGACCGCCTGTCTGGCGTACAAATTTCCCTTCTGCCTGTGCCGAGTTTGTAATCGCTTCCTTGTAGGCTACACGGGGTTTGCCGATTCTGATATCAACACCTTTGTCTCTTATGAGCTTATGCTGAAGTATTTCCAGGTGCAATTCGCCCATTCCGCAAATGATTGTCTGGCCGGTATCGACGTCCTTCTTATATTCAAAAGTCGGATCCTCCCGTTTCAAATCAGCTAAAGCATCTGCCAATTTTGCTTTCTCCGCCGTGGTTTTGGGCTCGACCGACATGTTCATGACAGTATGTGGAAATGTAATACTTGGCAGAGAAACGGGCTTCTTGGGATCACAGATCGTATCACCAGTGAGTGTCTGTTTTAATCCTACAACTGCGACGATATCACCGGCCTGGGCTGAATCCAGAATTTTCCGTTCATTTGCGTGCATTTCAAATATTCTCGTAATATTCTCACGTTTATCGCGCTTCGTATTCAAAACTCTGCTGCCGGACTTCAATTTACCTTGATAAATCCGTAAAAAGCTCAAATCACCGTGTACATCGCTGGTAATCTTAAATGCAAGTGCCACCAAACTGCCGTTAATGTCGCATTTAATTGATATTTTTTTGCTCTCATCGGTCGGCTTATGTCCTATAATAACTTCTTTGTCCAATGGAGAAGGCAGATACGCCAGAACACCATCAAGGAGTCTTTGAACACCGACATATTTTAAGGCAGAGCCGACAAATATCGGATGAAGCTTGTTGCTCAAGGTCCCTTTTCTAATCGCCCTTACTATCATTTCACTTTCGATAGGCTTGTCATGGACGTAAGTGTCCATCAACTCGCTGTCATATTCGGCCGCAAGCTCAATCATCTCGCTCCTCTGTTGTTGAGCCGTCTGCTTAAATTCAGCAGGAATCTCAGTTTCTGTAAAAGTCGCGCCCATCTTTTCCGTCTGATAAAAAACCGCCTGCATTTTTATCAGGTCTATTATTCCGGCAAAGGAATCCTCCGCCCCAATAGGAAGCTGTAATATGATTGGATTGGCAAGAAGCTTATCCCGAATGAGACGGTCTCGCTCTGTGCTTGTACGCCTTCACTGCCATCAAAAACCGCCACTGCCCCATCGAGAACGCGCAATGATCTTTCGACTTCAGCGGTAAAGTCAATATGCCCCGGCGTATCGATAAGATTGATTTCAAGATTCTTCCACGGACATTTCGTCGCGGCTGAAGTTATGGTAATACCTCTCTTTTGCTCCTCCTCCATATAATCCATCACTGCGGTGCCATTGTGTACCTCTCCCATCTTATATGTTTTGCCCGTATAGTACAGTATCCGCTCGGTTACCGTTGTTTTGCCGGCATCGATATGAGCCATAATTCCGATATTGCGAAGTTTTTCAAGAGTGCTCGACATAATCCTTTTCTCATGTCTTACAAAAGGACAATCTCATGTAGCGGCCTTGTAATACAATTTCTTTGCCCTGTTCGACAATACACAAACTGTTATTTCTATATAAGAAAACTGCCACGGCTAATCACAAAAACGCACCGTGGCAGCTAAAAGCAAAAAGTTCTTACCAGGCAAAGTGGGCAAACGCCTTGTTAGCCTCTGCCATTCTGTGGATGTTCTCTCGCGTGGTCATCGCGCCACCTGTTTCATTATAGGCATCTATCAGTTCCGAAGCTAAACGCTGGCTCATCGGCTTGCCCTTCTTAGACCTTGCCGAGAGCAAAATCCACCTGAAGGCAAGTGATTGTTGGCGTTTGGAATTCACCTGCATTGGTACCTGATAACTCGCTCCCCCAACACGTTTACTGCGAACCTCGATAAGCGGCTTAACGTTGTTGATCGCCTTTTCGAACACCTCAAGAGCTCCGGCGTCTTTAACCTTCTCGTTTATCATATCCATTGCATCATAAAAGACTTTCTGTGCGGTACTTTTTTTGCCGTCCCACATCAGACAGTTGATGAATTTTGAAACCAATTTACTGTTATACTTCGGATCCGGCTTTAATTGTTGATTCGATGCTGTAAACTTTTTAGACATTATTTTCCTCAATTTGACTTTTAGTAACCAGCTCTTACTTTTCGACTCCGCTCAGGATCAAGAAAAATGCTTCATGCCGAGCGGAGATGAGGTATTCAATAATCTAACCGATCACCATATTGTCAATTCATTTTGCTTTCTTTGCTCCATATTTACTTCTACCCTGTTTACGGTTGGACACACCGGCACAGTCCAGAACTCCCCTGACAATATGGTAACGGACACCCGGCAGATCTCTTACCCGGCCTCCCCGAATGATCACGGTGCTGTGCTCCTGAAGGTTATGGTCGATACCGGGGATGTAAGCCGTAACTTCCTTACCATTGGTCAGTCTTACACGCGCGATTTTTCTCAAAGCTGAATTCGGCTTCTTTGGCGTCTGAGTTCTTACGATCAGACACACGCCTCTCTTTTGCGGTGAACCGCTGATATCAGAAACCCGCTTGTGACCTTTCGATTTCGCCCGAGGCCGTCTAACTAACTGATTTATAGTGGGCATAACTTTTTTAATTCCTGATTTTTAATCGCAAAATACTCTATCTTGTCGTTAATAAAACAGCCCAGTATTCTAATACAAACTACGCAAAATCCAAGAGATTTTAGGCTTCTAATGCAAAATTTTTGTAAATATTGCTAAAACAAGCTCTTAAGACTTCATAACCAGAAAATTCGCGCAGCAATTTCATAATTACAATTTGAACCGACAAGCGATATTTTCTTATGGTGTCGTATGGTAGAATCCCCACCAAATAAAATTAAACACAGAGACATCGAACCCACAGAACCGAAATGGAAGCTTCAAAACAAAACTCAACAAGTTAAAGCATTAAAAGAATTGAGGGAACAACCGCTGGATGTTGAAAAACTTAAAGCATTAGCCGCTTTGGCAAAGCAAATTCAGGGGCAGCGCCGGTAATAGTAATCCAAATGCACTGTCGGTTTTCGATGTGCAATGTGAAATCGGCAATCGAAAATCTAAAATTGATTTTGAATCAATTAATTCCCAAGGCTTCCCTGATGGCAGCATCTGCCTTCGCCTCAGCTTCTTTGGCTTCCTTGATTTCCTCGACCTCTTCAAATTCCTTCGGCAGTGGAGCTTCAACAAGGTGTTTGACCTTTATATCCAAATGCGGTTTGAAAGCCGTGCCTGCCGGTATAAGATGACCGAGTATGACGTTTTCCTTTAGGCCGTGCAGCTCATCCGTTTTGCCGGCTAAAGAAGCCTCAGTCAGAACCTTAGTTGTTTCCTGGAAGCTGGCTGCGGCGATAAAACTCTCTGACCACAGTGAAGCCTTCGTAATACCCAAAAGCAATGTATTGGCAGTAGCAGGCTTAGCTTTTTGGCCCATGGCTCCTTTGCCACCAATACTTTCTATCTTTTCATTGATAGGAGCTAGCTCTTTCTTGTCGATGATTTGGTCGACCTTTAAATCAGTAGCATCTCCAACATCGGTAATCTTGATGCTGTTTGTCAATTTTTCATTCTCTTTTTTGAACACGAATTTATCAACTACCTCACCCGGCAAAAACGAACTGTCACCAACGGTCTCTATCTCCACTTTTCGCATCATTTGAGCACAGATAATTTCAATATGTTTATCGTTGATGTTGACATTTTGTGAACGATACACATTTTGAATTTCCGTTGTCAGATACCTTTGCAGAGCTTCTTCGCCCTTAATTCGCAAAATATCATGCGGCACTAACGGGCCATCTGTCAGAGCGTCTCCGGCTTCGGCAAAGTCGCCCGTATGAACGTTCAGATGCCTGTCACGAGGGACATGGTGCTCCTTTTCCATGCCGGACTCACTCCTGATTATGATTGTCATTTTACCTTTGCGTTTATCACTTCTCAGCTCTACCCGCCCGCTGATCTCAGCCATAGCGGCGGGATCCTTGGGCTTTCGCGCTTCGAACACTTCGGTAACCCTGGGCAGGCCTCCTGTTATGTCCTGTGTACCTCCAGTAGCCCTGGGCTGATGGGCAAGCAATTGGCCGGCCTGAACCTGCTGGCCCTCGGCAACCTCGATTCTTGCACCGGCTGGTAAATAGTGAACATCAAGTATCTTACCGTCGGCATTTTCAATGATAATTTGCGGATGCTTGTCGCCCTTATGCTCGATGACTACTGGTTTACCGGCCTGCCCTTTTCGCTCTTCTTCAATACCAATGGTCTCGCCGACAATGATGTCAACGAAACGTATAAGACCGGCCACTTCCGCCAAAATCGGTGTCCGGTGCGGATCCCACCTGAATAAAGAGGTCCCAACCTTAACTTTCCGGCCATTATTAACCAAAACAGTAGCCCCATAAGGCACTTTATACCTGTCAAGCTCTCGGTCTTTTGCGTCGATAATGGCTATTTCGCCATTACGCTTAAGTGCCACTGTCGCTGTTATGCCTTCTCCCTGCTCGATTTCAACGGCATTTATATCGCGATACTGAACCTTTCCTGAATGTGTTGCTCTTTGTTCTCTTTCGAGAATAGCTCTTTCGGCAACTCCGCCGGTATGGAATGTTCTTAATGTCAATTGTGTTCCCGGTTCACCGATGGACTGAGCCGCTACAATACCCACAGATGCGCCTTGTTCGACTAATTGTCCAGTACTCATATCCCAGCCGTAACACTTCGCACAGACTCCAAATGGGCTGTCACAGGTTAGCGCGCTTCTGACCCTGATGGCATCAAGACCTAAAGCCTCGATCTTTGCCGCTGCTTCCGGGGTTATTACCTCATTCTCGTGGACGATCATTTCATCCGTTATTGGATTGCGAATATTGTCTCTGGCTGTTCTGCCAATAATAAGCTGAGACAGCGGAATGTTAATCTGCTCCCCTTTACTGACTGTACCTTTGGTAATTCCCTGCAAAGTCTGGCAGTCACGTTCAATGACAATTACATTTTGCGCCACGTCGATAAGTTTCCGCGTGAGATAGCCGGAATTAGCCGTCTTCAAGGCAGTATCAGCCAGCCCTTTTCGAGCTCCGTGTGTCGAGCTGAAGTACTCAAGCACAGTTAGACCCTCGCGGAAGTTAGATTTAATAGGTGTTTCAATAATCTCCCCGCTGGGCTTGGCCATTAGCGCTCTCATTCCCGCAAGCTGCTGAATCTGGTCAACACTTCCTCGTGCTCCCGAATCACTCATAAGGTATATCGGATTCAGGTACGGCGTGCCGTCGGCTTTGGTATCCTTCTTAAAGCCCAGCATCATCTCGTTGGTCACCTCAACCCGGGCATTTGTCCATGCGTCAATGACCTGATTGTATCTTTCGCCCTCGGTCAAAACACCATCATTGTAATTCTTGTGTATTTTATTGACTCTCTTCTCGGTCTCTTCAATAATCTCGGCCTTTCTTGTAGGAATCTTCAGATCTGTTATCCCAAAACTCAAACCTGCAAGCGTGGCATACTTGAAGCCCATATTCTTTATCCTATCAAGCAGGTCTATTGTTTCGGCAGAACCTGTGATATCAAAACAGTTACTGATTACCCGGCTGAGCATCTTCTGAGACATTGTTACATTGTAAAATGGCATTCTCTCAGGAAGTATGTCATTGAATATGCACCGACCGACAGTCGTATCGACAATCTTTATATTTTTAATATGTCCTGAAGAGTCAACGACCTCCTTATTATCGAGCTGAACTCTAATCTTAGTATGCAAATCGATTTTGCCTAAATCAAAAGCCATCATTGCTTCAAACGTATCTCGGAAGACTTTCACTTCTTCAGTTTCTTGGGCATCACGAGTTTCCAAATAGGTTAGATAATAATTGCCCATTACCATATCCTGAGACGGTCCAACCATAGGAGATCCGTTAGCCGGCGAAAAAATGTTGGAGGTTGTCATCATCAGAATATATGTTTCAGCCTGCGCTTCGACACTTAAGGGCAAATGCACAGCCATTTGGTCGCCGTCGAAGTCAGCATTGAAACCCCTGCAAGCCAACGGATGAAGCATAATAGCATTGCCTTCAACGAGTACCGGCTCAAAGGCCTGAACGCCCATTCGATGGAGGGTGGGAGCACGGTTGAGCAAAACAGGATGTTGATGAATGACCTCTTCCAGAATGTCCCAGACCTGCTCATCACGCCGCTCAATCATCCTCTTAGCACTTTTAATCGTATCGGCCAATCCATGCTGTTTAAGCTTGCGAATAATGAACGGTTGATACAGTTCCAGAGCTATTTTCTTCGGAAGGCCACATTGATATAGTTTAAGATCAGGACCTACTACAATTACCGATCGAGCTGAGTAGTCAACGCGTTTGCCAAGCAGGTTCTCTCGAAATCTGCCCTGTTTGCCCTTAATCATATCGGTTAATGACTTAAGCGGCCGGTTATTACTACCCAAAACCGACCTGCGGCAGCGTCCGTTATCCATCAATGAATCTACCGCCTGCTGAAGCATTCTCTTCTCATTTCGTATAATCACCTCAGGCGCATTAAGGTCCATGAGCTTCTTCAAGCGGTTATTTCGATTGATAATTCTCCTATAGAGATCATTCAGATCACTGGTAGCAAAGTTGTCTCTCTCGAGTAAGACGAGAGGTCTTAAATCCGGTGGAATAACAGGTATTACTTCCATTACCATCCAGTGTGGTTTGTTTTTGCTGTTTTTGACCTGGTTGATAATCTTAAGCCGTTTTGTCAGATCTTTTATCTTCTGCTTGCTGTTTGTTTTTATGATCGCCTGCGTAAGCTGGCCGCTGATTTCCTCGAGTTTTAGATTTTCAAGAAGTGCTCTAATGGCTTCGGCTCCCATTGCCGCTTTAAATGCCTTACCATACTTGTTCGTAGCGTCCCTGAAATCTTCTTCAGTGAATAATTGCCCGGTTTTCAACGGTGTCGAACCAGGATCGGTAACGACATATTCCTGAAAGTATATTATTTTTTCGAGGTCGGCGCTTTTCATAGCTAAAAGTGTGCCCAGACGATTAGGGATAGCTTTGAAAAACCATATGTGCACAACAGGAGCAGCAAGATTGATATGCCCCATTCTTTTTCTTCGGACTCGACTGTGTGTCACTTTCACACCGCATCGGTCACAAATTATTCCTTTAAACTTTGTTCCTTTGTATTTTCCGCATGCACATTCCCAATCGCGTTCAGGTCCGAATATTCGCTCACAGAACAGGCCGTCTTTCTCCGGCCTATAAGTACGGTAATTAATGGTCTCAGGCTTTCGTACTTCACCGAAAGACCAGCTACGAATATCATTCGGACCAGCCAGCGAAATCTTGACTGAGCCGTAATCATTAATGCGATCGTAAATACTTCCTAACATTTAAAGCCCCTTACAATCGATATGTCATAATTCTATAATCAAGGATCATTCTTAAAGAGCGGCGCTTCCAAGCCGTTTCTTCTCGAGCTGAACATTTAATCCCAATCCTCTCAATTCATTGCATAGTACATCGAAAGATAATGGTGTACCTGCCTCAAGAGTGTTTTGTCCTTTGACCATTGACTCGTAAATTTTCGTTCGTCCCTCGACATCATCACTTTTCACAGTAAGCATCTCCTGCAGCGTATAAGCAGCTCCGTATCCTTCCAATGCCCATACTTCCATTTCCCCAAATCTTTGCCCACCGGTTCTGGCTTTGCCACCTAACGGCTGTTGTGTTATCAGGCTATACGGCCCGGTTGCTCGTGCGTGAATCTTGTCATCGACAAGATGATGGAGTTTCATCATATAAATGTATCCGATGGTTGCACTCTGATCAAACGGCTCGCCCGTTCTGCCATCATACAATTGAATCTTCAGGGTGTTCGGTACATTCACAAATAACTCATCAGGCGAAGGGACTTGTTTTTTCTCTTCGAGCTCGACCTTTCGCTTGCTCATAAGCCCGTTCGCTTCGGCTGTTAGTTCCTGGATATCATCTTCAGTGGCTCCATCGAAGACCGGTGTAATAGCATTAAATCCCAACACTTTCGCCACCCAGCCAAGATGAGTTTCGAGAATCTGTCCTACATTCATACGACTCGGGACACCAAGAGGATTCAATAAAATTTCAAGAGGCGTGCCATCTTCGAGGAACGGCATATCCTCCTCAGGCATAATCTTGGCGATAACGCCTTTATTACCATGACGTCCGGCCATTTTGTCGCCGATCGACAATGATCTTTTAATTGCGACATAAACCTTTACCATCTGCAAAACTCCACTCGGCAATTCATCCCCGTGTTTCAGAACCTCAATCCGGTGGGTCTTCTCTTCCTGAATTTCAGTGATCTTGGTCCAGAACCTGTCTACGATTTTTTGTGCATTATCCCGGAGCGATGCAGGTTTGATCCACTTGATATTAAAGCTTTCTATCTGTTCATAAATAACCTCATCATCGGTGCTTGCACCGACCTTCTGGCGTGTGGATGGATCGACGATATTGACATCGTACTTCTTGTGGATAGCATCAATCATTTGCCTGAATATCACACATTCCTTGGCCTTCATTTGCTTATCATATTCTTTTATCTGGCCGGCCAGTGCTTTCTTTTGTTCTTCCGTTCCGGCCCCACACCTGTTGAATCTCTCTGTTTTGATTACTACTCCTTCATATCCACTGGGCAACTCAAGCGAATCGTTCTTAACATCTTCACCGGCCCTGCCGAATATCGCATGCAGCAGTTTTTCTTCAGGCGTAAGCTCCGTCTTGCTCTTGGGCACCACCTTGCCGACGAGAATATCACCGGGGCAGACCCTTGTTCCTTCACATACCACTCCATGTTCATCAAGATTCCGCAGAGCTCTTTCACTCACATTGGGAATATCGCGTGTAAACTCTTCCTTGCCGAGGCGAGTCTCACGTACTTCGGCAGTAAATTCGTCGATGTGGATGCTCGTAAAACTGTCATCCTTGCAGAGTTTCTCGCTGACGATAATAGCGTCCTCAAAGTTGAAGCCGTCAAAAGAAACAAATCCAACAAGAACATTTTTACCTAAAGCCAGAACACCATCAGCGGTACCCCC
>SMTZ1_10019786_pt1 | contig 10286 bp, 7 predicted proteins | sample DeeMarSWOR136_30_FD_25667 | JGI IMG/M metagenome (IMG submission 25667) | reverse complement strand
TCCGCAGGAGCCGGGAGGTTGGTCCTGCCATCGGCCTCGTCCCCCGGAGAGATCAATCCGGTGATCAAGACCCTCAGTTGCGAATCACGAAAACAGGAGATGTCTACCTGCGCCGACTGCTTGTCGGTTCCGCTCAGTACATCCTTGGTCCCTTCGGTCCTGACTGCGATCTTCGCCGCTGGGGCTTGAAGCTGGCAGAACGGGGAGGCAAGAACGCTAAAAAGAGAGCCGTGGTTGCTGTCGCCAGGAAGTTAGCCGTGCTGCTTCACCATCTCTGGAAGACCGGTGAAGTCTACGACCCCTTTTATCACGTGCCGAAGGAAGAATCAGTATCTGTAGCCATTCCAGCAGTGGCTTGAATTACAAATGAACGAGGATCAGCGAAAGGAGAAACCCTTCGACAGAATTTGAGAGGGGAGGTGGACAAGCGGATTGCTCTCAACATCCACTAACCAACGCCTTGTTAGGCCGAAGGTCCCCGTTAGGGGGTCGACTGCGGCTAACCACTAGGCCCTTCGGGGATACCGTCAGCGAGATGGCAGCGCCCACCTGGATCGAACACCAACGGGCACCGGGCTTACGACATGAGCCCAACAAGAGTGCGGATGGAAGCGAGGCGAAAGGATGTTGGCTTTGGAGGATCAGAGAGCCGGGTCGCCACGTCGACCCTTGACAATCTAGACCTTCTCATGGAAGTAGTTAGGCGGAGCGCTAGATTCGGTAAGGATCTTTCTGGATCTAGGTATGGCTTTTACGGGCCCCACTCCATCTTCTGGATGTCTTTCGCTTCGATAAGTACCTGCAGCGGACTGCCGTCTGGGCGCGCCAAGACCATCTGTGCAGAACTGCTTTCCGAGTTTCGCTCCCCGAGAAACATATGAATAAGCACCAGCGAACCATCCTCGGCCCACAAGGCATGTGCAAGATGAAACTCCTCCGGACGTATCTGAGTCCGGTCCCCGCCGTCTGGGCCGCTCTGAACCATGACCAACGGAATCCCTTCATCGGGGGTGAATCGCTCACCGTAGAAGTAGAGCAGGTCGCCGGATGGAAGCTGCACAGGCCAACCCACAAATCTGGATTGGCCAGGGAGAGTGGTCACGAGCTCGAATTCTTCACCGGTCTCGGCATCGTATCTCCACAAGCCCGGCCAATGAACTCCATGGTTGGAATTCGCCACGAGCACGGAACTTCCATCGGGCGTCCAATGGAATGTGCAGCACACCGGACCGCTAGACCTCAACCGCCTGAAGGGTTCATCTTTGCGAGGTTCCATGATGGCCAGGGTGCTCCCCTCGAAATAGCCCATGATGATCAGCAACTTGTGTCCGCCTGGCGACCAAGGACCAGGATAATAGTTTTCTTTACTGAATATGAAGGTCTCGCCGAGCAGGTTCCCAAGATTCGTAAGCATGTGCCCGTCCTGACCACTGGCGACGTTGTAGAGATGCAGGCCGTCAAAGGCGTACGCGAGTGTCCGTCCGTCGGGTGAAAAAACAGGAGATTCGACGAACCCGCGAAAGATGTAGTCCTCAGTCTCCTTGTCCACCTTGTTGCCGTCCGCTACTAGCCGCCGATTTTGGCCATCGCCATCCACCAGGAAGAGCTGATTGTTGCTGATGATTGCGAGGCTACCGTCAGCCATTGACACTGAGAAGTCATCCACACTGAATTCCTCGTCGGTTAGCTGGGTTGTCGTCGTTCCATCGGTTTCCATCCTCCAGACCTGGTAGTCTCCTCGTAAGCCAGACAGATAATAGACGGAGTGAGGTAGCAGATCGGTGTTCTTGGCGCATGCAGCCAACAAGCCGGATAGCGCCAAGAGCACAACACAGATACTGAGTATCAAGACCCCCTTATGTCTGGACATGCCATTCTCCGTGTGAAAGTCATTCATATTTCTACAAAGAGGCCCCCGGCTCTCCTTGATTAGCAGGATTTTATTGCTCCGCCTAACGGCTTTGAGCTGAGCTGCAGGGCGGCGTAGGCTCTGCGCCCTCGCTCACCAACCTCAGCGGCTACCTCTACCAGCCCCGCAAAGCTCTATGATAGCCCTGTCAGCTCCAGCGAGATGTTGGGCGGCGTCTACCCCCTATTCCACAGCGTATACCGAAATTTCATCTCGTCTTTTCCATATGAGAAAATGGGCCACAGGCTAATAGCTCAGGCATCAGTGTCTAAAGGGGCTTGTCGTGCTTTCAACAGATTGATCCCACCCCAAACCAGGCCAATAACACCCATAAGCAGGAGTCCAAAACCGATCAGCGCTCCCGTAAACATCCATGCACTCCCGCATACAATCCAGCCTACTCCAACCACAGCCACAATACGCGGCTTCTTGCGCATAAAGTACGCCCAAACAAAGCCCGCCGCCACAAAGACCGACACCTTGACCGACACCTCGCCTGCCTGACAACGGATCACGAACGTCGGATCCAGGATCGAAACAAGCGCATCCTGAACCTCGTAGATATCACTCCGGGCGGATTCATAGTTGTTGCCGAGGATGCCATTGACATTGGATAGGATGACATAGCCCACCTGCCTGGACGAGTGGAAGCGTAAGAGGCTTTGATAGCCTGGCGCCGAACCGCCGAATCCCAACCAACCACCTTGAAAGACGAACAGGCCCAGACCATGTCCTGTGGTGGGCAGGTCGCCACTGCTTTCGCAAGAGGCTTTGAAGCAACTCGTCCTCTGCTCCATGAGTTCGATTGTCTCGGGCTGTAGGAGTTGGAAGTCATCGTACTGACCATCGTTCAACAGGGCACGCACGAACTGGGCCATATCTTCAGCAGTTGTATGCATCATCGAGCCCTGTCCGTTCCAAATCGGCAACTCAATGTTTTCGCCGCCGATACGTGTGTACGGAATCGTGTGACGCTCCGCGAACTCATCGGCACTGAAGCCCGAACTGGTCATTCCCAGCGGATCCAAGATGTTCTCGTGCATATACTCAGCATAGCTCTGCCCCGCCACCTGACCTACCAGGTAGCGCAGTAACGGATAAGCGGAGACGGAGTAGTGATACTCCTGGCCAGGTTCGGAAACCCAGGCTCGCCGATCGTAGTTCGAGCCTCCAGGCACCAGCGACGCAATCAGAAACTCCTCATGCGACATGACCAGCAGATGGTTGGGGCATGATGGCCGGTATTGCGGCGAGAAAGCGCACTCGGTATCCCACGCAAACTGGTGCGGGAATTCGACCAGCCCTGAGCGTTGTGCCAGGAGCATCCGCACCGTGATCGGCGTCTCCGGAAACCCCGGATGTTGGACCGTGAACGGTACATACTCTTGAACATCGGCGTCTAGATCAACGAGTCCTCTTTCGACGAGCTGTAGAACAGCGACCGCCGTGAACATCTTCTGGACCGATGCGTTCATATAGACGTGATTGGCACTAGTGTTTTGACCGAAGGCCTGGGACCAGACAATCTGGTCCCGACGCACGACGGCCACCTGGATCGAGGGCGAGTTGCCGCTCGCGACAACATTGGGAAGCTCCGCGTCAAGTTCAGCAACGAGCGCGGCTGGATTGCGGGACTCAGTGCTTAAGCAAGCAGCGCAGAGTACAACAAGGAAACCTGAAAGAAAGACACATAACCAAAATCTTACATTTCCCATAAAAGAATATGCCACAATAATCTCTCTTTAGCCGCCCAACGGTCTCGAGCTCAACTGCCAGGCGGCTCGGGCTACGGCCACCTCATTCTCGCGCATTCTTAAGAGGAAGGCCGCCCTCTCTAGCTGGAATTCAATACTGTCGTGAAGAAGCTCGATTCGGTCTATGGCTTCTGTCAACTCGGTACCCGAACGATCTCCTAGGGATTCCTCCTGCACCACCAGTTCACGCCTAAGTCTGGCATTCCGTACGCTGACGTCCGCCGAGAAAACGTTTATGTACGTCACCTCTCCAAACTCGGTGCTCAAGATGTCTGCGACACGGGCGGTATGTTCGTGTGGCACACGAAGCTCAACGGTCATCCTGTTCGTGCCATTCTGATCATCTATGCTAACTGCGGTTATGTGACCGCCAAGTTCTCGGACGAAATCAAGCTGACGTTGTGCCACATCGATGTCCTCGACGATGATATCGACCCCCAAGTCCGCGACAAGCATCGGCGCGAGGGAGGTCTCCGCTGGGGCCAGAGCCGGCGCAAGAGCACTTGATGGTCTGCAGGACACAGCCAGAACAAGCGCCCCCACACCAATTGGTAGCCTTACCCAGTTGAGAGTGCGCCGCAGTCGGTGAGTGCTGCTTCCTGAGTGATTCTTCTGCGGACCCATCTCTTCACTGTTCTTCTTGCGGGTTCTCGATCCCCGTATCCGCGTTTCGGTCGCTCTAGCGCAAGCCCCTTCGATCAATCGTAGCGTCTTGTGCCGATATGCAAGGTCGGAAAAGGTGCGTCGTTTCTTCCTTGGAACCCTCCGGAGCAAAACTCGGCCTGCCAATGCCAGGTGAGACGTTGCCGCCCAACGGCCTCGAGCTGAGCGGCTGGGGCCAGCCTTTTCACATGGCTTTCCAATGACCGGCAAATCCACTTCCTCTTGCATTTGTCGCTGTATCCCCGGTCCGCTCCAGCGGTGGTTGGGCGGCGACCTATCAACCCTTCACCTGCTTCGTATCTGCTATGCTATTTCCGCGACTTAATAGAAGCTTGTGCGCAAGACGGGTTGAAACAGCTCTTTGCGATGGGCACACACCGGATCCAGCTGACAGAACCGACATTCCGGTTCAGACATTTCGGGGCAGCGATTGCGCATGCCAAAGAAGAACTGGTTCACGGCGCCTAGTCTCTTGCCTGATAGCGCAACCACCTGTTCAATGGCGCGATAGGCTGGATACCTGACTGCCCATTCCTCACCGGGCGAGACGATTTGTCTGTTACGCAATCTGTTTTCCAAGCCCTCATCAGCCACGTCAATCAGCCCAACCCGCAAACAGGAACGCTGCAAATGATAGTCAATAGGAGGAGCCGCCTGTTCATCGTCCCGTAGCGGCAGGAATTTTTCCGGGCGATCCTTGAGGATCAAAGCCAGCAAGAGGCTTTTCTTGCGCAAGGGATCTTCCTTGTAGCCGCCAATTTGATCGAGGAGAAGGAGTAGAGTCTGCAAGGGTTGAGCCGATGTCAGCGCCTTCTGCAGTACAGCCTGCGGCGTGAGCTGAAGCGTAAGCATATCCCGACCAAAGTGGTGCGCTTGTTCCAGGTGCAGATCCAGGGCGGGCATTGGATCATCCCCATTTTCTACTCGAAAGACTTCCAACAATTCCTCTCGACTCAAATTCGCTTGCCGCTCTGGAGAGCAGAAATCCGCATCTTGCTCGACCCGGCGCCTGAACGCGTCCCACAAATAGTCTGAGCCCTTCTGCTCGACGCCGCTGATCTTGGCAATCATCGGCTTGTCATACTGATTGTTTCGCTCGGACCAGAAACCAAACTGCTGCAGCGTGGCCGCGAAGAAATATTCCAACGCCTTGGGATGTCCCACAGGAGGGTATACCGGGCCAACAAATGGAAACGGAGACACTTCAGAGAGCTTCGAGATCCTTTCGGCAACTATCCGTACCTGCCTATCATTGACCTGAACGCGCGCGTCCAGAGGCGCCTCTGGGGGCCGATCCTCAGACAGAAGCGCGGTTGGACCAACCTGTGTGATCATCTCCGCCGCTAATGCAATGGCGTGGCGCGCTGCCATGATGGGATGTTTCTTTTGAAGCAGATAGGCCAGCGTTGCGCCGCAAAAAGTGTCACCTGCGCCTGTTGGATCCAGTACAGTGGCTGAGACGGCTGGAATCGATGTGGAAGTATCGCCCTGAATGATACAAGCCCCCTTCTTGCCCATTGTGATATATAGCACCTTTCCAGGCTCTGTCTTGGCAGCATCAATGGAGTCAAACACGGCCTCAGCTTCTTGATCATTCATAAAGAAGTAGTCGGATTCGTCCAAGACGGCACGAACAGATTCTGGTTTTTCCAACGCATCACCTGGCCAAGTTCCAGCAGATATCAACTCCACACCGCGCTGTCGACAAGCTTGAATGAAAGACAATTGCTGTGATGTGTCGCTTAATGGAATCACGTGTACAAGACCATATTTGGACAAATCCGATGGAAGCATATTGGGCAAGAGCGATCTCTGCGCCGAATGCGTCACGGCTAGATATTCTGCTTTTTCATCCCGATAGGAAATCTCGAATTGCGGAAGTTGACTTGGAGATATAACTGGGCCGAGCCATCCAGCTAAACGCTTAGCAACAGGCTCTAATACTTCTGGAAGGGGATCAGGACGAGAGCCAAACATCGTAACCCCGGCTCCACAACGACTTGCTGCCATCGCGGTATACATTCCTGCCCCGCCCGCAGAAGTAACCGTTCGATCTTTCAAATGCAGAACATCAAGTGACGCTCCGCCGATGACCAGTAATCGACTCATGATAGGTTTCCCCCCCACGATTGACGCCGCCCAACGGCTGCGAGATGAGCTGCGCCGATAAGACCCTTCAATTATTCCCAAACATCCTGATGCCCAATCCGAATCTGGATTTGCCGCTGCCCTCGGCGTCTGCTCTATTGAGTGGTTAAGCCGCCCTTACTCTGGGAACGGACAGCCACATTGTGCCTGCGGTTGTTTATCACAAACTAACAGCCTGCTACAGCCAAGATGCGCATTGCCCAAGCGGTGGCTTATACCGGATTCGAGCGTATTCCAGAACCCCGTATCTTGAAGAGAGCAATGCCGATGGCCAGGCATAGCGCGAGTGCATGCACGAATAGGCTGCTAATGTCGCCAACCTCAAAATTCAGAGCGTTCAGCAGCGTGTTCATAGTCCCATGAAAAACGCCGACAAGATAAAGCGAATTGCTCAAATGGTACAGAACACCAATAGTGGTCCAGAGCATTACGCCGGAAAGAATGACGACAGGCGACAGCCTGTAAGAGATCTGATGCAACAGGGTAAACAACACACTTGTAGCCAGGACTCCCCAGACTACGCTGAATTGCCTCACTAATCTCGTTTGGACATATCCCCTGAATACGATCTCTTCGCCAAAGCCCATCGCAAGGTAAAGAATGAACCTCTGGAAGAAGATCGGCGCACTTACACCTAAGACTGATGGATTCGTTGATGAAGCAGAGAAACCCAGGATCTGCCCAGTCAATACGATAGCAATGAATAGGCTTAACGCCAACATAACGCCTTGTAGAATTGCAATGGGACTATTATGTCTCCAGTTTAGCCCGACCGCCTCCCATGTGAAATTAGACCTTTCGATTACCCGTATCAGAAACCACACAATCAGAAAGCCTATGAGGCCGTTAAGGGCGCCAACCGCTGTGGAACATGCAGGATCTTCGAAAACCATGGTGCTTGCTGTTTCGATTGCATTTGCCTGAAACATGCCATTTCTGACCAGAAAGACGGCTATTAGTCTGATGGGTATTAGTCTGAGGAGAATCGCAGCGGCTATAAAGAGTAGAATGACGAGTACAAGTCTCCATGCCAACCTTACCTCGCCAGTATCATTCCTGATGATAGACATACTCATTTTTCATCTTTCGCCGATCGCTCGGGAGAGCGGCCTAACGGCTCTGAGCTAAGCTGCCTGGATGTAGTCTGCAATTAATTCTGATCGTCCTGATACCCCTTCCAACTTGTAATTTCACCTAACCTCCAGGTCAACTTCAGCGATTTGTTATATACCCTCCTCCCAATTGGATAAACGTTTCAAAACATCTTCTGCCGTGTGACCATCCCATGCGGGTGCAAAATCAAGAGCCTGAACTTTTGCCATATCCCAAAAACGACCTTCAAGATGGTAGGAGATGTCACCGGTAGGAAGGTTCATTCCGGCAATAAACCAATCACCTTCATACATACTGCCGTCTTCATGTTGGCGGCTTTTCCATGACAAATCCGGGTGACTGTTCATTAATTTGACAAACAAAGTATGTCTGTGATCGTATAATTCGTCAAAAGTGTGATACCCGTCAGAAACTTCGCCAACAGGACACGGTAAAATTAATAGCTTTCTTTTTTTAGGGTCATTACTGCTATCATCAGTTATTTTTTCACTCATGTTACACTCCTTCTTTACGGGTATATAACGCTTCGGGATGAGCGGCGGCGCAAGACTCCGCGAATCTTAAAATTAGCTGCGCGCGGCGTCCGCTCCATCCGGTTGTTAGCAGACGGAACCAGCTACTGCTAGCTTTTTCGAACCGTGAGCCTCAAGGTTGCATATCCAAGTGCGCCCGCTAGCAGTGAGCCAACGAGAATCCCGAACCGGTCGGCAAACAAATACTCTGTAGCTCCATGCTCAAAGGCGAGGGAGGCTATGAATAGGCTCATCGTGAAACCGACGCCACACAACATGCCCACGCCAATCAGATGCGTCCAATTCGCTCCTTCGGGTAAGTCCGCGATACCCAACCGGATTGCCATCCAGGAAAAGAGGGTGACCCCAACCGGCTTTCCAATCACTAGACCTAAGATTATCCCGAGGGGTACAGCCTGGAACAATGTGTTGATACTCAGATCGGCCAGTGAAAGGCCCGCATTGGCGAAGGCAAAGATCGGCATGATGCCATACGCCACCCAGGGGTGAAGTGCATGCTCGAGCGAGCGTAATGGAGAACGGGCAGCATCGCTGCCCACTCTGAGTGGAATGGCGAAAGCTGTAGCCACGCCAGCCAATGTCGCATGCACACCTGACTTTAGCACAAATACCCAGAGAAATAATCCGGCGATCAGGTAAGGAGCCGTACCCGAGACGCCGGCCCGATTCATCAACAGCATGACGACCAGCGAGGCCGCTGCAAGCCCGAGGGCCAGCAGCGAAAGGTCACCCGAATAGAAGACCGCGATAATGCCGATTGCAGCCAAATCATCGATGATTGCCAGCGCTAGCAGGAAGACTTTCAACGACTCCGGTACCCTGTTTCCTAGTAGAGTAAGAACCCCTAAAGCAAAGGCGATATCGGTAGCAGCAGGTATGGCCCAGCCATTCAGGGCGGTCGGATCATGGATGTTGAGTAGAACATAGATCGCAGATGGAACAACCATCCCTCCGATCGCCGTGGTAAGCGGTAAGGCAGCCTTTGATCGGTCCGAAAGCTCACCATCAAGAATCTCTCGCTTGACCTCAAGACCGATTAATAAAAAGAAGATAGCCATCAGGCCGTCGTTAATCCAGAGAAGAATAGGCTTAGCGATGCCAAGCGCGCCAATGCTGACAGAAGCCTGGGTCTGCAAAAGGCCCGCATACAGTCCACGCAAGGGTGAATTGGCAATCAGCATTGCCAGGATCGCGGAGGCAAACAGGATAAACCCACTTGTAGACTCAAGTTTAAGGAAGTTCTGAATTGATTTCGAGAGTGACATCTTCCACCTCTGCACTTGGCTACAGACCGATATTTGGAGCGTTGACGAGACCTGCTAACGACGCTGAGCTAAGCGGAGCCGGCTCGCTCCGTAAATTTAATTTTCACCCATTCTCCGGCGTCCGCTTCCGCGAATTGTTATATGCTCTGCTCCCAATTGGATAAACGATTCAAAACATCTTCTGCCGTGTGACCGTCCCAGGGTGGAGCAAATTCATGTTCCTGCACCTTTGCCATATCCCAATATTTGCCTTCCAAATGGTATGTTACATCTCCTGTCGGAAGGCACATCCCAGCCACAAACCAATCACCTTCATACACGCTGCCATCTTCATGTTTCCGGCTTTTCCAAGATTTATCCGGGCGGCAGTTCATTAACTTGATAAATAAAATATGTCTATGTTCGTATAATTCGTCGAAAGTGTGAAACCCGTCGGAAACTTTGCCAACAGGACACGGCAAAATTAATACGTTACGCTCGTATACGTTCATGATAACCTCACTTTCAAAGGCATATAACGGCGCGGAGCTAAGCAGCGCCGATTAAGTACTATAATAATTCTCGCACTCCCTGATGCCTATTCCAAATCTGGATATGCCGCTGCCCTCGGCGTCTGCTCCATTGAGTTGATTATATGAAAGGGTTGCACCCCCCGCTACACTGGGATTACCAACATCCCATTCAGTGCACAGGGGGTGCAAGATGTTCAACTCCGATTATAAGCTTGGTTGTGACGCGCACAAACACTTTTCCCTCTTCGCCATACGCGGTCCGAATGGCCAGATCGTGGACCGGGTGCGGATCAATCACTTTCCCGGTGCCATTCAATCCTTCCTGTCTCAGTTCCCTGAAGGCACGCCCGTCGCTCTTGAAACCGTCGGCAATTGGTACTGGATCGTTG
>SMTZ1_10008466_pt1 | contig 10286 bp, 8 predicted proteins | sample DeeMarSWOR136_30_FD_25667 | JGI IMG/M metagenome (IMG submission 25667) | reverse complement strand
CCGTCTGGGTGAATGCCGATACCTTTCAGGAAGTCACTCTCCCCCTCAGTCTCCCAGAAGGAATCCCCACCTTCACCCTCTCATTCGACCCTGACAATTGGCTCCTCGATGAACACGTTGAGGTTGCCTATACACGGATTGCTACCGAGCGTAACCCCTCTGCGCGAGATCTCTTTGCCCTCCGTGAGAATGTACCAGATCCATTCTCTGATGCTACCTTTATTACGTTCGTTCTTCCCGCCGCAAAGGAGAGGCATAAGGTCTGTCTCACTATCTACAATAGTCTGGGAGAACGTGTAACAACTCTCTTGGACAGAGAAGAAGCTGCGGGAACTCACGTGGTGGCCTGGGATGGGAGAGACAACTGTGGGAGCTACGCTCCCAGTGGAGTTTATTTCTGCCAACTTCAGGCGTCGAGTATGGTGACGAAGACTGAGAAGATGATTCTCTTGAGATGAGCGGCCATTCGATCCAGGGATCCGGTCCGAGTCCACAAGCCCGTAACTGTGTGAGACCCATTCTGCGTATCCCCGCGGGTATGCGTTGCATCTCGTAGCTTAGACGGGCAACGCGATTTCGATTCGAGAAGATATTCCCCGGCAGATCTCTAGAGTCACAGAGTGGATCCGGCCGATATGCTCCCATTTGGCGTCAACAGTGGCAAAATGCGATACTTCCTCTTGGAGAGAGATGGAACATCCATCTATCTCTATGGAAGTCAGCAGCTTTTCTTCCTGTTTGGGAACATATCTTGCGGGACCATACGAATCGGGAATTAAGATGCAAGAACGTAATAGACACACGGCGCATCTTGGCAAGATGCTGCACGGGTCATATCCATCATGCACTCATCCTTGAAAGGAGGTTTGAACGTTGTCTTTCACATTGATCTACCGCACCTCCCATTTTTTGCTTGTTCGATCTCCACCAGAATATATAATAAGATGTACCATAGGTTTTGTGGAGATCGTCGATTATGGAGAGAATGCTGATAGTCTCAAATAGACTGCCTATACATGCAGTGAAACGAGAAGGTACGTTCCGTTTTCAGCCAAGTGTCGGAGGATTGGTGACGGGACTCGGTTCAATCTACAAGTCACGGCCGAGTATGTGGATAGGGTGGTCAGGCGTACCAAGGGAAAGGCTTGGAACACAGAAAAGAGAGTTTATGGCAAGACTAGAATCAGAAAGGTGCTATCCGGTTTTCCTCTCAAGAGATGAGGTGGAGAGGTTCTACCATGGCTTCTCCAATAGAACGGTCTGGCCTCTCTTCCATTACTTTCCTCTCTACACGACATACAATAAAAACTGGTGGGAAAGCTATAAGCGGGTGAACAAGATGTTCTGTGATACAGTCTGTGCGGTTGCCAGACCTGGCGATATAATCTGGGTTCACGATTACCATCTTATGTTGCTTCCAAGATTTATACGAGAGAAACTGCCGAATGCTGCGGTAGGATTCTTTCTTCATATACCGTTCCCTTCATCAGAGCTTTTTCGGCTTCTGCCCTGGCGTGAAGAGATTTTGGAAGGACTTCTTGGCGCCGATCTGGTCGGCTTTCACACACACGATTACGTTCATCACTTTCTCAACAGTGTGCGCAGAGTCTTGGGCCACGAATCGACGCTGGGGCAGATCACCTGTGACAATCGAATTGTAAGAGCTGATACCTTTCCTATGGGCATCGATTACAGACGCTTCTCGGAAGCAGTGCGGAATCCAGAAGTTGAGAAGGCAATACGAAGAATTCGCAAGAGAATGGAACATCACAAGATTATACTCTCGATTGATAGACTCGATTACACTAAGGGCATACTTAGAAGGCTCGAGGTCTTTGATCTCTTCTTGGAGAGGAACCCGAAATACAGGGGAAAGGTGACTCTTATTCAGATCGCAGTGCCTTCTCGTACAGGGGTAGAAACCTATATGATGCTCAAGAAAGGAGTTGATGAACTTGTAGGCAGAATCAATGGAAAGCATGGGACTATCGGGTGGGTGCCAGTATGGTATCTATATCGTTCAATACCTTTCTACACTCTCGTTGCGTTGTATCACCTCGCAGATGTTGCCTTGGTCACACCGATTCGGGATGGGATGAACCTGATAGCTAAGGAGTTCCTCGCCGCGAAGACAGACAGGATCGGCGTGCTCATTCTGAGTGAGATGGCTGGGGCAGCCAACGAATTGGGTGAAGCAATCATCGTCAATCCAAACAACAAAGAGGAAGTTGCGAAATCCCTAAAAGAGGCCCTGGAAATGTCGGAAGATGAGCAGATCGGACGCAATTGGACAATGCAGATGAGATTGAGGCGCTATGATGTAACACGATGGGCACACGATTTCATGGACACGCTCTCAAGCATCAAGAAGGTGCAGGCAGAACTTCGTGGGAAAAACCTTGGAGATGGAATGAAGATGAAGGTGCTTCGACAGTATCGTAGGGCGCGTAAAAGGTTACTGCTGTTAGATTACGATGGGACTCTCATTCAATTTGGCGAAAAGCCCGAAAAGGCGAAACCCGATGATGAACTCCTGGATACTCTTCAAGCACTTGTTCGAATCTCCAAGAACGAAGTGGTCATTATCAGCGGCAGGGACAAAGACACTCTGGAGAAGTGGTTCAATATCCTTAACGTGGGCCTGATGGCAGAGCACGGGGTGTGGCTCAAGGAGAAGAAAGGCAGCTGGGAGATGCTTGAGCCTCTCAGGAATGATTGGAAAGAGGATATACGGCCGATTCTTGAGCTCTATGTAGACAGGACTCCAGGCTCTTTCATCGAGGAGAAGGAGTTCTCTCTGGTCTGGCACTATCGAAAAGCGGATCTCGAGTTGGCGACGATTCGAGCACGCGAGTTGAAGGATGCGCTTCTTCAACTGACTGCGAATCTGAATCTTGGAATCTTAGAGGGAAGCAGAGTGATCGAAGTGAAGAATGCTGGGATAAACAAGGGGCATGGTGCAGTGCACTGGCTTTCAAAGAAGAGATGGGATTTCATCGTCGCAGTAGGAGATGATTGGACGGATGAGGATACATTCTCGGTACTTCCTGAATCAGCGTACTCCATAAAGGTTGGCCCAGGCACTTCTCGGGCCAGATTCACTGTTGATTCGGTGACAAGGGTGAGGTCACTCCTCAAGGAATTCGTGGGGGAATAGCATGCCCAATCTGGAAAAGTACAGAGAAATCGTCGAAGATGAAGCTATATCTTTGATCTACCGGAAGGCGAGGAGGCTCTATGGCCGACATCTTCTCCATATCAACTCCACCTATCACGGTGGTGGTGTAGCGGAGATTCTCTCATCGCTGGTGCCCCTTATGAACGACACTGGAATCGACGTAGGCTGGAGAATACTGCATGGGAACCCAGACTTTTTCACTATCACCAAGAGATTCCACGATGCACTGCAGGGAAAGTCCATCAATTTCACCGACATAAAGAAACGGCTTTACACTCGTGCAAACGACGATTTCTCCGTCTACACGCACATAAATCACGACTGCGTAATCATACACGACCCACAGCCTCTTCCACTCATAAGTTTTTACAAGAAACGGCAGCCCTGGATCTGGAGATGTCATGTGGACCTCTCTACGCCTAATGACGAACTCTGGGAATTCCTCAAAGAGTTCATTCTCCGGTACGACGTTATGGTCGTCTCAAGTGACACGTATAGGAGAGAGGACCTGCCCATAGAACAGCGAATCATTCATCCTGCAATTGACCCGTTTTCTCCCAAGAATATGGAGATTTCCCGTAAGATGGTGTCAAAATATCTCAGGAAATTCGGGATACCCGGAGACAAACCTCTCCTAACCCAAATATCGAGATTCGACAAGTGGAAATCTCCTGAGACTACTCTGGACGTGTTCAGACTCGTCAAAGAGAAGGTCGACTGTAGGCTTGTGCTCTGCGGCAGCATGGCTACGGATGATCCGGAGAGTTGGATGATCTATGAAAAAGTGAAGAGGAAAGCAAAGCGGCTCATAGAGCAGGGCGACGTGATACTCATCACCAGTGAAAACCACATCCTTGTGAACGCATTGCAGCGAAGCTCTACAGTGGTAGTCCAGAAGTCAATGCGAGAGGGCTTTGGGCTCACCGTGACCGAGGCCTTGTGGAAGGGAAAGCCTGTATGTGCATCAAATGTGGGAGGGATTTCCCTGCAGATAAGAGACGGTGAGAATGGGTTTCTGCTGGACCCAAACGACACAGAAGGCTTCGCACACAGAATTATCCAGATTCTGCGCACTCCTGATCTTGCGAAGAGCATGGGCAAAAGAGCGCGGGAGACTGTTCGGAAGAATTTCCTCATCACGAGACTCCTTTCGGACTATCTGGATTTGCTCAACGACATGATTCAATGCCCTTTGATGGACAAGGCGTACTTGAATAACAATAGCCTTGGTCAAAGACACTTCGGGAACAAAGTCTCAGAAGGGCGGATCTGAGGTCTCATTCGTCATAATTCTCTGACTCATCTTTTCAGAATCGACAAACGAGCTCGCCCAGTGGGGTTCTCTCTTATCTTCAAGCCAGACAGGCAAAAGCTTCTGAAGGGTGTACGGTTGAAGGTTTGCACCCTGCAACGATTCGAGAGGTTGCCAGAAGAATCGCAGATGACCTTCTGAAGATGAAGGTTCCTGTCCCGGGTGTAGACCTTCAACCTCGACCCTGAACACAAGGTTAACCTCATGGTGCGTCTCTCTCCGGGAGTCCCAAGTATGTTCTGCTGCCCCCAGAAAACGGCTGATGCGTGCAGATCTGCCCAGCTCCTCTTTGATCTCTCGTATCAGACCGGCTTCAGAAGATTCCCCAAACAGAAGGTGCCCACCAGGAAGAAATGTGTGGGCGGCTCCCTTCTTCTGAACAAGAAGCAAAAGATCTGATGAGAGATGCACGCCTCTGACAAGCAACTCGATATGCTCAGTCATGTCCTTAAGGGACGAGAAGAACGCCGGACCCGTCAATGGCGCTTCTCTTGAGGAGCTGAAGTGCAAGATTGGCATCTTCTAACGGAAATGTCCGGATTCGCGTGCGCACTGGAATGGTCGGAGCGAGCTCAAGAAGCTCCATGACATCCTTGCGGGTGCTTGCTGTGACGCTTCGGATTCTCTTTTCATAGTAGAGCAAACTCATGTAGTCGACCGGGGGGATCGGAGTCATGTAGATACCGGCAAGAGCAACTGTGCCGCCCCTTTCCAGTGCGGCAAGCGCATCGAGAACTAGTCCCCCGACAGGCGCGAATATGATTGCGCCGTGAAGCTTCCCGGGAGATGCGTCTTTCGGTCCTCCCACCCAGAAGGCACCGAGTTCCTCCGCCAACTTTCGGTGTGCAGTACTACGAGTAAAGACATAGACCTGGCATCCCCAGTGTACTGCTATTTGGATGACTATGTGAGCCGAGGCTCCGAAACCCCACAGCCCAAGACGTTCGCCAGGTCTCACTTCACTCAGGCGGAGTGCACGAAATCCAATGACTCCCCCGCAGAGCAGAGGCGCGACATGGTCATCCGAATACTCTTCTGGCATCGAAAAGGCAAAATCCTCATGAACGACTGCGTACTGGGCGTAGCCGCCGTCCGCATCGTAGCCGGTGAAACGTGCGGACTCGCACAGATTCTCGTCTCCCTTCCGGCAGAATTCACACGTGCCGCACGTTGAGTGGAGCCACGGTACGCCGACCCGTTCTCCCACGGAGTATTTAGTGACCTTTCCGCCCACTCTCTCGACAACTCCAACTATCTGATGTCCAGGGACAATTGGAAGTCTTCTGAGCGGCAGTTCTCCCTCAACCGTGTGCAGATCTGTGTGACAAATGGCGCATGCTTTTACCCGTATGAGAAGCTCATAGTCACGAATCGGTGCGGGGTCTATATCTATGAATGCCAATGGATTCTCCTCGATTGGTGCGGGATCGTCCAACAGCATCGCCCTCATCATCTAATGATCGCAGGTTTCTCTGCCATTGTCAAGAACGCCTTCCCGATTATGAAACCCCATCACTTGACAGGGATGGCAATTCGGTTAAACTGTGAGAAGCAGGGTAGTGATAGGGTGGCCACATCTCCGAATTGCTGAGATCGACCTATCTTTCTTATGCTTCGAGCCCAACATCGCGAAAAAGCGACTCAGTAAGGTTTTCACGTCCCACTTGACATCACTCGGGCGTATTTGGGAGAATATGCCCGTGAACAAGATCCTGAAGAAAACTGAACTTGCCCCTCAGATAAAGCTCTTCGAGATCGAAGCCCCCTACATTGTTGACAAAGTTTTGCCCGGTCAGTTCGTGGTGATCAGAGCGTATGAGACAGGAGAGAGAATTCCTTTGACCGTCGCGGACGCGCGAAAGGGAGGTCCGCTCGTCGTCATCTTTCAGGAAGTGGGGAAGAGCACACGTCAAATGGGCTTGATGGAGGAGGGAGAGCACCTGTTGGACGTCATCGGGCCTCTCGGGAGACCATCCAATCTGGATAGATTCGGCACTGTGGTGTGTATAGGAGGTGGAGTCGGGATCCCTCCTGTGTTCCCGATCGCCCGTGCACTCAAGCGAATACGGAATAGGATAGTCTCCATACTGGGAGCACGCACGAGAGGACTTCTCATCCTGGAGGATTGGATGCGGGAGGTGTCTCATGAACTCTACATCACGACCGACGATGGAAGCTACGGGACAAAAGGATTTGTGACCGACGAGCTGAAGAGACTGATCGGTGAAGGAATGGCGATAGATCGGGTGCTCGCCATAGGGCCTACCGTCATGATGAAAGCGGTATCGGAAGTCACGAAACCCCACGGAATAAAGACGATCGTCAGTCTCAACCCAATAATGGTCGATGGAACTGGTATGTGCGGCGCCTGCAGGGTCGAGGTTGGAGGTGAGACGAAGTTTGCATGCGTGGATGGCCCTGAGTTCGACGGACATAACGTCAATTATGAACTTCTCTTCGCCAGGCAGAGCATCTATCTCTCCCAAGAAAAGGAGTCAATGGAATTATTCGAAAGGGAGCATACAGATGGCAAAGCTGGTTAGAGAGAAGACCCCAATGAAGGAACAGCCTGTTGGAGAGCGGACGAGCAATTTCGATGAAGTGCCCTATGGCTATTCAGAAGAGGAGGCTATACAAGAAGCGAAGCGTTGTCTCAGGTGCAAGAAGGCTTTCTGTGTGGGAGGGTGTCCAGTAGAGATAGATATACCCGGATTCATACAGCATGTGGCCAAGGGCGAATTTCGCCAGGCTGCAAGGCTCCTCAAAGAGAAGAATGTTCTTCCTGCGATCTGTGGCAGAGTATGCCCTCAGGAGGATCAGTGTGAAAAGGTATGTGTACTGTCCAAAAAGGGTGAGCCCGTTGCGATAGGTAGATTGGAGCGATTTGTTGCCGATTGGGAGGCTCAACGTGGAATGGTGGAGATGCCCCGGAAGGCTGAGCCAACCGAGAAAAAGGTTGCAGTGGTCGGTTCAGGACCGGCAGGACTCACAGTTGCAGGAGATCTCGTCCAGCTCGGTCATGAGGTGACGATCTTCGAAGCGCTCCACAAACCAGGTGGAGTACTGGTCTATGGAATTCCAGAGTTCAGACTTCCTAAGGCCATAGTGGCACGAGAAGTTGAGTACGTGGAAAAGTTGGGTGCAAAGGTAGTGACGAGCTTCGTCGTAGGCAACACGTGCACAGTGGACGAGTTGCTTCAGGAGTTCGATGCAGTATTCGTGGGTACAGGCGCTGGGCTTCCCTGGTTTATGGGAATTCCCGGTGAGAATTACAACGGGATATACTCTGCGAACGAGTATTTGACGAGAACTAATCTGATGAGGGCGTACCTGTTTCCGGAATACGACACTCCGATTGTGCGAGGCAAGAGGGTGGCAGTGATTGGCGGAGGCAATGTAGCGATGGATTCAGCGAGAACTGCGCTGAGGCTCGGTGCGGAGCACTCAATGATCATCTACAGAAGATCAAAGGCTGAGATGCCGGCACGAGTGGAAGAGATCGTTCATGCTGAAGAAGAGGGAGTCGAATTCGAATTGCTCACGCTTCCCGTAATGTACCACGGAGTGAAGGGATGGGTGAAGGAGATGGAGTGCATCCGGATGCAGTTGGGTGAGCCTGACGCATCAGGGAGGAGGAGGCCTGTGCCAGTCGATGGGTCGAATTTCAGAATTGAGGTGGATACCGTCGTCGTGGCAATAGGACAGAGCCCCAATCCCTTGGTGCCCGCAACTACCCCAGGACTGGAAGTGGGAAAGCATGGGAATATAGTCGTTGACAGCGAGACAGGGAAGACGTCCAAAAAGGGGGTTTTTGCAGGAGGTGATATCGCGACCGGAGCGGCCACGGTCATTCTTGCGATGGGAGCGGGGAGAGTGGCCGCCAGGGCAATGGATGAATACATAAGAACAGGTAAGTGGTAGGGAGGTACTGTGATTGCCACAGCATACGTTCTCATAAATGTCGCAGCTGGGCGGACGAAGAAGGTTTATCAGAAACTAGCTCTTACAGACGGGGTAGTGAGTGTAGATGCAATCTCTGGCCCTCACGATCTCATAGCCACCGTTCAGGCTTCCGACTTCAACGCAATTGGGAGATTGGTGCTTGACCGGATCCAAACGATAGAGGGGATCACTGACACAACTACCTGCAACGTCATACACTTTGAAGCGTAAACCACTGTCCCGGGTTTTTCTTGACAGCCGCAGCTCGGATTTAATATTATCAAGCCCATGGGCAAAACCATAGCCGAGAAGGTAATAGGAGAACATGCAGGAAGAGAGGTGAGCGCTGGGGACCTGGTCATTGCGCGGGTCGACATTGCAGCTGTTCAGGATGGTACTGGACCTCTTGCAGTTGATCAGATCGAAAAACTGGGCTTCAGAACACTGAAGAACCCTTCGAATGCGGTATTGTTCATAGATCATGCTGCGCCCTCCCCCAGGAGAGAGCTTTCCAACGCTCACATGAAATTGAGAGAATTCGCGAGCCGTACAGGTGCAGTTTTGTCTGAGGTGGGAGAAGGGATCATCCATCAGAGGCTCGTTGAGTCATGGGTGTCACCCGGGGATCTGCTCATAGGTGCTGATTCCCATTCGTGCACTTCTGGAGCTCTCGGAGCCTTCGCTACGGGAATGGGCTCTACAGATGTTGCGATAGGTATGGCTTTGGGAAAGACCTGGCTCAGAGTCCCACAGACCTTTCAAATACAAGTGAACGGTCGCTTACCAGTGGGTGTCTACTCCAAAGACCTGATATTGTATTTGATCGGCTTGCTCCGTGCAGATGGCGCGACCTACAAAGCTCTCGAGTTTGTCGGAGAGACCATTACCGGCTTCTCACTTGATTCAAGACTTGTCCTTTCGAATATGGCTGTCGAAGCTGGCGCAAAAACGGGTCTTTGTGAGGCGGATGAGAAGACGGAGTCCTTCCTCCGTGAGAGAGGAAGAGGAGACCGATTCAGGAGGATCAAATCAGATCCGGGCGCCACTTTCGAAAGGATCGTAGAGATTGATGCGTCGCATATCCAACCCATGGTCGCAGTTCCCCACACGGTGGACAACGTGAGAACAGTCAGTGAAGCCGCAGGGAAGAAGATCGATCAGGCTTTCATAGGTACGTGCACCAATGGAAGATTGGAGGATTTGCGGATTGCTGCAAAAATCTTGGAAGGAAAACACCGTCATCCTCACACGAGACTGATTATTTGCCCGGCATCTCGAGATGTCTCCCTGGCGGCATCAAGGGAGGGGTTTCTTGACGTACTTGTTGAAGCTGGTGGAGCTGTAATGGCCCCTGGCTGCGGTGCATGTGTGGGAGTGCACGAGGGCATTCTTGGCGATGGCGAAGTATGTCTATCCACCGCAAATAGAAACTTCAAGGGAAGAATGGGTAATCCGGAAGGTTTCGTTTATCTCTCTTCGCCTGCGACTGCCGCGTATTCCGCAATAAAAGGGGAAATCGCAGATCCAAGAGAGGTGTTGGGGTAGATATGAGACTTAGAGGAAAGGCATGGAAATTCGGCGATAATATCAGTACGGACCTGATCTGTCCTGGACGCTATTTTCACCTGAGATCAAACCTTCCTGAGTTGGCGAAACATGTGTTGGAAGATGCAGATCCGGAGTTCGCGCAGAAGATGTCTCAAGGCGACCTCGTCGTAGGGGGAAGAAACTTCGGATGCGGCTCGTCGAGAGAGCATGCGCCTACTATAATGAAGATCGCCGGCGTAAGTGCTGTGCTGGCGAAATCCTTTGCCAGAATATTCTACAGGAATGGGATAAATGTGGGGCTTCCTC
>SMTZ1_10008464_pt1 | contig 10287 bp, 7 predicted proteins | sample DeeMarSWOR136_30_FD_25667 | JGI IMG/M metagenome (IMG submission 25667) | reverse complement strand
ATCTAATGGTTCTAATTCTTTACCGATTACACTCGGATTAAAGAAACATTCAGGAGCAAGGAATCTCTCGACACCAACATTTATTGTCTCTCCATCAGGAAGCATGTAGCTTTTTTCCATCCCAGCAACTTTCTTTGAAAGCATCATTTCTTTCTCAGGATCGATGGCTACATAGCATAATTTTTCCTTAATATCTCGAACAATTTCTTTTTCTGCTGATGTAGTGAAAGAATATCCCTTTTGTCGAAGAAGTCTCTGTAAATATGTTGTAATGTCACGACCAGCGAGATCGATTCTTTGGATAGCATGGCTTAAGGCGAAGCCCTCAAAAATAGGTACAACGTGGGAAACACCATCACCAATATCTATAACACATCCAGTAGTACGACCAGAAGCATAAAGACTCAATACTGCTTGCATGGCAACGTAAAGAGCAGGTGTATTAAAAGTCTCAAACATAATTTCAGCCATTTTCTCACGGTTTGGTCGTGGGTTTAATGGTGCTTCTGTTAAAAGTACTGGATGTTCACTTGGATCAATTCTTAAATCAGTATAAAATGTATAATGCCAGATTTTTTCCATAGCAGTCCAGTCTTCAATGATACCATGTTCAACAGGGAACATTAACTTTAAAACGCCTTTTAATTGCATCGCTTCCTCACCAATATAGTATTCCCGAGTATAGTGTTCAACATCAGTCATGATGCTTTCATATTTGGGATAACCAATAAGTGTAGGGAAGACTGACCTTGGTTGATCTTCACCAGCAAAACCATTTTTGGAGATTCCTGTACCATTATCGACAACCAGGGCTTTTGCGTTCAAAAAGCTTTCTTCCTCTGCCATATTTCTAATTCAGCTCTTATTTTTAATTTTATATATTTTGAATTATATTTTTAGATGTATTTTTTATATTACTTGTGGTAATTCTAATTTTTATATTTTTATCAAAAAATTGTTTTTAGCAAAGAACAATTAATGTGTAAAATACAAAATTTAATAATCTAATAAATTATGTATTTATAAATTTTTTTAAACTAGAAAGAAAAACTACCCTATTTTTAAAGGATTTATAAATTACTTATTGAAAATCTTAAAGTTTCCGATTGATACATTCGCGTATTACAATCTAATTATATTTCCATTATTTTATGATTTTATAACAAATAGTGTAAAAACTTTTAGGAATAGAGAAGAATTGTTATAAAAAAATAAAGTACTCTCCTTAAATTTCTAAGATCTGACTACTTAAAAGAAGACTAGAAAGAATTTTATTGAATTGTAAAGAAGTTTTTATGAAGTCTCAATAAAAGGACATATTTAAATAATAAATTAATTATTAACTTGATAAGAAAGAGCAGTTTTCTCAGATTCGAGAAAAAAGTATTAGAGTTGATTAAAAGGTATGCCAGAAAGCGGAACAATATTATATGACTTGAATAAGGTTTTTATTCCCTGTCGAACTGTTTTAGAAATGGAAGCGCTGACTTCTTTATTTCTTGAATATTATAATTATGATGACATCAAGGATTTGCCGCAAAGTCAACCCAGCAGTAAAAAATTAATAGAAAAATTTCATGTAATAGATTGCCAACCTCTTGAACATATCATTGAATATTTTATAGATGTCGTTGTGAGTAAGTTAAAACCTATCGTTATGTATCAAAGGGATCATCACGATAGATTCAGAATGGGAAATGTAGAAGCATATACAAAAACAAGATTGTGCTTATTTTTTGCTTTGCATCGATTAAAGTTGAAATTTTTAATTATTAAAAATTTTATGGATAGATTTAAAGAGCTTAATTATAAATTAAACGTATCTGAACACCAAAATAATCTAGGTAATCACACTTTTCTTTCAGTTTTTTATGAGGACTATTATAAAAAAAATGAAATGAATCTTAAACTCATGTTATCTTCAAAAAGGATATCAGAAAGAGTGAGCGAATTGATAGATACTTCAAATACTATAACTAATGAGGATATCATCAATGCTATTACATTTAAAAAATTCCTTGATGATAAAAACAGAATAAAATTTATCATGAAAGAGATTAAAGCCTCTGTTTTTGTTTCTAGAGTCATGTTTGCCCAAATGGATGTATATAAACCTTTTACTTTGGCAAAAGAAGCTAATATTGATGCTGAGAAGATGATGATAAGCCAAGATTTTATTCCAGAGCTAATTCCTGCAATTTCTCAATGTTATGCTGCTAAAAATATGCCGCAACTTGGAGATTGTTTTACTGCCTATGAATTCATGATGAATAGAGTTTTAGAAGGAATAAATTATGCCGTAGAAATAGCTTCAGGTGGACAGATTATACTCGATTTAGATAGTACTATCTATAACACGGGTAATATCTTTGGCTTTTAGTATTTGATTACTTTCATAAAAACTGGACTCTTTAAATCATAAATAATTTGATTAATATTTTTCATTCAAGTAGAGATATAAAGAAATATTTATCATGAAGAATGAAAAATTAGAGATGAAGCGTGAAGTTTGGGAATACTTCAGACAATATAGGAAAGCACCTTTTCAAAAAAGGTATCTAGAGTTATTAAGTATCAAAGATATGAATAATACTTCTAAACTTCATAACTAAAATGATTTTTAGTTACTAAAAGCGAGTTAAATTTTTTGCTGTAAGAACTGATTACAAAAGTGTATATAGATTTATAAATAAAATAATAAATTTTGTTCAATATTTTAGAGTTTAAGCATTTGTAATCTTCAATATAACGATGAAATTATTCAAGACAGATGTGGAACGTTTCACTGTAGACTTTAACGATATGTTAAAAATTGTTTTATTAAATAGCTTAGGTTTCTTTTTTATTAGTTTTTGGACTCCTGTAATTGCTCGTTCAAGTATGGGAGCAACTGGTATTCAATTAAGTTTGATTGTATCTGTCCAAGTATTTGGGCGAATGATTAGTGGGTTCATTACAGGATTCATAACTGATAGAATTAAGTCAAGAACAATTTTAGTTTTAATTGGTTCATTCGGGAGAGCCCTATCATATTTTATTATTTACTTAGCAATAATCACTAATTTAATAATTCTTCTTGGAATAGGGACGTTTACACTTGGTTTTATGGCAGGGGTTTTTTGGGTACCATTTAATACTTTCATTGCAGAAAAATCAAGCAAAAATCATCGTTCTCGAGCATATGGCAAGAGAGATTCTGCAAATGCTATTGGTCAAATCATAGGTTCCCTATTTGGTTTCACTCTTGTTATTATTGGGAACATTTTTACGAATAATCCTTTTATAATATATGGTGCGATCCTTGTTTATGGAATTGGAAATCTTATAGCTGGAATTCTATTCCATAAAGAGATAGATGAATCAATTAAGTTTTTAGAAAATTCAGAAATAAATAGTAACCTAATAAATAATTCGAATCGTGAATCTAAGCTATTTCATTCTAAACCAATAATTATTGGAATTATCTTTCTAATGATCGTGTTATTCTTAAGTAGTATCAATAGTTCAATTGCACGACCTTTCTTGAATATTTATTTATTAGAGAATATCGAAAGCAACATTAATTTAGTTATTTGGGCATATTTACCTGGTGGAGTTTTAGCAACTCTTTTTGCTCCAAAATTAGGAGCAATTGTTGATAAACTTCGACCCTCAATAGGGATCACAGTTACCAGTTTATTAGGCGCTTTAACTACATGGTTTTTAATCAATTCTGGGGACATTTGGATATTTGCAGCCCTTTTACTAGTTGATATGACAATAATGATTGCTGCTAGCTTAATCTTTCAAAACCTTGTGAGTAGAATCACTATTGAGCACAGAGGTAAAATTATTGGAGTAGGGGAATTTTTTACTTTTTTTGGTAGTGTAATTGGACCTATTTTAGGAGGGATTGTTTGGGATTTTATGGGTCCAAAATTTCCTTTCATTATTTCTATTCTTGTTGAATTATCTCTGATCCCACTTTATTTAGTAGTAGTTTATTTACTGATTCCTCATTTAGCAGAATCGTATAAGATAAAAGTTGATACAGAAATATGAAAAATTTAATTTTAAATTAGTTATTTGCTTTTTAACGTTTCTTCCGCTCTCTCGGTTTTCTTTTTACTCCATTCTTTGACTTTAGCTAATAATACCATTTTATTATTTGGTCTATTGAAATCAACTGGTTCTTTAATGTATCCTTTATTTAGAGCATTATTATAGACTTTCTCACCGATCTTTGTTCTAATTATAGCCGTAGTTAATTTTTCCGGTGAACCAATCCCTCCAAATGAAATATCAGCATAAATATTGGAAAAATCAGGGCATGCGTAACAAGCAGGACGTCCAATGTCAACCAAATCCGAAAATGGAACTCTCAAAGAATTTCCATTTTTAAAGTATAACAAAAGATTTTCTCGCACGTTCATGCTTTCAACATCTTCAAATGAAAAATTGAACTTTTCTTCTAGTTTTTTCCTATCTTCATCATTAAACGAGAAATTCAGGTAACAAAACAGACCTAATGTATATTTAACAATATGTGCGGGTAGAATACTCAATTCTTGCATTTTTCTAATTGAATTAATTTGACATGGAGTGCCCACCACAGCTATATTTAATAAATCGGGGCTCATAACTCTTTTCAGTGTTATGTTAGCAGGTATAAATGTATTATATTTTTCCAATCCAACAACTTGGCTAGAAAAATCAAAATGAGAACCTGCGGCTTCAAATAAATCATCTTTGCTTGTAGCTAAAAATGGAGTTCGATTAAAAGGACCTCTTTTTTTACACACAATTGCTCCATCAATTAGCTTATTGTCTAATAAATAACTTAGAATTGCTGTTACAGCTCCACCATCAGTTGCCCTTTCCCTAAGTTCTTCAGAAGTAGCATGACACGATGCTATTTTTATTTGATTTCCTATAGGAGCATCATAATTGAACTTTTTATTTAACTGATCGTTTAACACATGAGTTTGAGGGCACACATAATAGCAAATCCCACATTTAAGGCATTTATCCTTATTTACATATTTAGGGGGCCCTGATTCTGACATTTCAATAGCTTTTATTTCACCAGCTGAACAAAAACTAACACATCCACCACATTCTCCACATAATCCTTTTTCATGAACTTCTATTATCAAATCTTCAAAAGTTTTTAAGACTGGACTAGCAGCCAATTTTTTTCACCTAATTTTGATAAATTTTAAATATTTATTTTTTTATTAATTTAATATTCATTTGGCATTTTTTTAAGCTCAGCAAGAGAAAAGACAGGGCCGTCAACGCACACAAATTTATTACCTATATTGCATCTTCCGCATTTGCCAATTCCACACTTCATACGCATTTCTAGACTATTAAGAATCTGCTCTGGGCCCCAGTTTAGCTCTTCCATAACAGCAATTGTTGTTTTAATCATTATTGGTGGTCCACAGATAACTGCAATAGCATTATCCGAACTTGGGGCAACTTTTTTAACAATTGGTGCAACAAATCCTACTTCTTCAGTCCATCCCTCTGCTTCACGATCTATTGTTAAAACTACCTTAATATCGTCTCGTTTTTTCCATTCATCTAAAATATCTTGATATAACACTTCTCCAGGGTCACGATTCCCATAAATCACTGTTATATCGCCATAATCTTTCCGATGTTTCTCATCAAGTAAATAAATTACAAGTGATCTAAGTGTTGAAAAAGCAAAACCTCCTCCAATAACCACAATATTTTTTCCTTTCATTTCTTCTACTGGCCAGCCATTTCCACAGGGACCTCTTACTCCAACAATGTCTCCTATTTCACAATTATGAAAAGCTGATGTTACTGTCCCCATTTTTTTAATAGTAAATTTAATAGTTCCTTCCTCAGTAGGAGAAGATGCGATCCCTATTGGACATTCACCTTTTCCAATTAAACTAATTTCGGCAAACTGTCCAGGAATATAATCAAATTTCTTATATTCATCTTCTTTTTTAAACTCTAATTCAATAGTCTTAATATCATTTACCTTATTCTCAGAGACTATCGATTTAATTCTTGTAAGATAAGGTATATAAGGATTAGGCAACTAATTTTTCACCCTCCTTTTTTTCTATTTTTCTAATTTTATTTAATATAACACGGAGATCATTATTAGCAGGGCATACATAAACACATCTACCACAACCCACGCACCCCAATAAATTATAATTGGTAGGATAATAACTAAATTTATGCATAATTCGATTTCGACAGCGTTGAATTTTGGTATCTCGAGGGTTATGACCACTTGTTTCCATAGTATAAAGACATGATTGACAAGTATCCCAGATTCTAATTCTTCTCCCGCGATTATTATATTGATCTGTCTCATCTATTACATCAAAACAGGTACATGTTGGACATAAATAAGCACAAGAACCACATCCAATGCATGCTTCACTAATTTCATCCCATACGGGATGTTCAAAACAAGTTGATAAATTCTTAACAACTTTATCAACGTCTATTTCTGTAGTTATTAATTCTTCTGCCTTCTTAGCTAGTTCTTCAGCTTTTTTCACATCATTATTTGAAGCATCACAAAGCCATGATAATTTCTTCATTAATTCTTTCCCTTTATCGCTGATAGCTTCAACTAAATAAGTCTCTCCTAGATCAGTCAGAAATATATCCATATTCTCTTTATTGAAAGGATGGCCACCAACTGAAGTACAAAAACATGTAGTCCTTGGACTATTGCAACCAATCCCTATAAGAGTTGTATTTTCCTTTTTCTTTAAATAGATTTCATCTTCCCAATCTCCATGAAATGAAAAGAAAGTAGCCATTAGTTCAAAACTGTAAGCATCACATGGTCTAATTCCAAATATCAAGTATTTTTGATCTAGATCTTGTCTATCAGTAATTTCAACGTCTTTTTCATCTAAAGAATATTCAAATAATACTTCTTCTTGAGGAAATAAAACTGATTTTGGTGGAATCTTTGAATTCAGGTAGTCAAGGACAATGTCTTCAGGTTTTTCGATCTTCTCAAAAATGATATTACCCTTTTCATTAATCGGAGCGTAAAAGTTATATTCTTTTACAAGCTCATTATATAATTTTTCAATTTGATCCTTTTTTAATATTTTTTGTTCCATTCTTTAATTCACCTTTTTTTAATCTTCCTCCAACATAAATTCTTGTGTATCCTTCATATCAAAATCCATCATTGGAGGAAGAATTTCTGCATTGAGGCCAGAAGTATAATCAAATCGTTTTTTTACAATTTTCTCCAATTTCCTTGTGATAAAATTCAAGTCAATACCAACTGGACATACTGATGAACAAGCACCACACGCTACACATCTACCTGCTAAATGCGTTGCTCGAATTAAATGAAATGTAAATATATCTCGGTATTCAGTAGTCTTTCCAAACCATATAGGCTTATTTTGATCTACAAAACAAAGATTACAGTAGCAGGCAGGACATGCTTGACGACAACTGTAACAAAGTGTGCATACTTGCAAGATATCTTTGATATAATCCCATTTTTCCTGCACAGATTTAGCTTCAAAATCATCGATATCTGAAAATTCATCATGTATAGATTCAAGTTCTTGACATTCACCTATACAATGTGCATCAGTAGTAGAAGGTGATTTTACTTGACAAACTTTACATAGCTCATTAATGTATTGATCGTAGGGAAATTTTTTTTCCCAATCTTTCCCCTTTACAATAATATCATCTCCTGAAAAAATAACATCAAGAATCTCCTTTTCTCCGATTTCCATATTAATTTTACTTCTGTTCACAATTCCATTGCAATTAAACCCTATCATTTTTATATTATCCAGATCCAGTTGTTTCTCCACAGCTAAAAGGTTTATCGCACGACCGACACATCCTTTAGCTACTATTCCGATTCTTAATGAATTTCCTTCTGAATCACAAAGTTGGGGCATTAAAGGCGCTAAATATCTAGCTAAATTCATATAACATAAATTATTCCATGTTAATTTATCTACATCTTCTTCTTTTCTAACTATAATTGGAGTAGAACTTAAAGGTACAGTACCTTCAGAATAACCAATTATTACATCAACTTGATTCTCATTAAGTAATTTCTTAGCATTTTCTCTTATCGAACTTATAATTTCCTTATTTTCTTCTTCTATTCCCATTCTTAACACCACTTCTTTTGGAATTTTGTATTTGGACCTAATTCTTTTACTATTTTTGTCGCTTTCCTAATAAGCACAGCAAAACGTTCTCCTTCAGCAGCAGAAGCCCACATAAAATTAACCCTGCCTGGTTCAATACCAAAAAATTCGAGAAGTTCCTTTAATATTGCAAAACGTCTCCTAGCTACAAGATTTCCGCTAATATAATGGCAATCTCCGGGATGGCACCCACTTACAACTACACCGTCCCATCCGTCTAAGAGACTCTTTATTATGAAGTAGGGGTTAACCCGCCCACTACATGGAACCCGTACAATTCTTATATTTGGTGGATATTGGATTCTGCTAACTCCTGCCAAATCTGCTCCAGCATAAGAACACCAATTACATAAGAATGCAATGATCTTTGGTTCCCATTTTTCATCAACTTTCTTTTCTTCTAAAACTGTTTGAGTCATTTTTTAACCTCTTATAATTTAACCTATACGAGCTGTTATCATTTCATATATTTGTTCACTTGTAAAGCCTAAAATATCGATGGCACTACATCGACAGTTCCCACCACAAGCTCCACATCCTTTACATAATGCTTGGTTGATTGATGCTACTAATCCAAAACGTCTGTCTTCAATCAATTCTATCGCATTATATGCACAATTCTCTACACACATCCCACAACCTATACAACGAGACATGTCTATTACAGCCGTCTTTCCTTCTGCTTCAATTTCATCCTTAGAAAGAATTGTACATGCTCTTGAAACAGCTGCATTAGCTTGTGATATTGAATCTTCAATTGTTTTTGGACAGTGAGCTAAACCTGCAACAAACACTCCTTCCGTAGCAAAATCTACAGGACGAAGCTTAACGTGGGCTTCTAAATAAAAATTATCATCATTTAATGGTACTTTTAACATTTTAGCAAGTTCTTCATTTTCTTCGTGAGATGCGACAATTCCCGCACTTAATACTAATAAATCTGCGGGGATTGATAAGTTTCCCGCTTTTACCGTATTAACTTTGACATTTAATGAAGAATTTTCCGTAATTATTTCTGGAGGTGAATTTTCATCATATCGTATAAAAATAACACCCTCTTCTCTTGCTTTTCTATAATATTTTTCCTTAAATCCATAGGTTCTAATATCTCGAAATAATATAGTAACTTCCGTCGATGGATTTAATTTTTTAACTAACAATGCATTTTTAATAGCTTCTGCGCAGCACATTTTACTACAGTAAGGATGTTCATCATTCCGTGAACCAACACATTGGATCATTACCACTGATTTTTTATTCTTAATGACACTATCTGTGATGAGCATCTCTTCAAATTCTGATTGTAAAATAACATTTTCGTTTTGACCATAGAGGTATTCCTTTGGTTTATATTCATTCGCACCAGTAGCCACAATAACAACGCCATGATCAAATTCAGCTCTTTCGTTCTTCTCCCCATAAATTACTGTGGATTTAAAGTTTCCAATATATCCATCTATATTTTCTAATTCAGCATTAGTATAAACATGAATTAATTTATTTGTTCTAACCTGTTCAATAAGATCTTTTAAAAAAGCTTGAACATCTACTCCCTCCAGAGTGTGATATATATATCTAGCAAATCCTCCTAATTCAGCTTCCCTCTCTACTAAGTAAGTTTCAATTTCTTGGCTTGCAAAATTAAGCGCAGCCACCATACCACTTATTCCACCACCAATTACCAATGCTTTTTTAGTTACTGATAACTTTATTCTGTCAATTGGAGCTATTCGTCTTGCTTTATTTACCGCCATTCTCACGAGGTCCTTCGCTTTCTGAGTAGCTTCCTCTGGTTGGTTCATATGAACCCAGCTACATTGATCACGGATATTTGCCATTTGAAATAAATATCTATTCAATCCTGCTTCCCTAATTGTTTCTTGGAATAATGGTTCATGGGTTCGTGGCGTACATGATGCCACTATAACTCGATTAAGATGATATTCTGCAATTTTTTCTTTTATTATTCCTTGAGTATCAGCAGAACATGTATATAGATTGCGATCTGACATAACTACATTTGGAAGTGTTTTTGCATATCTCGTTACTTCTGGAACATCTACATACCCCCCTATATTAATTCCGCAATGGCAGATAAATACAC
>SMTZ1_10008462_pt1 | contig 10289 bp, 6 predicted proteins | sample DeeMarSWOR136_30_FD_25667 | JGI IMG/M metagenome (IMG submission 25667) | reverse complement strand
AGGACGGCAAAAGATTGGCGTGCTTGATGACGGGGAGGGGATGACGCAGGAGGATGCCCTCCTTGCCCTCGAACGACACTCCACGAGCAAAATCAGCCAAGAAAAAGATCTTGATGGGATCCGGACCCTCGGATTTCGGGGAGAAGCCCTGCCATCGATTGCAGCGGTGTCCCGTCTGCGCTTGGTCACGAGGACTGCCGAGGAGCTGGCGGGGACCTGCATCGTCGGCGAGGGTGGCCAAATAGTGGATGTACGGTCAACGGGAAGCCCTCCCGGCACCTGGGTGGAAGTCAAGGACCTATTTTATAATCTGCCGGCACGACGGAAGTTCTTGAGAGGAGCTAGGACGGAGCTCGCTCATATCATTGAAGTGGTCACCAGGATGGCCCTAATGTATTGCTCTACCGGGTTCAAACTGTTGCACAATAAACGAAGTGTGTTGGACCTTTCCCCAAGCCAACATGAGGAAGTGCGGTTGCGGGACGCCTTGGGGAAGGAAGTAGCCTCTAAGTTGCGAAGGATCGACATGAGTTGGGAGGAGGGGGGGATCCACGGATGGGCAACAGACCCCACCTATGCTCGTGGTTCCTCCAAGGGGATATACACATACGTAAACGGACGTTATGTGCGGGATAAATTACTCTCTCACGCCATCTCGGAAGCATATCGCAGCTTCATCCCGGCCGGCACCTATCCGGTGGCAGTTCTTGCCGTGTCAATACCTTTTTCTCAGGTTGATGTAAACGTACATCCAATGAAGATGGAGGTGCGATTTCAGAAAGCCCCAGAGGTCCATCGACTGGTTGCTGAGGGCCTACGCAGCGCCTTGGGACATCCACGCGGTGGTACCGTTGAACCTCGAGGGCTCATGCGGGTCCAGGAGGATGTTGGCCTGTACGCTGTATCATCTGTGGAACCTAGGGGTGATCAGAAAACGACCATTCCCTGGCGGACCGTGGGACAGTTGAAAGGTAGCTACGTTGTCGTGGAAGGGGACGACGGAGTGATGATTCTCGATCAGCATGCGGCACATGAACGACTGCTCTACTACCAGTTGATGAAGTCCTTGGAGGAGAAGACACTGCCTCAACAGCGTCTGCTACTGCCGCAAACCGTTGACTTGAGAAGAGAAGAAGTCCAGACTCTTGTGGCTCACCAAGGTGAACTGGCCGCCCTGGGACTGGAGTTGGAGGAATTTGGAAAGTCGACGGTGGCGGTCAAGGCAATACCAACATTCCTGGAACCAGAAGATCTGCAGAGTCTACTAGAGTCTTTGAGCGCGGAGCTGCTGGAACATGAGTCAGGCGGTTCCATGAGTGCGGTCTTTGAGAAACTGTGTGCCCAATTGGCTTGTCAGGGTGCAGTCAGAGCTAACCGGAGACTGCGAGATGAGGAGATAGATTACCTCTTGAAGGAGTGGGCAGCAACTGGCCAGCCGGCCACCTGCCCCCATGGACGACCGTTCTTTGTCAAGTGGAGCTGGCGGGAAGTGGAGAGGTGGTTTGGTAGAACCTAAAGGCCGTACTTGGCTACTTTGTATCTCATAGCTCGGAAGTTCATGCCGAGCAGTTCAGCAGCCTTCTTTTTGGTCCCTCCTGTCTTTTCGAGAGCCTTGATGATCAGGGCTTTTTCGAGATCCTCGACAACTCTGTTGAGATTAATTCCCTCCTCTGGGATCTCTAACGATGGCGGGGTGGTCTTGGAGATTGTTCGTTCATTGATATATGATCGGATAGCGGGTTCAGCAATGACTGGGGACGTTTCGAGGGTCAGGCTCCGCTCGATGATGTTCTCCAGTTCCCTGACATTACCAGGAAAATCGTAACTCAAGAGAAGCCGGAACGCCTCGGGAGATATCTCCCGTATGTCTTTTCCTGTTTCGGTAACATATTTCCGGACGAAGTGGTTCGCCAAAAGCGTTATATCCTCTTTACGTTCTCTCAGCGGTGGCAGGTGGATTTGAATGACATCGAGACGGTAGAAGAGGTCCTCTCGAAACGTGCCTTGAAGCACCTTCTGTTCAAGGTTTTGGTTGCTGGCTGAAACCAGCCGGACATCCACTTTGATATCCTCGGTGCCTCCAACGCGTTTAAACTCCCTGTCTTGGATGACTCGCAGCAACTTTACCTGCAGCGAAAGGGGTAGTTCCCCAACCTCATCTAGAAAGAGGGTTCCGCCGTCAGCGACTTCGAGAAGTCCCCGCTTGTTAGCGATAGCACCAGTGAAAGATCCCTTGATGTGACCAAACAGTTCGCTTTCCAAGAGATTCTCAGGGATGGCACCACAGTTAATGGGGACGAACGCCTTACTCTTACGGGGGCTATTGTAGTGTATCGCTTTGGCAACGAGTTCTTTGCCTGTGCCGCTTTCACCCGTGATAAGTACATTGGCCTTGCTTTCGGACACCTTTTCCACCAGTTCGTACACACGCTGCATTTTTGGGCTTTTACCGATGAGATTCCAGAATTTAAACCTTTCTTCCACCACTTGACGCAGTTGAATGTTTTCCTGAAGAAGAGCAGATCTCTCGAGTGCCTTTCGAATGGTCAGCTTCACCTCATCGATGCGGAAGGGTTTTGTGACATAGTCGTAGGCGCCCTCTTTCATGGCAGCAACCGCCCCCTCTGGAGAACCGTAGGCAGTAATCATAATGACGGCGGTGTCCGGGCTGACATCTTTTGTCTTCCGTAAGATCTCAAAACCATCCACGCCAGGCATCCTGATGTCAGTGAGGACCATGTTGTACAGGTTGTGCTCCAGTAACTCTAGAGCCTCTTCGCCCCTGGTCGTACACGTCACATCATATCCTTCTTTCTTCAACATAATCTCCAGAAAGTCACACATACTCTTTTCATCGTCGACGACCAGCAATTTGGAGTTTATCATTTCTGTTCCTCCGTCACTCATTTTCGCCATGGTCAGGAAGTGGGGAAGGTTAAGGTGAACGTTGTGCCGTGACCGGGTTCACTTTCCACACGGATATCACCGCCGTGACTCTCGACGATCTTGTGCACGATAGACAGCCCAAGTCCTGTACCCCCTTCCTTCGTCGTGAAAAAGGGGTCAAAAATCTTCTTGATGTCTGATGCTGGGATCCCCTGGCCAGTGTCTCGGACAGACAGTGACAGTTTTTGGCTTCTTTCATCCTGGCTGGTTGTTACCTCCAACAGGCCCTTTCCATCCATGGCGCTGACCGCATTGATCAAAAGGTTCCATAGAACCTGCTGAAGTTGTTGAGAATCACAAGATAGTGTTGATTTCTTTTGCGTGTTCTTGACGATTTCGACGCCCCGTGTACATTGTGGAGACCGTGAAAAAACCTCCAGCGTATCATCGATCAGGGCGCTAATGTCCACTATCTTCTTATTGAGCGCTGGAGGCTGGGCATAGAGGAGGAAGTCGGTGATGAGGCCGTTGAGCCGATTTGATTCTGTAATGATGATATCCATTAGTCTCTTGTGATGTTCGCTTGCCTGTTTTTCTTCCTTCAAAAGTTGGATGGCTCCGCTGATTGAGGCCAACGGGTTGCGAATCTCGTGAGCCATGCCAGCGGCAAGTTGACCGATAGTCGCCAACTTCTCAGCCCTCCTCACGGATTCCTCCATTTCCCGTATCCGCGTGAGGTCCCGAAAAGCTATGATCTTGCCCACCTCCTCTCCATTGTGGTCCTTGAGGGGCGAGCTGGTGAGGCCGACAACTATCTCTGCCCCATCGGGCTTTACATAGGTTGTTTCCATTCGAGGCTTCTGTTTCTGATCCGACCCTTTTGCCATAGCAGGAAATAGGTCCGGCAGGCGTTTTTTTCTGAGTTGAGCAGCCTTCATACCCAAGATCTGCTCGCCAGTCGGATTGAGAAATGTCACCCTTTGCTCCAGGTCACATGTCATGAGTCCGCTCTGGATGCTTTGAATCACATTACGGTTGAAAGCCTCGAGCCGGCTGTAATCCTCTCGGGTCTGAGTGAGCTCTCGCGCTCTGGCGCGGACCTCTTCGGTAAGATAACCGGTCAGATATCCTGCAAGGTAGAAAATAATGATAGCGATAAGAAGCTTATATAGAAGGTAGAAGCTGTGGTATGGGTAACGGGGGGCCAGGAAGGGTATGATCCAGTGGTATTCCAGATTGAGGAGAATTCCATACGCGATGCTGGACAGCGAAGCCGCCATCAAGCCTCCCTGTCGCTCCAAAATTGCCCCTGCCTCCATGGCTACCAGCACGTAGATAGGAAAGAAAAGACTGAGGCCACCCCCCGTGACATAGACAATCCCGGTGACAACAATTACATCAGAAACGAACAAGCCATAGGTAAACGAGACAAGGTTGTCCTTCTTGCGGGTGATGACCGCGAAGATGATGGTCGTGACGTACAGCAAAGCAACAAAGAAGTGGAACAAACTATACGGCGCCCAGAAAATGGAGACCCCCTTCAGCTGGAAAAAGAGGCCCATGAGCAGAAATATACTGATCAGGATGAGCCTGTAGATGATCAGTTGTTTAAGCCGATCTCGCATGCTCTGTGGACGCTTTAGAAGGCCGAGGCCATCTTGAAAATTGGCAGGTACATAGCGATAACTAAGCCCCCTATCGTAACACCCAAGAATATCATGAGCATCGGTTCAAGCATAGAGCTTAGTGTAGCTACCGCTACATCGACTTCCTCCTCGAAAAAATCGGCGATCTTGTTAAGCATGAGCTCGAGCGATCCAGTGGTCTCTCCGACAGAGATCATCTGGGTCACCATAACCGGGAATACCGCGTTCTGAGCTAGTGGTTCTGAAATAGTCTGCCCTTCACTTATGCTTTCCCGCGCCTCGAGGACAGACTTCTCCACTACCTTATTCCCCGATGCCCCGGCAACAATACTCAAAGCCTCCAATATTGGCACGCCGCTGGCCACAAGGGTAGCTAGGGTACGAGAGAACCGGGCTATAGAGACTTTTTGAATCAGTTCTCCAAAGATGGGGGTCTTCAAGATACATCTGTCAACGAAGAACCTTCCTTTTTCCGTGCGGTATTGACGCCGCAGCAGGAAGACGAACACTATAAAAGCAGCGGCAACGAAGATAATATACTTCTTCACAAATCTGCTGATACTCATAACCAATAGGGTAGGGGCTGGAAGAGACATCCCGGTACTGCCAAATAGTTTCTCAAATACTGGGATAACGAAAACCAACAGGACCACGGTGACGACGATGGCAACGGCCACGATCATAGCAGGGTAAACCAAAGCTGATTTGATCTTCCGTTTCAGCTCCTCCATCTTCTCGATGTGGGTAGCCAAACGGTTCAGAATAACGTCAAGGGTTCCGGCCTCTTCTCCCGCGATCACTAGATTCGTGTACAGTTCATCAAAGACCCGCGGATACTTCTTCAACGAGGCCGCAAAGGTTGATCCTGCCTCCACGTCAGCCTTGATCCCTCGGATAATCTCTTTGAAGGTTTCATTCTGTTCCTGCTGGGCCAAGATATCCAACGATTGGACCAGTGGAAGCCCAGCGTCGATCATGGTGGCCAGCTGGCGAGTGAAGACAGCTACCGACTTCCTTTTGACTCTTCCCTTGCCAAAGGAGAAACTGAGCTTGATTTCTTTTGCCTTGGCTCTGACTTTGGTCGGGATGATCTGTTGTTGTCGAAGATATGCCCTGACTGCGGTTTCACTCACTCCGTCCAGAACTCCCTTGCGGAATTCGCCCCGGAGACTCCTTCCTTCCCAAGCATACTTTGGCATAGTGTCCTCTTTTTATTTTTTTTGTCCCGTTCTTTCTCCTAACATGCCACGGAACTCTTCTAGATTGGGCGATCGGGACATCGCATCATTTAGGCTAACCAATCCTCTCTCGTACAGCGACAGGAGGGACTGATTCATCGTTTGCATCCCATGCCTGAGTTGCCCCATTTGCATCTGACCATAAATCTGATGTACCTTGTCTTCCCTGATGAGATTACGAATGGCCGGAGTCGGAATCATCAGCTCCAGCGCCAAACACAACCCCTGTCCATTGGCCTTGGCCATAAGTTGTTGGGTCAAAACTCCTTCCAACAGAAAGGACACTTGTGTTCTAACCTGAGGCTGCTGATGAGGTGAAAAGACATCGATCAGCCTGTTTATGGTTTCAGCACATGAGTTGGTGTGAAGGGTAGCTAGCGTCAGGTGTCCTGTTTCGGCTATCGTAAGGGCCGCCTCTACGGTCTCTAAGTCCCTCATTTCTCCAATCAGCACGATGTCCGGATCCTGACGCAGTACGTGTTTCAGAGCTGCTGGAAAGCTGAAGGTATCAGAATTGACCTCCCTTTGGTTGATGATACATCCCTTGTGAGGATGAAGGTATTCTATCGGGTCTTCGATGGTTATAATATGGCACTTTCGCTCTTCGTTGATCCGGTCGATCATCGCTGCCAGAGTGGTAGATTTGCCAGAGCCGGTTGGCCCGGTAACCAATATGAGTCCCTTCGGTTTCCTGACCAGCTCGTCAGCGACCGGGGGGAGACCCAATTCTTGCAGGCTCATGATCTTGTATGGTATCGCCCGGATCGCGGCTCCGACGGCTCCTCGCTGCATGAACAGATTTCCCCGAAATCGCGACAAACCCTTTATGCCGAAGGAAAAATCGAGTTCGTGATCTTCCTCAAACCGGTGTCTCTGAGCCTCAGTCAGAACGCTGTAACTGAGACGTCTCGTATCAGCCGGTGTTAGCGCGTGAAGATCCAACGGGACAAGTTGACCGTTGACCCGTATTTGAGGAGGTGTTCCGGTAGTGATGTGGAGATCCGTCCCGCCGTGTTCGATCACTGTTTGCAGCAAGTCTTGAAGATCAATCATGTTCTGAACGCTCCCTCACGTTAATCTGCGGTTACCCTCAGTACCTCTTCAATCGTGGTGATGCCCTCTCTTATCTTCATGATACCACTTTGTCTCAAGGTCTTCATTCCCGTCTCGATGGCCGCCTTCTTGATTTCTGTCGCGGAAGCTCTGCGGAGAGTTAGCTCTTTGATTGCGTCATCAATCAGCATTACCTCGTACAGCGCCAGCCTTCCTCGATAGCCGATGTTGCTACAACTGTTACATCCACGTCCACGATAGCACGTGAAATCAGAAATCTCGTCCTCCGGAACGCCAAGTTCCAAAAAACCTTCAGGCGATATTTCAAGCGGTTCCTTACAATCGGGACAGATGACGCGGACCAGCCTCTGAGCGACCACCACGATCACCGACGAGGTGACGAGAAATGGTTCAACACCCATGTCGAGCAAACGGTTTACCGTACTCGGTGCATCGTTGGTGTGAAGCGTACTCAGAACTAGATGGCCCGTCAAGGCAGCCTTTACAGCTATCTCAGCTGTCTCTAAGTCCCTGATCTCTCCGACCATGATGATGTCGGGGTCTTGGCGCAAGAATTCCCGCAGGGCCGCTGCAAAATTCAGTCCGATAGCCTCGTGAATATGGACCTGGTTGACTCCTGGAATGTTAAACTCAATCGGATCCTCGGCAGTACATATGTTGCTGGAAACCTTGTTCAGCTCCGACAGCACTGAGTACAGGGTCGTCGTCTTCCCGCTACCGGTAGGTCCGGTGACAAGAAGCATCCCATATGGCGTGTGGATGCACTTGCTAAATGTCTCCAGAACATCGGATTCAAACCCCAATTTGGTCAAATCCAGTTGCAGCCGCGATTTGTCCAGAAGACGCGTAACAATCTTTTCTCCGTAAAGGGTAGGCATGGCTGACACTCGGAAGTCCATCTCTCTGTTCTGCATCCTGATCAGGAAACGACCTCCCTGGGGAAGACGGCGTTCAGCAATGTCCATCTGAGACATGATCTTAACTCGAGAAATGATAGCATTTTTCATGCGCAACGGTGGTCTGATTACCTCATAAAGAACTCCGTCAATTCTGAATCTCACGCGAAAGTACTTCTCAAACGGCTCAAAGTGTATGTCACTGGCTCCCTTTGCGATGGCATCTGCAAGTATCCGGTTAACCAGCTTGACCACTGGTGGCTCTTCGGCGGTCTTCTGAACCTCGCTCAGATCAAAGCCGTCAGCATGTTCCACCAACTCCATCTCGTCTTCTTCGAAGTCGGACAGAGCATCGTGCACAGCAGTGGTTTCGTAAAGGAAGCCTTCTACTGCCTTCCTAATGTGTGTCTCAGATGCTACGAGGCCCTCCACATGATAGCCAGTACGAAACTGAATGTGGTCGATCACTGAGACGTCAAAAGGATCAACCATTGCTAGATAGAGAGTGGAGCCGCTGCGGCGAACAGGGACCACCTGGTGCTGCTGCATGAAATCTTGTCCAATAAGCTCGACCAGCTTCGTATCCAGCTCCAAGTCAGCAAGGTGTATGGATGGAACTCCGTATCGTTTGTGGAGGAAATCGAGGAGGTCATCTTCCAGGAGATAGCCCAGTTCGACCAATGCAGAACTCAGACTAACCCCCTTCATCTTTTGCTCTGCCATGGCCCGTTGCAGCTGCTCTTCGGTGACTATTTTCGCGTTTACCAGGAGTTGACCCAATCGGGCGGACATAGCTATGACTCTCTTTCCCCGGACGTTGCATATGGAAGCACATTATGTGATAGCATTACTGAATATCCCCGTCAAAACACGCTGATGTGTTATGCAATTATTATTCCATCTTGTCCCTCGTGGTTGCCCGCAATCCGTTACACCTCTGAATGCGTCGAGAACAAAAATGTGTGTGCAAAAGGGGTCTGAGAACTCCATCTCCGGGGTGCGAAAACCGTGATATCCGGGTTGATGTGAGGCCCAGAAGAGACGGCATAACGGAACCTCTCTCTCAGTTTGGTGACAGATGTAATACAGCCTCCCGGTAACGCATGGAGTCTCTATTCTGGATCGTCCCAGTACTACAAAAACGGAACGCGTCACGATGAACCTCAGTCTGTCGGACCCATTTCAGCGTGTTGTCTGTTCCGTGCACCGCCTCAGTATCCAGGATGTCGGATCACGACAGTCTCCGCCTTGCCGACATGGGCTCCTTTATAGTACACAAAAAACTATTATATCTTTTACCGCAAATGTACTAAAATGTCCAGCAACTTAGTGGAAGGAGGGGCGTATTGATGCAGATAGAGACGGCAGGACGACTCAAGGAACTTCCACCGTACCTTTTTGCGGAACTGGACCGCCAGAAAGCCGAATTGCGGAGCAAGGGGGTCGACGTTATTGACCTTGGGATCGGTGACCCTGACCTTCCGACGCCGAGGCGAATAGTCGAGAGGATGGCCAAGGAGGTTTCTGATCCTCAAAACCACCGATATCCGAGTTACGAAGGGCTGCGCGAATTTCGACAGGCTGTGAGTAACTGGTATAAGAGACGGTTCGGGGTGATGTTGGACCCCGAAGATGAGGTGCTTGCCCTCATTGGGTCGAAAGAGGGGATTGCCCATATTCCTTTTGCTTTTGTGGAGCCAGGGGAATACTCGCTGGTTCCAACACCCGGTTACCCGGTCTATAACGCGGGTACCGTGTTTGCTGGAGGCAGGTCCTTTTTCCTCCCTTTGACCGAGGGGAGAGGATTTCTGCCCGACTTAGATCAAGTGCCGACGGAGGTGGCTCGCCAGACAAAGCTACTATTTATCAATTATCCCAACAATCCTACGACAGCGGTAGCGGATCGGGAGTTCTTTGCCAGCGTGGTTGAGTTCGCCCAACGTCATCATGTGATCGTTTGTCACGATGCGTCTTACACCGAAGTCTTTTTCGATGACCACGTGCCCCGGAGCTTCCTGGAAGTGCACGGGGCAAAGGAGGTCGGGGTTGAATTCCATTCGCTTTCTAAGACGTTTAACATGACAGGCTGGCGCATTGGTTTTGTGGTGGGGAACAAGGAAGTGTTAGCCGGACTGGGGAGGATTAAGACCAATATCGATTCGGGAGTGTTTGAGGCTATTCAGCGGGCGGGGATAGAGGCCCTGGAGGGACCTCAGTCCGACGTGGAAGAGATGCGGCGTGTGTACAAGAAGCGACGAGATACAGTGATTCGTGGGCTTCGGGACCTGGGTCTTGAAGTGAGTTCACCCAAGGCCACCTTCTATATATGGGTACCCGTTCCGAGCAATTATGACTCAACGTCCTTTGCGTCCCTGTTGCTTAAGCAAGCAGCAGTTGTCGTCACCCCTGGGAACGGATTTGGAGAAGCAGGAGAGGGATACGTTCGGCTTGCCTTGACGGTCGCAGAGTCTAGACTGGAAGAGGCGTTGGACAGAATTCAGCGAATGGAGCTTTAGCTTATAGTGTAGGGGTCAGGTACTTAATATTGA
>SMTZ1_10008461_pt1 | contig 10289 bp, 4 predicted proteins | sample DeeMarSWOR136_30_FD_25667 | JGI IMG/M metagenome (IMG submission 25667) | reverse complement strand
CTCAACCTTCGGCAGCGTCGGCGTTTCGCCGTAAGCGGAGGAGCTGGCGGCATAGACAAAACGCTTTACACCGGCATCACGGGCGGCCAAAAGAAGTGTAAAAGTGGCGTCGACACAATGTCTGTGCGTGGCGGCCGGGTCATCCACGCTCAGCGGGACCGAGGGTAAGGCACCCTCGTGCAAGACGACCTCGATATCTTTCATCGCCCGCCGGGCGACTTGCGAATCGCCCATATCGGCTTCTATGAATTCAATTCTGTCTATCACATCGGCCAGATTGCTCTTTTTGCCCGTGAGCAGATTGTCGACGACTCTGACAGAGCAGCCTTGTGAGATGAGCTTTTTGCAGATGTTTGAGCCAATAAAGCCGGCTCCGCCGGTCACCAGGAAATTCTCCATCAAACAAGCCTCTTACAAAGAAATCCAGCATAAAGGTTAAAGGCACCCCCAAACCGAGTTTGAGGGTGCCACCCGTGTTCGTTTAACACCGCAAGGCTCCATCATTTCCGCTGTTGCCAGCGGAATCTGCAAAACGCCCTCTATTGCATGAGGGGGGCTTAAGCCGGGCCACCGGCAAGTTGCGCCTTCTTTTGATATCTCTGGTACGACCTGAATTGCTCCTGGAAATATCCTCCCTTGATCGCCCTGGCGCCAAAGAGCACGCAGCCGATTACTTTCGCATTCACTTCCTTCAACTCACGAATCGTTCTCTGAGCCGCGCCTCTGCTGGTAGCGGCCGCGTTGAATACCAGAATCGTTGCATCCACAAGTCCAGCCAGCACTTTGGCATCGCTTACCAGTAATACAGGCGGCCCGTCAATTATCACACAATCGTACTTTTTGCGCTGCTCCCGGAGCAGCTCTTCCATGCGTGGATTGCCGAGCAGCTCTGCCGGGTTGGCAGGCAGCGGTCCGCAATCCATGATGTCAAGGTTTTCTATCCCACTGGACCTGACCGCTTCTGCGGAACCGCACTGGTGCGTGAGCACACTGCTCAATCCAAAGTCAAAATGCTCAGCTCGCAGCTTGCCCGTCTCGACTTTCGGAAACAGCGTCTGTAAATTTGGCTGCCTGAAATTGGCGTCTATCAGGAGCACTTTTTTATCCAGGGCCACATAGGTCGTTGCAAGGTTAACCGCCATCGAAGTCTTTCCGTCCCCTGCCATACCACTGCTCACAAGCAACGTCTTCATAGATTCCGCGGGGCCGGAGAGCTTCAAGTTCGTCCGACATCGCCTATAGGATTCGCTGATGATAGAATAAGGCGCCTGACGGACAACGTGCGAAAGCTCCACGCCGCGAACCTGGCTATCCTCGGATGCGTCGGGGATAACACCCAGAAGCGGGATGCGCAGAAATCGGGCCACGTCGCTCGGAGTCCGCACCAGGTCGTTGGCCAGCTCCACGAGAAAGGCAAGACCTATACTAATCAGGAAGCCGAGTATCGTCCCGCTGGGGAACCAAAGCCACCACTGCCGTGAGAACACCATTTCCAGCGGTATTGGAGCATAGCCAACAGACTGCACTTTCGGCGTCTCGGGGTCGCGGTAGATGATGTTCATTTTCTCAATTTGCTCTTTGATTGATTCGAGCATTGCCACTCGTTCATCTCTTATCGTCAGACCCTTCTCATATTGTATCCGGGCCAAATCAAGCTCTTTTTTCTTTGCCTCTGCCTCTTGCCTGAGCTTTTCCAACTGTTCGAACCTCTCCTGCAGTACGATCAAGCCGTCCCTTGCGTTTTCGAGATTCGCACGCCGGGTCTGGTCTGCGATTTCGCTTTTTCTCATTTCCCTCCTCTTCTTGATCTCATCTATGAGATCTCTGGTTTGGCGCACATCCCTGTGACTTTCACCAAACTTTGAGAGCCTGCCCGAGAGACCCGCTTCCTGAAAAGCAAGCTGTTGAGCCAGTGCCAGCATCACAGGGTCTCTTTCTATGGCGTGTTCAACCTGCTCACTAATGGGACCCGTCGCCAATTCCTGAAGATTGCCTATATCGGCCCTAAGCTGCCTGATGGCCAGATCAAGATCGTTTCTCTGAAGCTCCAGACTGTTCAATCGCAGGGTGATCGTGTGTTGGAAATAGCGCCCGACGGGCCTGTCAAGGTCAGTTAGACCGTATGCCGCACGGACATCGTCCAATCCTTTGTTGGCTGCATCCAAATCTCTCTGTAGTTCCGCCTCCTGCTCTCGAAGCATTCGCAGCCTCGCACTCACCTCCGCTCTTTCCTCAGTTCCTCGCGTGGCAAGAAACAGCTCCAGCATTTCGTTGACAATATCCGCTGCTTCCTTGGCAGCACGGCAGGTCATGGATATCTCAACAAATTCACTGTCTCTGTGAGCGTAAGCGCCGAAATACTTATCCAAGTACTTGACGGCTTTTCTCCTGTTGCCGCCCCAGCGATTGAACCAATTGGTCTCTTTGACCTTATCCCGGGTGAGCAAGTTTTCCAGAGTGCTCTGCTGTTTTATCAGGTTGGCTATGGATTGACGATGGCCGTATAGAATGTCCTTTTGCAACTGAACGGTGCCGATCGTCATCGGGTCGGTCTCGACCGGGGGCAAGACTTGGATATAGGTTCTGGCCGTATATCTTGGAAGAAATCGCTGCAAAAGCCACCAGGTCCCCCCGCCGGCTCCAAAACCCAGCACCGTCAGGAGAATGATCATCAATATGTGCCGCCGCAATATACCGAGAACCTCTTTCGGTGTCAGCGAGGTGCTCGCCGGGGGCCTTGGCCCAGCCGGCCCTGCCATCCTATTTGAAGCTACGGGTCTTTCTTCTGCCATTTTAATCTCCATTCAGAATGTGCCAAAGTAAAGCAAACATGGCATTGTAGATATCCAAATATTATGTATTTCACACAAGGCCTTACGGCGAAACTCGCTCAATAGCCTCGTTTATTCGCTGCTTAGCTTTCTGCGACAATCTCTCTGCCCCTACCTCCAACGCCCGTTCATACGCAGCAAGAGCTTCATGCTTTGCCCCGAGCCTTTCCTTAATCATGCCTTTGTGCTCGTACACTTCTGGTGGTACGGGAATTTCATTCTGCCCATATTGTTGCAGGGAGGCCTCCAAGAATTCTGCGGCCTGCGAATTTCTATCATTTTTATGCAACACATAAGCATACGTGTCCAGGAAGCCGGGCTCATTCGGCTTTGCGTCCAGCGCCCGTCTGGCATATTGAAGAGCCTCCGGGAGCCTTTCATTATTCTCAGCAAGCAGATACGCCAAATTATTGAGAACACTGCCAACATTGGTATTATTCGGCATTTTTCCCAGCAAACTTTCGTAATCTGCGATGGCGATCCGCAGATAATTCTTATCGGAACTTCTGTCATAAGCGAAGATCAAAACCTCTGCCTTTTTCACTGTATAATCAACTCGGCGGAGACTGTTCGGCTCAGTGAGCTCGACGCATCGGCTGATATAGTCGATCGCCTTGTCGTACTCGCCGTTAATCTTCGCCAGGTTAAACATTGTGAAATTGGCAGCGAGAGAGTCAGGATTGGTCACAAGTTTCTGCTCGCAGTAACTTGAGACTTCACCTGCTCCGAGTATCAAATACATTCGCAGCAGAACCTCAGAAGCAAGCATCTCATTGGTCCCGGCTTTATCAACCGCCGTGCGGCAATATTCTGCGGCGGTGGCCCTATCGCCGAGCGTCAATTTCGCCTGAGCCATACGCAAATATGCGATGGGAGCAAAAGCGCTGTCCTCGTACTTCTTGCACTCTTGAACGACCCGATCCAGTTTAGCAGGATTCCAATTCCGCGTGTTGGGTGCCCCGGCGCCCATGAGTAGCGCCTTCAAATACCCGTCGAACGCCGTGGCGTATAGCACATCCTGTATCTCGCTTTTGTCGTCCTGGCCGAGATGTAACTCATGTCGGGCCTGAAAAGCCCTTCTATATAGTTGCTCGGCCTTGTCGAATTCGCTCGTCTTGATCGCAAATGCGCCCGCCCGATTAAGCCACCGTGCACTGTCGGGAAATTTCTGGAGGGTCTCTTCGTAGAATCTCTTGAGTGCCTGTTTCCTGTCGAGTCGGGAGTAAATGTGCTCAAGCAAGGACCTGGCTTCCAGAGGAGCACCCGGGGCGTTGATCGTGTTCCTAAGCTCTGTTATCGCATCCTCATAGCGCTCCATTCCCAGATACGCCTTCGCCAGAGAAATCCGAGTGGCAGGCTCATCGGACAGTAGCTTGCTTTTCCTAAGGTCGCTGATGGCCCTATCATAATCTGCCCGGAAGAAATCTATTTCACCTTTCAACCGCCACGAAATTGGGTTGTCCGGATTGCTCTGGAGATTCTGATTCGTGAGGTCCAAAGCCTTTTCCAGTTGCCCCTGCCTCATGGCCAACCATGCCTGAAGCAGCAGGATTCTGGATTCATTCGGATACTTTTCTTTAACGCTTTGCAGCTTGTATTCAGCTTCCTTGACCAGGCCCACTCTGAGAAAAGCCTGAACTTGAGTAAGATGGTTGTCTGCGGTATCTTCGAGTGATACGAGCTCTTCGGAATACTTCTTTACCGCCTCTTTGTCGGATGTTTTCTCAGCGACAAGCAGGAGACCTCTGAGCACGGCGCTGTCTCTGGTGCCGCTCTTGTACAACTGTTCCAAGACCCGCCTGGCATCGTCATACTGACCCGCCTGAAAATAATGATCCCAGAGCAGTCTTTCGTCTTGTGATTCCTGCAGTAGCTCCTTGGCCTTTTCACCTTGCCCCGTTGTCCGCAAGTACTCCGCATAGTGATAGAGCATTCGCTTGTCGTGCGGGCCGATTTGCTTGGCCTGCTCGAAAGCAGAACCGGCAATCGCAAATAAAACCTCTTTGCGCCCCGCATGGCTTTCTTTTGCGGCCACGTCCATCGCAAGTCTACCCAGCAGCAAAGCATTGTCCAAGCTGGGGGCGGCTTTATGTAAATCCTGCCGAATGGCCACCGCCCTGAGCGGCTCCGTCGGGGCGATATAATCTGCATACAAGCTAAGCAAACCCAGATCACCGGGACTCAGCGCAATGGCCCTTTCCAGAGCATCCCGGGCCTCGGTGATCTGGGCGGCCGAGACATTGTCACCCAGCGCTTGATTGCGACGGTACAACGCGCTCGCTGAGCCTTTGGCAATCGTCCCATCCAGCGGGTTCAAAGAGACCGCTTTGCGGATGTCTTCCAACGAGGCATGCTCATTTCCAAGTGCGGCATTGATATTGCTTCTGAGCATATAAGCATATGAGAATACAGGTTTTTGTTTCAAACATTCGTCAATCCTCGCCAATGCGTCTTCAAATTCGCCCTTGGCCACAGCGAGGCGGGTCGCAAAGACCTGGCCCTGGCAATCATCGAGATTGTTATCTCGACTTGTCTTTGTGACTTGCTCGGCCAGCTGCCAGTCCTTTCCGTCAACGGCTATGTCAAAGAGATGGCTCGCCGCAAGCTTCATCTGCTCAAGGGCCGGACTCTCGGGAGCATGCTCCTGGGAAGCCCCTGCTTCAAGGGCCTTCGTGAGCTGGCTAATCGCTTTCTCCGGCTCGTGATACCTGCGATAAATTATTCCGAGCTGCGTCGCTCGGCGAATCGGATCGGCAATGCTCGATAGCACCTGTTCTTCTATGTCCCTGCGTCTGGATTGCGAAACCGCTCTGGGATCAGGCTCAGCCAGTATCTGTTTGTGAACGATAACCGCCGCGTTATCCGGAAAATATTCCAAGAATCGATCGACCAAACGCCTGGCCTTGCTCGTTTCGCCCTGCGCGATGTAGTCTCTGCAAACACTAACGACCGAAGCCTGTTCAACAGAATTTGGCTCTATTGGCAGCAGTTTTTCCAGCAGTTCGGCCTGAAGCTGCCTGTAAGTGCTCAATTCTGTTTTCATGAACTGCTGGACATCGGCCTGCGAGCCAGCGGGCCCTTCCTCGTCTGGTCCGACTCCCCGGAAGATAATGCTCGCGCTTTCCTGACTCTGCTTTTGCATGATAGCCAGTCGAATGTGACGAATCTTGGCCTGTGCCAGCGCCAGGCGCAGTTTGATTGTATCGGGATCATCCTGTGGCCTTTTTGCCAGCTCTTTTTCAGCCTCGTCGAACTGCTTTGCACCAATATAAGTCCGGATGCGCAGTTTCTGGCTTCGGAGGTTGGAGCCGGAGTACTCTTCGAAAGCCGTTATGTTCTGTATGGCGTCCGACCATCGATTGAACTCCAAAACAACGTCAACATAATCCAAGCGCGCTTCAGGCTTCGTCTCGCCAATTCCTGAATGGAGTGCGTCGATCAAAAACTCATTGACCGCACCGATTTCGGAAGTCTCTGTAAAAATCTTCGCAAGCGTATAAGAGAGGTGTGCAAATTCCAAGTCTCTCGGCCAGGGCGGTTCAGGTGGTTTCACTGCTTTGAGTCGTTCGTAAGCCGCGTACAATTTCCTGATAGCGCTTTGTGTATCTCCTTTTGCAAGCTCAAGCATTCCTCTCCATTTAAGAACCAGCGGCTCTTCGCCACTGCCGCGGATCTGCTCAATTTCGTGCACGGCTTGCTCGGCACCGGCCAGCCAAGCTTGGACCTCCGGCGCTTCTTTGGGCTCGCGAGATTCAAGTATCTGCTCGATGTAGCAATTTGCCAGAAGGGCATGAAGATAATATCGGTTATTTACGTTGGCGATACGTCGTGGGCCGGGTATGTCCTGCGCACCCGGCAAGGTCAGTGCGTTCTTGGCTATTTCGATCGATTCATCTACATCGGCTTTTTGCCCGTAGATCGAAAACCTGCGATAATGCAAGTCGGCCGCACTGATGGCGTAAGCAACATTTTTCTCGTCCAATCCAATTGCCTGTTTGGCGGCCACGATGGCCCTATCGAGATTCCTGGCGCCCAACTGAGGGCCTGAATAGATCGCATAGACCGAATAGAACTTGGAGACGGCCGCCGATGCCTCAGCGCTGGAGCTGAATTTGTTCATGAGCGACACAAATTCCGGTTCGAGCGATCGAATGTGATCCTTCAGCAGCACGGAGCCACCACCTCTGGCAAGCGTCAGCTTCAGTGTTAGAAGATTAATGTGCGCCCTGGGGTCAGCCTCTGCAATCGCAACCGCCTGCTCCAAAAACGCCAGTGCCTGCCTTGCCGTCCTGTCTCTTTCCTCAAAGTCACCCCTTGAGGCCAGAATCTCTCCTCTGGTGACCGCCGTCTGCGCCAAGTACCAGTAAGCATCTATATTACTTGGATCAAACTCCAGCACCTTCTTCAAATCGTCGGCCGCCTGTGCAAGTGACTGGTCTCTGTCTGTCACTGTTCCCAGACTTGCCATTTCAACAGCCGCTCGGCCCCTGACTAAATATAGATACGGACCCAATCGCTGCCGTCCAGTTGCGTCTTGTTCCAATTCGAAAACATCCCACTTGGCTGTATCCTCCATCAGCAGGCCCGCACGCTCTGCCACCCTCAAGAACTCCGATGCTTGCTCGTGCACATCTTTCCAGGCCGGACTGTATCCGCTGTCGGCGAGTATGTTGAAGTACTTCAACCGGCCGTACCGAGCTTTCGCATGATCCGGATTGATCTTGACCATTTCATTCCAGCATCCCAGTACAAAGGGCCATTGATCGGTCTCGAGGTACATATCCACCATTTTGAAGAGGATCTCTTCTCTGAGCGAATCCGTCTTTGCCCTGCCAAATGCACTGCGAAAACTGCGTGCCGCCCTCTCGTAATTCTGTTCTTTTGTCTGTTCGTCGGTCGCCTCACGCGCTGCCTTCAACGCGGCCTCTGCGTCCCCGATAGACTCTCCGGGGTCCTGGCGAAAGTGCCGGACGGCCCCAACGACAACCAGCACAAAAAACACCGCAACGGCCGCGCCGACAAGTGCGACTTTTTTATTCAACCTCCTCTTTGCCATAAGCTAACCTCATATTGCATAGTTCAAGCCTTTATTTACCTGAGCGTATCACGCTTACTATTTTCCCAGTCCGGCCAATGCTCCCCTTCCAAAATGGGCAAAATCACCGCTAAAAGCCTTTCGCTCGCGGTGACTGCTTGTTCTTTGCTCGGTGCAACAGAGCTCATGTTAAATGCCAGCTCTACTTTGGAAAAATACGAATATTTCCCGAAAAGGTTCTTATTCAAGGCCATTCGAGCATCTTGCCTGCTGCTCGCATACTGCCCGTTGACCTTGAAGAAGTACAAAATCGGGATTCGTAGGCTGCTCTGCAAAGGATTGCTCGTCTTGGGACCAAAAACAAGATACTTTCCCGGAACCTTGGCCTTGAAGTCAGCGTTATTGTCTACTTCGAATGTTATACTCTCTGCTCCTCCTCCGAGTTTCTGATAGCCGCTGCCTGTCCAGCACTCCTCCGGCACGTGCGGAACCCTGTCCGGAAGCGCATAGTACGTAACAAATACCAGGCATCTGCTGACAGGGCTGTGGGTGGCTTGCCCGGTATCTTCAAGGACCCACTGAATGTAATCCTCCGTGCCCAATGCCTTCAGCGTATCCGGGTTCGTGATTTTCTGCTTAGAGGCCACCCTGTAAGGTGCCAGACTGCTTTGATCCAAGTCGCCCAAAGATTTCTTCAGCGGCAAGGGTTCCTTCTTGAAAACGATCCCAAGCTTTTTCATGGTCACTGACATACCTGCCCCTGCTGCTGCGAGAACAACCACGCATACCAAAAAGGCTGGCTGTAAATAGACGCCAATATAGCTCCTTGTATCCAGCATCATGCATCACGTTTGCGAAGCACAACATCCTCGGTCATCACCCCGGATTCGTCCACAAACAGACTCGACATAAACCATGCGAGAAAACCGTACAGGCCAAAGGCCAGCGGCAGCATTGCCAACCCAAGCATGTCGTGATAGATGCCCTGAGCATATTTAGGATGTATGAGTATGTAGATGAATCCTGTAACCGTAACGCGTACAACATTGCAAAATATGGCTATCGGTACAGTGGTGGCCAACAGAATCATCCGTTGCCACCACGGTCTGTAGTGCAAGTACGCCATAGCGACTCCCAGAGCCAAGAAGGCCATTAACAGCCTCATCCCGGCGCAAGCCTCAGCCACATCAAGCGCAGGGTCCAACTGCCGGCCTTTGTAAAAGACGTCGATCACGACGCTCCTAAGACCTGTCGTAGGATTGATATTGCTGGCCTCCAACTCAGGAACCAGATTCAACAGGCCGCTTGCCACCGTGGCCGCCCACTGCCGCATCGGTATCGTCAACTCCCTGTAATATCTGTACGGCAACGGAACGGCAAAGACCAGATAAACAATCGGCAGCCACGTATATTTAACCAAAGGCCACCCGCCTAAAAGCAGTACGACTGCCCCGAGTGTCGCTATGATAGAAGTACGGCAGAAGTATTCGTATCCGGACGGGCTGAATCTGTTGACAACATAAAACGCGATCGCGAGCAGCATAAACAGCAGGCCGAGGTAATTGGGCCTGGTTCGAAGGCTCAAAATCTCTTCTTTTCTCTGGTTGATGAAGTATAAGCTAAAAAGCGGAATTAAAAAACCGTGCGACCAACTGCTGTCGGTAAGCCATCGGCCGACAATCTGACTGATCTCCATGCGAAAAAGATAGCAGAGCAACCCCCCGATGATCAATATCTTGACGTAATGATGCAGCCCGAGCTGCTGCCATTGCTGCTTTTGAACGGGCACATTTGTTCTTTTTGTCTCTGCAGTAGAAGTAGAAGAAGCAATATTGTCCACCATATCCAAGCAAATCGGCTACCATATACTGTCCCACTTCCAGGGACGCAGGGGATTGTACGTTGTTCCGTAGTAATCCCTGTAAGCGAAATTACGGTCGAAAACAAAGCCGAACCCGTAAGTGGCCCTGAACGCATTCCGCAGAATTGCGCGCCACCTGGCGGTTGCGTGTGTGCCGACATTGATCAAATCGTGCGGCTTGATGAAGAAGTCCGGCTGCTCGCCTCGGGCGATCTTGTCCAGATCCACCCTTACTATTTCTTCTTTCTGTGCACCGATTCTTCTTACCACTTCACAACGCTTGGGCCACGCCAGCGGTCCCAAACCTCCCGCAGCAGCTATCGCCTGCTTTAGAGTCATTGGTCGGCCTGTCAGGGGAATATACCCCGTGCGGTTGACATTACCCATGATACAGAATTCGCCGACAATGTCAACAGGCACAAAGATAGTATCGCCGGCTTTTATCACGATATTATACCGTGGGTCGCCGGCGAGCAGCTTGTCGGCCGGTATCCTTATGAGGCGCGTGTTGGCGCCTGGGAGCTGTCCGAAGTCCGGCACGATCTGCTCCTCGGGCGGAACA
>SMTZ1_10011071_pt1 | contig 10291 bp, 13 predicted proteins | sample DeeMarSWOR136_30_FD_25667 | JGI IMG/M metagenome (IMG submission 25667) | reverse complement strand
AGTTCTCCTTTCACCATGGTAGGGGCACCACCAGGGCAACAGAATATAACTACATCATCCCCATTTGCAGCAGCGCTGGAACCTAGAATCATGGGTGGGAAAATGTTGCTGGGTGCCGAGCCATTGACCGTGATTGCTACTTTAGCCATGTTAACCTCCTTTCTTTTTATATTTTTTCCTTATAGTTAGAAGAGGGCTAAGCACTCCATGCTCTAGCTGTCTCTTCGTAGCTAGTACCTATTTCACAAGGCAGTGTAACTAGCAAATTTAGTCATCTAAGCAATTGCGGCTTCTGTTAAACTGACTAGGGCCAAGATTTCTTACAATCTGGGTAAAACTGGTCATAGTCTCAGCCATTTTTGGCCCCTCAGAGGCTCCAATCCATTGCAGCCTCAGCCTATCGCTACTAATTCCTATAGCCTTGAGAAAAGGCTTCAAGCTGGCGACCCTTCTTCTGGTAGATAAATTGCCCTTTATATAGTGGCAGTCTCCTGGATGGCAACCACCTACCAGAACGCCATCTGCGCCTAGGGCAAAGGCTTTCAGAATTAGCAAATCGCTAACTCTCCCTGAGCACATCACCCTTATCGTCTTTATATTTGGCGGATATTGTAGCCGTGAGGTACCTGCTAGGTCAGCAGCGGCATAGGAACACCAGTTACAAAAGAAAGCAACTATCTTGGGCTCAAATTTGTCCATTGGTGCTTCCGTGATTGTTGATACGGCCCGCCTGATACATTAGACAGCATATGGTAAAATGCAAACATAAAGCAATTAGGCTTAATACTGAAGAGGCATTATACCCTATGGGGGTATGGTGTGTCAAAGGAGCCTGATTTCTCCGGAGGATATAATGGGTGAAGAAACGATATCGAAAGAAATTCTGTTGAACCGATTGAAAAGACTTGAGGGGCAAGTTCGGGGTATTGAGAAGATGATTGAGGATGGGCGTGACTGTGAGAGCATTGTTATTCAGTTGGGGGCAGTGCGCTCGGCAATTGAAGGTGTTGGGGCGCTTCTGCTCAGAAATTATATGAAGATTTGCTTTGACAACAAAACACCTGAATGTGCTGATATTGAGTCTCTGGAGCGGGCTATCGCTATCTGGAGTCGGGTCCATATCTGAGATAAAACTTAGGGGATGAAGAGGGTGGCTACGAATCAGGTTAGCACTATGGGAATTAGTAATAATCGTTTCAAGGGTTCTTTTTTCCGGTAGAAATGCTTGAGTCTAAGATTCTAGTTTTCGACTCTTTGGCCTCAGATTATGATGCTTGGTTTGAGGAAGGAGGAAGATTGATATTTGCCTCAGAGGTTGAGGCTTTGAGGCAAACCTTATCTTTGCTACCTAAGCCTTGGATCGAAGTGGGAGTAGGCAGTGGTCGTTTTGCTCAGGCTTTGGGCATAGATATTGGCTTAGACCCTTCGGTCAGACTTTTGGAGATAGCTAGGAATAGAGGCATAAGCGTGTTCTCAGGCTGGGGTGAGGAAATGCCATTTCAGGGTGGTGTTTTTGGAACTGCTTTCGTCGTTGTTACCTTATGTTTTGTTGATTCACCGATGAAAACTTTGGGCGAAGCTGCCCGTCTCCTCGAGAGTGGAGGGAAGGTGGTATTGGGCTTGGTATTGAAGGAAAGTCCTTGGGGGCAACTTTATCAAAGGGAGAAAGAAAGGGGCCATCGTTTTTACAGATATGCTACGTTCTATAGCTATGCCGAGGTTGACACGCTTCTAAAGCAAACTGGCTTCTCTATTGAGAAAGTTGTCTCGACATTGTTTCAGCACCCTGGCGAATTAAACCACATTGAACTACCCAGACAAGGTTTCTCTGTTGACGCTGGTTTCACCGTGATATTGGCGGGTAAACCTCGGTCTAGGTGATAGCACAAAATGGCTGGCTCTATCATTTATGGACCAGTGCCATCTTGGCGGTTGGGAAGGTCGCTGGGACTTGACCTTTTATCTCGTAAGGCTAAAACTTGCAATTTTAACTGTGTTTATTGTCAGCTAGGTGAAACTGTTGACCCTGTTAACCGGCGAGGGGAATTTGCTTCCCTTGCCCAGCTAACTGAGGAATTAAAGGAAGTAAGAGGCATAGCTGCTGATTATGTCACTTTTTCCGGGACAGGAGAGCCTACTTTAGCTAGCAATCTAGGCCAGGCTATCGAAATAGCAAAATCAACTTTAAATCTCCCTGTAGCAGTGCTGACTAACTCCTCTTTAATTTCTAGAGAGGATGTGCGCCATGACCTTGCCAAGGCGGATGTAGTGGTAGCCACAGTAGAAGCTCATACCCAGGAGTTATTTAGACAAATTAATAGACCTGTAACTGCACTTTTGCTCACTGATATACTTGAAGGCATTAAGCTCTTCCGAAGGGAGTTTGAAGGCAAGCTGTGTCTGGAGGTAATGTTCATAAAACTCAATGAGAATTTCGCTGGTGAAATAGCACAGGTAGTAAAGTTGCTTTCGCCTGACCAGGTACAGCTTAATACCCCTCTGCGCCCTTGCACTGTTAAGCCTCTAACACCATCACAAATGAATCTTATAAAAGGTGAGTTTGTCAAACTTGGGGATGTAATCACAGTTTATGAAGTATCTAGGCCTGAAGTAACACCGCTGAACTTAGAAGAAACCTTGCGACGAAGACCAAAAGTCTAAATAAGTTATGTTAAAGGTAAACAACGAACTCTGTTTGAGTTGTGAACTGTGTAGCTAATGATATAATTTGAAAAATTAATAGCCTAGTTAGTAAGGCTTGAGGGATGAGGAAAAGACATAGCCTGGAATTGAAGCCCATCGGGGTAATTCATACTCCTTACAAGAATACGGGGAAAGCCCCTTATCAGGGTTATAAAAGTGGGGAAATTTCGCAGATAGAGGTATTTAGGGAGTTTGAAGAAGGCTTAGAAGACATTGAAGGATTTTCTCACATTATCGTTATTTACTGGTTTCATAAGTCTCAGGGATATCATCTGTTGGTCAAGACGCCCTGGGACGATAGTTTACACGGTCTCTTCACTACCAGATCACCATATAGACCTTGTCCCCTGGGATTGACTGTAGCGGAGCTAGTAGCCAGGGAAAAGAATATCCTCAAGGTGAAAGGACTGGATGCCATAGATGGTACACCCCTGTTAGACATCAAGCCCTATGTTCCTTCAATAGACAAGAAGTCGGTTGTCAAACCTGGCTGGTTTGAAGGCAGGCTGGGAAAGGGAAGAAGCTGACAGCAACTCATATCTCTATACTGTTGGCTGCAGGGGTCGGGGCTGGTTTTGCCAGCGGGCTGCTGGGAGTTGGTGGTGGGTTCATCATGGTTCCCGTCAGCTACTGGATTATCTTGGTTGTGGGTATCCCTTCAGATATCGCCATAAGAATAGCCTTCGGGACAAGTTTGATGGTGATTTTGCCCACAGCGATAAGCGGCACCTGGAGACATAACAGGAAGAAGGCAGTTCATTGGAAAACCGCCCTAGTTTTAGGCGCATGTGCCTTGGCTGGGGCTCTGGCTGGAGCTACCCTGGCAGCTCACCTTCCTGAAAAGATACTGAAAGTAGGCTTTGGTGGACTGGTCCTGGCTGTTGCCTTATGGATGGGCTTGGGAATAATGCCAAAGTTGAGAAGAGGGGATGAAGAGCCAAGGGAAAATTTCTGGCTTGTGGCGGCTTGCGGCTTCCCTATAGGCATGGTAAGTGGGTTGACCGGGCTTGGTGGCGGGGCATTAATAGTTCCTATGCTGGTGTTAGCATTAAATTTTCCCATACATATTGCTATAGGAACATCGGTGGCTTCAATAATACTTGCCAGCCTTGGTGGTATTGTTGGCTATATCGTAAATGGACTTGAGGTACCTGGTCTCCTCCCTTATTCCATAGGCTATGTAAATTTACCAATATGGCTATGCTTAGCAGCTACCAGCATACCTTTGGCTCAGCTTGGAGCCCGGGCAGCACATGCCCTGCCGGCGAAACAGCTAAGATATATCTTCATTGCTTTTATGGTCTACGCAGGCTTAAGAATGATTGGCGTATTTTAAACTGGGCACAGGGCTTTGGGCTCTAAAAGACACCTCAAATCGGTGACATGGCTGCACCTATTGATCTACCAGAGTACGCTGCATATTGGTTTTAGAAAGTCGAACTGACTGGAGTAAAGGCAGCCGAGGAGCAGTGCCCCCAGAATTATCAGTATTGTGGCGCCTACTGGTCTGAAATACTTCACATAGCGGTCCCCCAGGCTTGAAGTCAGAGCAATAGCAGCCGTCCCAAAGATAATGAGGTCGTCAAGCATAAAAAAGAAAACATACAGCAGGATGTAGCCATAATATTGGAAGGTGGTGAGACTAGCCAAAGATAAAACTCGAGTAAAAACCGCCGGAATTGCTGCTGAACAGACGAATTCGATAGAATTTACCGCAAAGGCCAGAACTACAATTCCTGCTATCGTTCCCAGGGTTATAGGGGAAGACACAACCTTTTGTATTCTGGTCATTGTCTTTTGTCGGGACTCTTCGTCGGTAACTTCACAGACAATGGCGCCTTTTGTCTCTATCACTTCCCTTATTTGCAATATTCCTCCACCAAGAGCTACCAATCCAATCACGGTTGTCACTGGCTTGGCGTAGCCGATGAGCAAGAAAGCATTGAGCCACGCTGTCATGAACAGAAAATACAGGACTCCTGAAGCCAGAACAAAAGAGCCGACAATCAGCCATATTCTTTTTCTATCTCTCAAGGTCGCTATCAGGGATATAAGGTAAACAAGTACCCACATAGCACAAGGGTTGAAGCCATCCACAAGACCTAAAGTTACGGCCAAAGCTGGAAGCGAATAATCAGCAGGTACAATTTTCCCTATGATGGGCAATACGATTCCATCTCCAGGTTCTTCACCTGCCGGCGGCGGGCAGTTCCCTGTTAGACATTGTTGCAAAGCTTCCTCAATTGCTCTGCCCGTCGTTTCCTCGGATTCCCAACCACTAAATAATTGATTTCCGAAAATTGTTATTGGAACGGCTGGCACGTCTTCTATCCCTAGATTTTCAAGAATCTCAGACAGTCGGGCAAATCCTGTAGGTGTAGAGGCGTCGTAATCAATAATTCGAATTTGAGGGTATTTATCGGCTAACTTTTCATTAAATGGCTCTTGTTCATCACAATGTGAACAGCCGGTGACATGGAAGAAATAGACCTCAAAACCTTCACCGATACTTGAAGTTCCCTGACTCGTGAATCCGATGACTATTCCTATGATTATCAGGGATATAATCAGGTATCTCCTGAAGCGGTCCTGGAAGGTGTTCTTCAAAAAGTTGGTCACTCTGTTGTACACTGACAAATGTTACCTCAAAATAGCTTCCCGTATTTAGGATTTTCCATATGAAGAGCACATGGTGTGCAGGTCGCCACTTGAAAGGCTATGTCCTTAGCTAGAACTGCCATTTATCCTGTGCAGCCCGGGAACGTGCAGCTGGTGCAGCCTGCCACTTCGAGGGGTAAATTCTTAATGGCCTTATTATCAGTGATGTCAGACACTATTACCGTGATTGTAACGTAACCGGACGTATTCGGGGCAGTCCAGGTAATTAGAGAGCCCTCCCCAGAGAACTCGCCGCCTGTGCATGACCATTCGTAAAGCAGTTCGATACTCGTATCTGCAACGATGCACTCAATATCATATTTTTGTCCTTTCCCGACTAGATATTTCTCGCCGGATTTCTTCAGGTAGCAATGTCCGTAACGGTCCTTAGTGATAACTAACTCTTCGATAATCGGTGGTTGCTCTGTCGCTACGCTATGGGACAGCGTTCTCGTATCCGAGCTACCATGGCCATCGGTAACCACAACTGTTACGTCGTATATTCCAACTTCTTCAGGAGCAGTCCAGATAATTTCGTGCCCTGTGCCAGTAATATCACCTCCGGTGGTTGTCCATTCATAACTTAGCTCGTCGTCATCGCGGTCTGAAGCAGTACACGTCACCTGGATACTAGCCGAGGGAAGAGTCCAGTCTGCATGGACTACTAGGCTGGTAATGGTTGGCGGCCAATTGGCTCTCACTGTGATGGTTACCTGTTTCATGACTTCGCCATCGCGGCCATCGGTAACCGTGACTGTAACATCATAGGAGCCTGTAGAGCCAGGAGCGGTCCAGGTAACCGTAGATCCTTCCCCATTTATTCCGCCTCCGCTAGCCGACCAGTTATAGCTTAGTTCGTCGCCATCGCGGTCTGAAGCAGTACATACAATTTGGCAGCTTCCCGAAGGAACAACTCTCTCGGGCGCCTCCAGACTGGTGATAGCCGGCCGATGGTTGGCTAGCATTGTGTCAAATAGGATCGCAAGTAGGACTGCTGCCGCCACAATTCCCACGATTACTAGATATCTTTTTTTGTTCATTAGTTTTTCTCCTGAAGCCTTTTTTATTCAAGTCTGTATACAGGGTATCGCATATATTACCACGCTTATAAGGATGATGGAAACTACCGTTTGAATGACTTTTCAGGCATCTTCTGCATGAAGTGCTCATAGTATTCAGGTCGCCATTTGGAAAACTATGCCTTTGGCTAGAATCGCTATTTATCTCCTAATTTTATCCAAACTCACATAATGAGCAAGACACTACTTCAAAGACTATGCTCTTCCTGACCCAATTACCCGCGCCATCAAACACTTTTACCGTGACCGCAACGTCACAGGCTGTATCTGGGGCGTTCCAGGTAGTCATAGAACTCTCTCCGGAAATCTCGCCACCATCGCATGACCATTCGTAAACCAGTTCGCCGAGTTCGCCGTCCGTGTCTGAAGCAATGCACTCAATATAGTATTCTTTTGTTTTCCCTACCTTGTACCCAGTCGTGGTTGTTTTCAAATATTTGGGCTCTTTGGCAGTAACAATCAGGTTTTGGACAATTGGTGGAGGACCATTTGACGCGATGAGAGTTAGCGATTCTGTGTCTTCCCCATCATGATCATCATCGGCCACAACTGTGATGTCGTACATACCAACTTCTTCAGGAGCAATCCAGTTTACAACAGCGCCTGTGCCAGAAATATAACCTCCGGTGGCTGCCCACTCATAAATCAGCTCATCGCCATCAGGGTCTGAAGCAGTACACGTTACTTGGAGACTACCCAAAGGAGCGGTCCATTCTGCCTCAGCTTCCAGGCCGATGATAATTGGCAGACGGTTGACAACCGTCGTACAAGATGAGGCCAATAGCAGTACTACTGCCGCCATAATTGCCAGATAGATTTTTATTAGGTTATTTTTCACGACGCCTATTTTGTTCAAGCCTTTATCTAGGGTATCGCATATATTACCAATCTTGTAAGGGTGATGGAAACTCCCGTTTGAATGACTTCCTCGGCATCTTCCATATGAAGTACCCATGGTGCCCAGGTCGCTACTGGGAAGACTATGCCTTTAGCTAGAGTCGCTATTTATCTCCCAATTTTATCTAGAAACCACACGGACAAGATGGCACATAGAAATCTATGCTCTCACTAACCCCGTTGTCAGCGGTATCAGACACTATTACCGTGACTGTAACGGCAACGGACGACTGATTTGGGGCAGTCCAGGTAATCATAGAACCCTCTCCGGAAATACTCCCGCCTGTGCATGACCATTCGTAAGACACTCCGATGCCTGTGTCTGCAACAATGCACTCAATATCGTAGTCTTTTTCTTTCCAGACATCATAATCGTACCCAAACGTGCTCTTTCTCAAATATATGTGCCCTTTGGCAGTAACAATCAGGTTTTCAATAATAGGCGGAGTGCTTAGTACTACGCTGAGAGTTACCTTCCCTGTGTCTTCTTGACCATGACCATCTTTAACCACAACTGTGACATCGTATGTGCCAACTTCTTCGGGAGCAGTCCAGTTTATAACTGTGCCTGTGCCAGAAATATCGCCTCCCGTTTCCATCCATTCATAACTCAGCTCATCGCCGTCAGGGTCTGAAGCAATACACGTCACCTGGAGACTACCCGAAGGAGTAGTCCAGTCTGCATCGGCTATCAGGCTGGTAATGGTTGGCGGCTCATTGACTCTCACAGTGATGGTTACATAATCCATGACTTCGCCACCGCGGCCATCGGTCACCGTGATTGTAACATCGTAGGAGCCTTCAGAGTCAGGAGCGGTCCAGTTTACAACCGCGTCTGTGCCAGAAATATTACCTCCGGTGGCTGTCCACTCATAACTCAGCTCATCGCCATCAGGGTCTGAAGCAGTACACGTCACCTGGAGATTACCCAAAGGAACGATCCATTCCGCTCCAGCTTTCAGGCTGGTGATAATTGGCTGACCGTTGGTTGGCGTCGTGCAAGATGAGGCCAGGAGCAGCACTGCTGCCACCACAATTACCACAATTATTAGCCATCTTTTTTTATTCATTAGTTTCTCTCCTTGGAGTCTCTTTCGCTCAAGCTTGTATCCAGGACATCGCATAATATATTACCACCTTGATATCTCCTCACTATACGGCCGAAATCACCTTTATTTCGTCTCCCATTACCGTGCCCAGAAAGTCGCAAGCGCTTCCGTCTCTTAGCGATACTTCAAGATAACCACTGCTGCCCACGATAGCCATTACCCCTTCATTTTGCGCGTAGTAGTCGCTGATACCTTGAATACAGTGCCCAGCCACCTCAACTAGGACATCTTTTCCAGGCAAATCATTGTTTTTAATATTGGTAATCAAGGTGCCAAAGCGGTCAATATGTAAGACCTGGCCAACTAAATTACCCTCTGCATTGAGGGACGGCTTTGGTATAGAGAGGACATGCAAGGACTTGATTTTCTCCCCACCGGGGCAAAAATATCTCTTCCATGGAAGGTAGGGCTGACTGGATGTCGCCAGAAGCGAGGGTCGGTAATGGCTACAGCTTCAAGTCCTGTCTTAAATACTATCTCTTTGAGGTCATGATTATGTTCGGTTAACGAGTGCCTTTCAACGGGAAATAGATCATCAATTATATAGCTGAGGATTCCATTGTCGGGGGCAACGAAGAGGGCCGAAGGTGTTTTCAGTATTATCCCCTTACGCTCACTACCTACGAAAGCAGCCTGAAGGATATTCTGCGGCTCGATAGAATGGCTGATGTCTATGATATTAGCTTCAGGGTTAGTGCTTAAGATAGCACCTTTCACAACAGCAACGTAAGCATCATCATAGCCAAAGTCGGTAGTCAGGGTTATTATGAAACTCATCTATAGATGCTAAGCCTGAGTAGCGGTTAAAACGGCAAAAATGACAAGCAGGACGATTAAGATTATAGTCAGCTTGAAAAGGGTGCTTTCTATCCCTCGCCGAGTTCGATACACTGAGTCAGCTTGCCCAAAGATACCCCCAATGCCTCCACCGCGTAGCTGAAATAGTACGGTGGCAATTAAGGCTATAGCTATTAGTATCTGGGCGATAGAAAAATAAGCAGGCAATTCATTTACCTCCTAGCTCCTGTATAGTAATCTCTCTCACCACGCCTGGATTAGCCCTTCCTCTGGTCGCTTTCATTACCTGCCCTATAATAAACGTCAAGGCTTGCTGTTTGCCAGAGGTATAATCTGCTACTGCCCCGCTATTATTGGCCATCACTTGTTTTACCACTTCCTTTATTTCATCGCTATCGCTAATCTGGCTGAGTTTTTTTTCTGTTATAACTTCGCTGGCTTCCTTGCCAGTGCGAAACATCTCCTCAAACACTGCCTTGGCAGCCGGTCCGCTTAGAGTGCCATTATCCACCAAGACCAGCATTTCTGCTAGATGTTTCGGACTTATTTTAACATTTTCAATCCCAGTGTTGGTAGCGTGAAGCAGTCGGCTGAAATCTCCCAAAAGCCAGTTACTAACCGTCTTGGCTTTGCCAAGATCCATTAGCTTAACGCAGTTTTCAAAATAATCTGCCATGGCCTTGGAGCTAGTTAAAATATTAGCATCGTACAAGGACAAACCATATTGGGTCATAAATCGGTCTCTGCGTGCTTCGGGTAGTTCAGGGAGTCTTGCTCTGATTTCCTCTATCCAGGCTCGGTCCCAGACTAGGGGGGGCAAATCGGGTTCGGGAAAATATCGGTAATCATCGGCATACTCTTTAGTTCTCTGGGTCACTGTTATGCCTTCTTCATCTATCCAACCTCTGGTCTCCTGTACCAGTTCACCACCTTCCTCAAGCACCTTTCTTTGCCGCCTGGATTCGTATTCCAGGGCTTGGTAAACCGCTTTGAAGCTATTCATATTTTTAACTTCCACCTTGGGCAAAAACTCTTTACTAGCCACTG
>SMTZ1_10008460_pt1 | contig 10291 bp, 5 predicted proteins | sample DeeMarSWOR136_30_FD_25667 | JGI IMG/M metagenome (IMG submission 25667) | reverse complement strand
ATTTTCCGTATTAAGCTCACTAAGTTTTTTTCCATCTTGATTCCAAGATACGGAAGTAAATTGATCGATTTTTTTTTTATAGGTAAAATTTAGACTAAAAGAAGTAATACATAAAGAAATCCATTCATCTCGATCTGAAGCACAATTATCTTCACAGAAGATATCAATACCTAATATTATTGTAAAATTTTTATAATCTTTAGTTAAAACTGATGTTAAGAATCTTATTAAATCTTCTTCCTGTATTGTATTCATATATGTATTATCCATTACTCGTTCGTCTAATCCTTCTATAGAATTATATAATCCTAAATATTTTGTTCTATTCCATGCAATTAAATAGGGTATATCTAAACTAGGATCATAATTGGGTTTCGCAATTTTAACATAAAAAAGTGCATTGTCATAAACTACACCTTGGGGATCATGGTCTTGGTCACCATCAGGATAATCATAAGGATGATCAACATCGATATTCATACTAACAAAACCCCGGACAGTTGCACTAACATTAGCTGAAGTAATGATATAATCACGCATATTTGTTGGCATACTAACAACTTGAACCCAATGAATACTTGGTGTTTGTCTAGGACCTTCAGTCCATTGATGTTGGGTCCAGAAACCGTCTGAATCAATACCATATTTGTCATTACCACCCCCACCCATACTATCAGGCCATTCTGGGAAAATGGGAAAATCTGGGTTAAGTTTTGCCTCCCAATCATCGGGTTGAGAAAAATTCGCGTGGATTGTGAATGTCTCTTGCATACCTAAAACTTCGAAATTTGCTTTACCATCATACAATGAAGCATTGACATCTGGATTCAATTCATCAGTATTTAATATTTTGTACCATGATTCCGAAGACTCAAAACCAGAATTATTGAGCCATTGTAATTTGCCAGTTATTTGACTTGAACTGTGAAGATTTCCTTGATTATTTAAATCTTGGGAGTTATCAATTGTGTTAGCATCAATAATTTGAAGAGATAGTGAAAAAACAATGATCAATGTTATTAAAAATTTAATTTTGCTACAATTCACCTAAAACCCTCATAAATCAACTTTAAATTAGTAAGAACAAAAAAACCCTTAATCTTAAGATAGACTAATATTCTTCAAAATGAATATGAATTATAAATTTTTAAATGTTATTTTTTCTACTTTTGTGTGTAAAATTCAATGAGTTATTTTTATTTTTGTGTGTATTAAAAATTTCTGAAGGTTTTTTAAATTCCTTACATCTCCTCATCACTGCAGGAGTTCATAACATAAATCTATAAAAACCAATAAGAATATACCCTCCTTATATTTCAATAAGAATCCATAACTCTAAATTTCATTTTAATTTGATTGAGAAACTCCTCAATCATAAGAGCTAATAGAGTTATATAGGAAAATTAATAATATAGATTACAGATAATTAATAGTTATTCCAATTTAAGGAGATATATTCTTTTAAAAAAATATGGAGCTAATTATCCTTAATTGTATTTCCGTTTCCTTATAAAAATAATGGATTGATTAAATTAGAATCTATCAAAATCAGATTTAATTTTAAATAGTATAAAAAAAATTTAATTTTATTGTAGTTCATATAAATTTTCAACAGAAATATATTAAAAGTAGTAGAATAGTAGCTATGTTTAGAATAGGAATTGATATTGGTGGAACATTTACGGATTGTGTGGTCTTTAACACCAATGAACAGACTCTAAAAAGATATAAGACTCCATCAATCCCAAGAAATTATTCAAAAGGGGTTATTAAGGCTTTAAAATTAGCGTCTGAGGATCATAATCTTACTCTCCAACAATTCTTAAAGCAAACTGAAATAATTATGCATGGAACAACAATTGCAACTAATTTAATTCTCTCAAGGGATGGAAAAGATGTAGGTTTAATTACAACAAAAGGTTTTAGGGATATAATTGAACAATGGTGGAAAGAAGAGAGAAGATATGATATGCTTTATCCTCCCCCGACACCGCCTTGTCCTCGTAGATACAGACTCGAGGTGGATGAGAGAATAGACTTCTCAGGTAAAATTATTAAGATAATTAACGAAGATGATGTCGAAAGGGCAATTAAATTTTTCAAGCAATACGATCTTAATTCTATTGCTGTATCACTAATTTTTTCTCCAATTAATCCGATTCATGAAAAAAAAATTGCCGAACTTTTCCAAAGCAAGTATCCTGAGGCTAATATCCATATCTCTTCTGAGATATTGCCTCAATTAAGAGAATATGAAAGAACAATGGCAACGGTTCTTAATGCCTATGTAGCACCTTATTCTTCAAAATATCTCAGAGAGTTAGGGGATCAACTCAAACAAAATGGATATGAAAAAAAATTACTCATAATGCAATCCAACTCAGGTGTAGCATCAATTAAAACTATTAGTAAAATACCAATCAGGCTTGCATTATCGGGTCCATCCTCAGGCCCTTTAGCAGGTTTGTTTTTTTCAGACCTCACAGGTGAGCCTAACATTATAACTATAGATATGGGAGGAACTAGTTTTGATGTATGCCTAATCAAAGAGAGAATCATACCAACGGCTACAGATGGCTATATTGGAAGATATAGATTAGCATTGCCCACAGTTGATATTCATTCATTAGGCGCAGGAGGCGGAAGTATTGCGTGGGTTGATCAGGGAGACTTATTACGTGTTGGACCGAGAAGTGCTGGGGCGATACCTGGTCCAGTTTGTTATGGTCAAGGTGGTATTGAACCAACGGTTACAGATGCAAATCTTCTATTAGGTTATATAAATCCTGATAATTTTTTAGGAGGGAGAATGAAATTAAATAGTGAATTGGCGAGAAACGCCATACTAGAAAAAATTGCTGAAAAATTGAATATTGATTTAATTGATGCGGCGCTGGGAATAATCAGAGTTGTTAATAATAATATGATTGATGGAATTAACACGGTTTCAGTAAAGAGAGGTTATAATCCAAAAGATTTCACTTTAGTTGCTGCGGGAGGAGCCGGACCCGTTCACGCAGCAAAATTAGCAAAAATAGCGGATATATCAAAAATTATAATTCCTCGAACTGCTTCGGCTTTTTGTGCGTTTGGAATGGTGATCTCTAACATTCGCCATGATTATGTAAGACCTTATATATCTCCAATACGTCAAGCTGATCTTAAAAATATTAACGATCATTTCAATAAGATGGAAATAGAGGGTCAGTATACACTCACATTAGAAGGAGTGGAAAATGCAGATATTAAATATACATGGTCGATGGACATGAGATATATAGGACAAATTTATGAAGAACAAACTCCAATACCTCGAGAGTATTTATCAGAGAGTAATATCAATGTAATAGAAGAACTATTCAACAAAAAGCACGAGAATATTTATGGTTATAGGGATAAAGATTCTGATATAGAAGTAGTACACTTAAGAGTTAAAGCAGAAGGTAAAAGAGACAAGGTTAAGTTCAGCGAACTTGATCAATCTTCTATAATTCCACCAACTGAGGCTTTAAAAGAAAGTAGAAAAGCGCTTTTTGAAGAAATGGGAAAATTTATTGATACAAATATATATGATGGTTCAGCTCTTCTACCTGGAAATATTATTACGGGTCCTGCAATTATAGAAGAAGTTGACACCACGATTGTCATAATTCCTGATTCTGAATGTAGCATTGACAAATTTAATAATTATATCATAAATCTAAATAAGAATTTAAAAGAGAGTGGTTAGAATTGAATCAAGATATTATAGATCCTGTAATAGTATCAATTATAATGAATAGGTTAGATACTATTGCTAAAGAAATGGCAGAAATCACATTAAAAACCTCACGTTCAGCGGTATTCAATCAAGCACATGACTTCTCATGCGGAATAGCTGATGCAAAAGGAAGAATGATGAGTCTTGAGGCAGGATTACCAATTCATCTCGGAGCGATGGGATTCGCAGTTAAATCGGTTTTAAACTACTTTAAAGACGAGTTATTCCCCGGAGATGTTATATTAATGAATTCTCCGTATCATGGCAATAACCACCCCGCTGATGTAAGTATTATTACTCCAATCTTTTATCATATTAGTATACCTGACCAAAAAAAAAAGCTTGTGGCTTTCGCCATAACAAGAGGCCATCAAGCCGATATAGGAGGCAACCAGGCAGGAACTTATAATCCTCTCGCGATAGAAGTGATGCAAGAGGCCATCGTTATCCCTCCAAGTAAGCTATACCATAATGGAGGGAAACTTAATAAATCTCTTTGGGATTTATTTTTATCCAATGTAAGAGTACCACATTATCAATCTGGCGATTTATTAGCCCAAATCGGAGCAAATAAGATGGCTGAAAGAAGAATTCTTGAGACTGTCCGAAGTTATGGTTTAGATACATTCCAAAAAGCTATAGATGAGGGAATTAACTCAACAGAAAAGCGCATACGCGCAGAAATAGAAACATGGCCTGATGGTAAGTATGAATCTGAGACTTTTTGTGAAGGGGGTCCCACTGATCCAGGTCCTCACAACATTAAACTTACTCTTACAATTAAAGGTAGTGATTTGGAATTTGACTTCACAGGCTCTTATAGGGCAGTAAAATCAATTATTAATAGTTCTATAGCAAATACCCACTCAGCAGTATATATTTCTGTGCTCACAACTATTAATCCCGATATACCACACAATGAAGGCTGTTTCAATCCAATTCAGATTATAGCTCCAAAGGGAACAATAGTGCATGCGGAATGGCCATATCCAACTGGTATGTCAACAGTTTGTATAGCACAGGAGATAATTCATGCATGTTGGAAGGCTTTATCTCAAGCGGTTCCTCATAGAGCTAATGCTGAATGGGGTAAGTGGAATTCAATGGTCACTAATGGAACTGATAGATATGGTCGCAGATATACTATTATTCATTATATTAACTTAGCAGGGGGAGGTGCTACATGGGGTGCTGATGGATGGCCACATGTTGCTTCGAGTATAGCCCTTGGAGCAGCAATCCCTATGTCGGTCGAGCTATTAGAAACTCAATTCCCCGAACTAATACATAGATCTAATTTTGTTACAGATTCTGGAGGGCCGGGTAAATGGAGAGGAGGTGTAGGAATGGTTTATGAGATTGAAGCTTATGGTGGAAAAATTGAATACGTAAAAGGAGGTTGTGGACAGTTAAATCCTGTAGAAGGAGTACTTGGAGGAAAACCAGGTACATTATGCAGGCATTGGAAAGGACCTATAGGGAAAGTTAAGTATGGTCGAGCATTAGAGGTTGGATTTGCTGCTAAAGGTAGATTGTTAGGAATTGAAATGATGGGTGGTGGCGGAGTTGGAAATCCGCTCGAGAGGGACCCAGCATTGGTATTGGATGATGTATTGAATGATTATGTGACAATAGAAAGTGCTCAAAACGATTATGGTGTAGTAATTAATCCTATAACTTTGCAGATTAATATAGAAGCTACAAATAAATTAAGGAATGATATGATAAAAAATAATTTATAATTCGATTTTTAAATTAAACTCTAAATATTATTCAACCTATATTTCTTATTTCTTCTATAAATTATAAAGTAAAAAATTAATTAAATTAAACAATTTAAAAGAAATAATATAGTAATGCTACTAAAACTTTTATAGAAAATTATGACAGATAAAAAAATAGAAGATTTAAGGTTAGAAATTCCTAGCTACGCTTGGATCTCCTTAGCTCGAAGAGGTATGGAAAAAATTAGCCTTGATCAATGCTTCTTAAAAAATTGTGATAACCAAGATGCTAAATTATTAGAACCTTTTGAGATGAAAGAGTATGAAGAGGAAAATAAAGATATAAAGATAATTTCAGTAAAATGTAAAAAATGTAATGGAATTTTCAAATTCAAATTAGAAACTCTTAAAAAAGTAGCCAAACCTATGAAAAAGAGGAAGGATGAAGATGATGACGAAGGTGCCTTATCAATGGGACTTGCCTATGCTTTAGATGAAAATGATAATAATTTAGGTCATATTGGGTATTTTTAAGATAATCAACAATATTTAACTCCTTTTAATCCACTAAGATTCCGCAATCATAATAAGAATTAGTATTTATCTAGGAATAAGTTCTATTAAACCTTCTGGACAATTGGTAACGCAAAGACCACAACCAAAACATAAATCTTTCCTAAAAATAAGATCCTTGTCGACATCTAATTCTCTCGCTCCAAACTGGCATTTATCAGCACAAATACCGCATTTACTGCATGTTTCAATATTAAATGTTGATACAAATTCACTCGGTTTTATCAGACCTTTCATGTTCATTAATTGTAATCCTTGAAGCGCATGACAACAACAGGGACAACAGCTGCATATCGCAGAAGGGAATTGATCTGTTTCATTTGGTGGATTTAATGTTAAGTGGACTAATCCCAGGATTGCTGTCTCAAAAACAATTGATTTAGCCTCTTCTTGAGTTATATATTTTGCGTAACCGCTCCTAACATCTATATCTGCTTTTTCATTTAGTGAAATACAAGTTTTTCGCGGGAATGAACAGTTTTTAAGCGTCGTTCGACATATGCAATCTGTAATAGCAATTTTTTTGGCTTCCAATAGAAATTGATTGATCCGGCTCAAATCAAGAGCAATTTGATTATTTTCAATTCGAATATTAATGGGAATGGTAACAGCTTGCCATTTATTTTTAAAATCAATTAATTCATCCTCCGACCACTTTTTACCTTCATTCATTTAAGGTTCGCCTTATTAATTAATAATTGATTATGCGTTTTCGAATTAATATTTTATTTTTGTCTCTATTTATGAGACTTGATTATGCTTTAAATGAAAATGAAAATGATAATAATTTGAGGCATTTAGGTTATTTATTGAAAGTCTAACTATATTTTCTAAACTTATTGTAATTATTTCGATTCTTCTTAAATGGATTAATTTTATTGAAATATTGGATTCTAGTTTATAATTTGAATATAATTAATTGCTTTGAACTAGCCTATAAACATACATTGAAAAATAAAAAATAAAAAGGCAAATGTTTTCTTATTTAATATTAAAAATCTTGAGAGGATTGTCCGAATGTCGACAAAATTAGGAGAAGAAGACCTATTACGAAGAAAAGTTTGGAAAATAATTAATTTAATACAAGCAAATCAATTATTTGTCCATTCTGAGAATTTGAATATAAAATATTTAGATGAGAAAAATAAGGTTCAAATAAAGACGTTACCAGAAATTTTGAGTTTATGTGTATTAAATGCTTTAGTACCCAATTCTGCTATGTTATTGATCGGTGGTCATGGAGGTGGAAAAACAACACTCGTAAAGTTATTAGGCCGAATGTTTACCGCTAATTCGCTAAGTGAGATTGAAAATTCCATTATTAGAGGACATCCACAACTTACCGAAGAGAAACTGGTTGGTACACTTAAATTAGGTAAATTAATGCATGAGGGAGAAGAAGAAGTTGTATGGCGTCATTTTATCACAAATTTTTGGAAAATAATTGATGAGGTGAATCGATTAACTCCATATGCTCAAGATATATTATTATCTTTGTTGGCAGAAGGGACTGTAAAATATTATGATTCAATTACAACAGTTAGTAAATTTTGTTTATTTGCTACTATTAATCCTCAGGATGTAGGCACTTTTGAGTTATCAAATCCATTCCTTGATAGATTCGGTATATCTTCTCCAATTTCCATGCCAGCCAGTCAAGATTTACAATTGATACTTAGTGGTAAGGATGAGAAATATAGTGGTTGGGATGAGCTAGTTCAAGTTCCCAAAATTTTAACATTAGATGAATTAATGGAAATTTGGTATCACGTAAATAAATTAATGTATGAAAACGATGTGAATAATTATATCCATGCGATAATAAGAGAATTTACTTTATGTGCCAGAATTAATAAAGGTAATACTGAAGATTTAAAGCCAAGTACGGGACTCTGTTCTGGGTGCCATTTTAATACTGACCAAAATATATGCAATAAAATAGACTCAATTTTATCGGTTAGAGTTGCGAAGGACCTCTTAAGATATTCAAAAGCGTTAGCTTGGCTGATGGGTCTAAACAAAATTGATATAAATATCGTCAATACAATTGCACCTTATGTAATATCCCATAGAGTTGCTTATGTAAAAAGGGAACTAGAAAAACCTCCATTTTGGGGAAATAAATATGAATTTAGCAATAATATTCTAAATTTAATCCAAAAAAGATTCAAAACTCGGGAAATTTGTTATCAAATCACAGAAAGATTTCGATATGGTGTTCCTAAGCAAGCAGATTTATCAGAACTAAAAAAATATCAAAAAAGTGATTTAATTGTGAAATATGATTTAATTCCATTCGTAGAAGCCATTAAAGATAAAATTTATTCTGATTTAGCTCAAAAAATCAATGATGCAAGTAAAAAGAGCAATATTGAAGAATTATCAAAAATTAGAAATAATTTATTAGAGGACCTTGACTTTCCGAATCGAGCAGATTTAATAAATTGGTGTAATCTCGAACTATACAAGCAAACAGTCACTGATTTTGTATTTAAATATCGGGATAATAAAGAAGTATGGGCAGATATCGCATCGGAATTCTCTAATCTAGATGGTCCCGTTAAAGACGCATTTAGTAAAAGACAAACCAAACAAATACGCTCAGAAGATTTGCTATTGGAGATTAACGTTACCGGCACTGATGATGAATCTTTAGTAAATATTCAAATATCAGGAGGTTCAGATGCATTAAAACTAATAGAAATTCTAAAAAATAAAGAGTATATTCAAAAAGAAGAATGAATCTTTATCATAATTTTAAACTAATAAATTATAGGGATTAATTGTTTTATTTAAAATCTGGGTAAAATTTTTTTTATTTTTTTTTCATAAATTTTCTATCCTTACATAATATTAATATTAAAATTTATTATCTTATCTACTGTAAATTAGTTAGTATGAAAAAATTAAAGTTGGATTATCTTTCAATAGTAGATATAAGTTTTTAATCTTACATCAAAATAGGTAAAAATTCATGAAGAAACAGGATTTAGAAACATAATATGTCTGATAAGATAAAAAAAAATAGAGTAAATAAAAAAGATCTACTTTTAAAAGAAGAAAGATTAAAAAATTTCGCGAGAGAAGCATGGGGGAAGACTTTAAAGGAATTTTATTACCCTCCTTTAGATGAGCCGAATTTTGTTTTTGATTATACCCATAAAGAAGGTTTTTACATTGATCCTGATCAAAAATGGCAAATTACCATGAATTTAGCAAATACGCCTCTTTTTAGAGACGAGGAAGATTATATAAATTATTTTCATGCAATTACGATGCATGAGGTCTCTCATTATGAAGTCATACCATACGATGGTTTAATTCATGCCAAATTATTAAAAGCAGCAATGAAATATGTTAATCCTCATTTTGCTCCAATTGTCGTTAATGTCTTTGCGGATTTGGTAATTGACACAAAACTCTATCAAAAATATCCCGACTTAATGCTATGGGAATTGAAAAAAGGATATGAATATGTCTCTGAAAGATATAAGGAAAAATTAAGCGATTTTTCAAAGTTCTTGTTTAGATCTTACGAAAAAATGTGGAATCAACCATTAATTGATGAAAACTTAATATCTAAAATAAATTCAGTAAAAGAGATTAATAGCCAATCTTTAACCGCTAAAGAAAAATCAAATCTATTCAAAGAGAACTCTATTTCCAAACAAGAAGTGCAAAAAATTGACAATTATAATTCTCTTTCCGAACTAGATAGTTTAGTAAATAAGGTATATAAAGTGATTTTAAAAGATTTTGAAGATGAATCAACCTGGGAAAATAAGGTAATGAATATATCAAGGATTCTAAAGAATTTAATTAACGATACATTCACTTTAATTGGTAAATATGTAAAAGCTGAAGAAGGAAAAGCAAGAAGAAAGGCACCAGGAAAAGGGGGGGAGAGTATAGATATGCCTGAAGATATAATCGAAATTATGGACAATCCTCTTGAAAATAAAAATCGTGATAAGTTAAATAAAGACAATGATGATGAATTAAGGCATAAGAGCGAGGAGTTCGCAAAAGAAACACCCTACTCTGAATTTGGATCTCCTGCTGACCAAGCGGGAATATTGATTGATGGAAGTCCTTTAGCTACATGGTATCGGGGATTAGCCAGAAATCTTATTGAAATTAAAATCTACGAAGAAAGACCCGGAGGACAATTACCTGTATATCCAGATATATGGAGGATTGGAGATCCAATAGAAGAATTGGACGTAGTTCGAAC
>SMTZ1_10014208_pt1 | contig 10292 bp, 2 predicted proteins | sample DeeMarSWOR136_30_FD_25667 | JGI IMG/M metagenome (IMG submission 25667) | reverse complement strand
AATCTCATCAATAACAACAATATCACATTCAATAACAGGTATGGTGTTGAATTAGATTTCCATGCTATCAACACTACAGTTTCTAACAATAACCTAAGCAATAATGTGCTTGGGAATTATACTGAGACAGATTATAGTGTAAATAATACATTTGCGGGGAATACAGGATGAGAAAAGAAACCAAACTAAAACTTGCATTGATTGCAGTAGCTGTTTTTGTCTCAATACAGATTGTACTTGCATTGCAGGTTCCGAATTTTGGTGACTATGACAATGATGGAGACAGGGATATTGTAATGACAGAGATAATACAAAACCAAGGCAACTATACTTTCTATGAAATGAATGAATATTACAATATTGAGCCTGTTACAGCAACCTATGGATTTTTCATAAATGTAAATGGAGATGCTTATCTTGATGTTTACCTTGTCTATTCAAATACTTCAAATAAATTATTGATATACAATAATACAAATGCTAATTTTACTGATATAACTTCAATTGCAGGTGTTGGAGGAAATGCTTCAAGCCCAATAGGAGCAAATACAGCTGATTTTGATGATGATGGTAATGCTGATATATTTGCAGACAGCAAACTTTTCCTTGGGCATGGGAACGGAAGCTTTACTGATGTTACAAATGAATCTAATTTAGCTGAATTGCCGAGGTTAAAAGCAGTAATTCCCTGGGACTTTAATGAAGATAATCTTACTGATATTATTGGATTAAATGAAACAGGTGAAGAAGTAATACTAATGCTTAACATGGATGACAATAATGGAGATAATATCCCAGAATTCTGGGATGCATCAACACTTTCACAGCTAACTGATTTAACAAAAGCAGATTTAGCATCAAGTATAGCAAATTCAATTGCAGCTGGATGGAAGTGGAATTATACCAGCAATGTAACAAATATAACCTATCTTGTCAGCGGAGTATATCTTCCAAGAAACGGGCAGGATATACTGCTTGATACAGCTCTTTCATCAAAATTCAGCACATATACTTTTACAGGCATTCCTGAATTTAGATGGATAAATATCTCAAGCAGTTTTATTGGGAATACAACTGCAATAATGCAGAACAGCACAGATGCTGTTTTTGTTGATTTAGACAATAACACAGTTGATGACCTTCTTATTGCAGGCTCGCTTACTTATTGCTTAAGCTACGGATACAATGATGTTTATACAATATCCATGAATTGCACAATCATGCCTATAAATGATTCAGTTGGAGAAGGTGTCAGCCAGAGCACTACTTTCAATTATATTAGTGGTGTTAGCTCTTCAGCTGGTTCACCTGATATACTTGCAAAAGCAGGCGGCAGAAATGTCAAAGGAGAAAAAATAATTGCCAGACAAGGAGGACTTGAAAAACAGCCAGGAGTAGGAGGTGAAGATACTCCTATCTAAAATAAAAAATGAATAAAAAAAGAGGGTTAATAATAGGAATTATTTTGATTTTTGTAATTATACTACTCTCTTCTATTGTAATAGCTCCCTCTCCTCGTCCTTCATTACCTGGAGATATCCCTCCTGGCGGAGACACTCCTAATGAGGCTAATCCTTATGCTACTCCTGGGAGTCTTGCTAATACTGCTGAATTATTTGATATTTTTCCTGGGGCAGTAAGTAAAAGTGTAGATATAGATGATAAACCTCCAAGCACAATCATATCAAATACTACTGCTACAGATGGTCAGAGTGATCCTTGGTTTTTTATTAATGTGACATTTACTGATTCAATTTATAGTATTGATACATGCTGGCTTGAATGGCGTGATACTGGTGTTGATGATAATATAACAATGAATAAGAGCGGTGTTGGAACACAGGTTCATTGCTGGATAAATGTCACAGATGCAACATATGGGGATGCAAATTATACATACAAGGCATGTGCAAATGACACTGCAGGATATTATAACTGCACATCAGAAGGTTCATTTGTATTTGATTCAACTCCGCCTAATATTACAATTACAAGCCCTGCAAATGGCTCAACACATGATTATGGGACAGCACTCACAGTTATTGCAGAAGTGACTGATAATTTTGGAACAAAAAACTGCAGTATTAATGTGACAAACAGCACAAATGCTACTATTTATAACAATACAAAAGATTGTTCTACATTTACTGATACATTTATTCTTCCGTCATATATTGACACATTTACTATTAATGTGGATGTAAGAGATATACATTGGGTGCCTGGTTCAACTAAAAATGAAAATGAAACAGAGATTATAATTTACACACAAATACCGACAGTAGCACCACCCCCAACTATAGGAGGTGGAAGAGCAGTAAGAATACCTAAAGAAGCTGTAAAAGGATGCTGTCTTTGCGGTTTAGATCCTTATTCTTGGATAGGAATAGAGAATGTTACAGCAGATAAATGTCCAGAGATGTTGGATGGATTAGTTTGCAGGTTGGTTGTCCACCTGTATCAATAAGGTATGTGCCAGAAAAACCACAAAACCCATTATTTGAAACACCTGATTTTGTGTACAGCTATGATGATACGTGTATTGTTAATGCAGATACTTATGGTGCAGATTCAGATGCTGTACTGACTGTTGAATTTGGAAGTGAGATAACTAATGCAGCATTTGGAAAAAATGCTTTCCTTTACAATAAGATATGGGGATATGAAGGATTTGCTGCAAGAGGAGAGATGGATACCCAATTATCACAAGATATCCATCCATTTGAACAGCGTGCATTTGACATGGAGATTGCCCAGTCACAATTAAATGAACCAATGACAACAGAAGAAGCAGAAGCCAAGAAAGAAGAAAGACAGATAACTCCTATAACAGGCGCTGTTGTAGCTGAAACAGAGGTTGAAGCAACAGAGATTGTTGAAGCAGTTCCTGAAGAAAATGCACTTGTTGCAAAAACACCACTGCTGATATCACAATCTGTTCCAGACCTTGAAAAAAGAGAAACAACCCACAGAGGATTTATATTAAAAACAAGAGGGCTTGCTCCAGGACAATACCCATATAAGATAAGGTTAGACAGCAAGAACCTCAGATACGAAGAAACAAGGATATTAACAGTAAGGCCAACTGGAAATTTCTATGCACACCCTGAAGTTGCTGTAAGCGGTGATATTGCAACAATGACTTTATTCCTTAACATCCCTGCAGGAAGAGGAAGCATAGAATACAGCCTTAATTCTCCTCTAGCAGTAGACGGGGAATATCTTCCTGGAAAAAGATTCCCAATAACATCATCTATCCCTGGGTTATTTGATGCTGCATTCAGGAGGGCAAGAACAGGATTTGTTGATTATGTTGAGGTTGATGCACCTTATACAACACAGGCAGTTGCAAGGATTAAATTCCCAGTTGAATTTATCAACAAGAACCCTCTGCTTGTTGCCAAATATTCACAAAACCCAGAAGCCCAGTTCAGTTACCTTATTGAAATAAATTCAGCTACAGGGGCAGTTGATATTGATGAAACAATTACAGACAGCTTTGGAAGAACAAGAAGAATAGCAGATGACTGCACACAGAAACTAGAGGATATGGTTTATGAAAGAGGACCTGAGTTTACTTATATACCTAAGGAAGAGGTTGTGGAAGAAGTTCCTCCAGAAGAGATACCAGAAGAAGAGATATTTGGCTGCTGCAGATGCTTTGAACCAGTTGAAAATGCACCTGAAGGGACTAAATTAACCAAAGATATTGAACCAGCAACTGAACCTGCATGTACAACAGATAATCTATGCCAATACTACAATAAATCATTATTCTTTGAAGAAGAATGCCCACCAATAGAATGCCCTGAATGTCCTGAGGTTGCTGGCGGCATATTTGAATTCACATATGAGGATATGCACATAAATATTGCCATGGCACCTCCAGAATGCTTGTTTGGAAATGTTACAGAGCCCAGGAAAAAAGAAAGCAATCTTTTGATTACAGAAATCAGTGCAAACCCAATTCCATCACAGGTATGGGATCCAGATATACAGCCTCCTGAATATTCTGTTGACTATCATCCTTATAAGGATTTATTAAAACAGCCGCTGCCGCCGCAGGCGCAGCCAGAGCCATTAGAAGAGATTTGCACAAGATTCCCTGCATTATATATTATCTTGATTGCACTGATAATCATAGGGGCAGCAACAGGATATTACTGGTATAAAAAGAGAGAGGATTTGGCATTTAGGGAAGATGTAAATAAACAGGTTCCATATGGCTTGCTGACAATAATACCCCTTGCATCTGCTGTTTTGGGAATAATCTTCAGAAAAACCTTCCTTGCAATGCCTGGCTTGTGGTATTTGGCTGTTGCAATACCTTATGCAGTTGCAATCTCATTCTTTACAAACTTCATCAGGGTTATGTACAAAAGAAAAGAAGAAGAGATACCTATACCATACAGGCAGTTATTGGCTGCAATTGCGTCAGCATCTGTTGGAACATCAATACTGACATATTACCTGACAAGATGCACATATAATATTCCATCTGTTTTGCTAACTGCAGTCCAGTTTATAGCAATTTCAGCAGGGATTGTATTGGCAGTGTGGCTTATTGCCAATTATATTGATGTAAAGAAATCAATTACAGGAATGGCAGGGCATATCAAAGCATCTGCATCAAAAGAAAAAGCAATTAAATCATTGGTTAAGGTTGGCTGGGAAAGAAAATTCATTAACTTATTTATGAAAGGAGAGCCATTAAGAACAGAATTATATACAATACAAAACCAGAAGATGTTCTTGTCAAAATCAATACCTCTCTTGCTGGCTGCTGTGACAGTTAACCTTGGATGGATATTGTTCTATTATTTCAGATACTTGAGCTTCTCAATATTCCACACATCAATGTTCTTCCTGGTAATATTAGGAATAACTGCACTGGTTCCGATTGCCTACAGGAGCCTTAAAGGAAAAACAGGAAAGCTAAGCCTTATTGCACTTACAACAGCTGTTTTGGCTGTAATTGCAGCAATTAACCCAGCAATAACAGGATTTGCAGTTAATGTACAAGATATACCATCACCTGCACAGTTTGTTGAGATACACAACAAAGGAGAACTGAATATTGGCTTGTTTAATTTCTATATAACAGATGCTGTTGAGCCAGGCAAGGACTGGATAAATGCATATCCAAAAATGGAGTATAACGGGCCTAAGGTGCTTTATCCAAGGTCATACCCAACATTTAAACAGGCGCAGCAGCCGATGCTATCGCCATTTAATCCTTTGAGAGGAATAGTAAATGATACATGCGCCCCAATACTGCCATTGTTTATTTTATTAGGAATACTTGCACTGCTTGCAATAGCAAGCTTTGCTTATTTGATAAAAAAATACAGGAAAAATCCTGAGTTATTTAAGAAAGAGATTGCAAGATATGTTCCATATTTTATAGTCTTGATAGGCTCCTTGATAGGAATTATCTACTGTATCTTTAATTTTACACGATTGTTTAACAACATCAACATATGGTATTTTGCAGAAATCATATTTGCCATAACAGCAATAACATTGTATGTATATTACTTTAAAGAGGATTCCAGGAAGGAAGTTAAGAAGTGGAAACACCTTGTAGCAGCAGCATTAAGCACAGCAATGGGCATATTTATGTTTATTTATTATACAACTGTCTGCAAACAGATTACCCTGACATCAATGGGAGCAGTAATATATTATGCATCTTCTTTGGCTGCATTCTTTTTCATAATGTTCACATTCGCATTAATCATACACAGATATGTGCAGCATAAAAAGAATCCAAAACATCCATTTTCAACACTTTTAATAACATTTGGAGTTATAGATGTTATATTATTCATATGTGCACTTTATTATCACATAACATTGGCATTCTATAACTGGATTTCAATAATCTCATTTATTGCAATTCCAGTTATCATAAATATACTCATATTCACACATAAGAGAAAGAAACAGAAGTTCTTTAAGCCAATTTTAGGAATAATTATTGCAGGGCTTGTGATATCTATGACACCAAGCACATCTGCATTCAGCTATTATGATGCAGCTGGTTATCCGGATATAAGAAATTTCCCAATAACCAGCGAGGATTTCATGGTTACATTCCCAGACGGCACAGTAATTGAGCCTGGGGAAACAATCATTATTGCAGTTGATGGAAAGAAGTTCATGGAAAGCTATGGTGATTATCTTGAAAAACTAAAGAAAGATCCTGATGTTAAATTCAAGATATTTGAACTGCTTGGTACAGATGACGAGATACCAGATATGGTTGGGACAACAGGCAGCAATGCAGAGATTATCAACGGCGAGGCAATTGCGCTGTTCTATGATGCAGTAGAAAGGATCTATGATGTTGATTATGTCAGTGTAAGTGTCAACCCGGCATCAACTGATGAAGACAACAGCCATTACCATCTTATTGCTTCAGGCAGCACAGAACAAACAGACAAGACAGGGCTTCCAGGATATGGTGTAGATACCCCAAAGAACCCTCTTTTGGTAACACATATCCCAAAAAGAGGGCAGGGCAATGTAACAACAGAAATCATAGACGGGGAAAAAGAAATATTCCAGCCAGCGCTTCCTCCAACAGACAGACGATTCTTTGCATATGAAATAGATGTGACAACACAGAGAAAGAGCAGCTGCGAGGAAGTAGGAGAGGTTGGTTCAGATGCAAAGGATGCCCCTGTTAACGGCTATGCATTCCCAGGACAGCAGCCAAAAGATGAGACAAGCGAACATGTTACTGAATCATTTATATTAAAAGAAGCAAACCCAGGCATTGCCTGCAAAAAAGAAGATGAAAAAGAAAAGATTGAATGTTATTATCCAAACCCACGCAGAGATATACTGCCTTTTGGAATTTCCCTTGGAACAAAAGCAGTCTTGGCTGTTGCAGACGCAGGCAAACAAGAACCTTCCTGTGCATTAAATATTTACTGGCCTGATCTTGAAAAGATTCCTTTGGTGAATGCTGTAATTGATAATGTTTATACTTATGCAAGTGTAGGTGCACAGGTAGGATTTGATTCTATAATGCAAAGCATACCTCTTGAAGTTCCACCAACAGATGTGCCTCCATTGCCTATAGTTGAGGCTCCTGAACCACTTGAGGTTCCAGAACTTGCAAAACTACCTCCTATTACAGGATATCAAGTGAGAACAGAAGTAGCTGAGCCTGCAGCTCCACCAATAGACATACGTGTGAGAATTAGAGAATCTTGTCCTGCTGATATTGTTACCCCTGCTTTGATAAGGGGGGCTAGAGCAGTTGTTTTGCCTTGCCCTATAGCAGTAGAGAAGGCAAAAGAATTAGACAGCACCCCTACTGCTTATGATTATTACCTGAATATCTATGACAACGGCCTTAATGCGGATGCAAACAAAGCCCAGGTAGATAAACCAGCACAGGGAAAAACAGCATCATTTGTAGACCATAAAAAACGTATATATGAGGTTACAAAAGAGATAATTAAAGAATGTGATACTCCAAATTTAAAACCTCCTCTTGATGCAGCATTTGCAAATACAAACAAGTATTATGATGGAGGGACTGCGATAACAAATGAAATTGCAGAAATAGCTAACAAGGATGCAAAACGTGCACTTGCAAAGCTGCATGGACAGGACCCTGTTGCTGGTGTTCAAAATGTAATTGAAAATGCAAAGAATGACCTTGAAGCAGCAAAGGCTGCTGTTAATAATGACCCAAAAGGCTATGCAAAAGAAGTAAAAGACATTCAGGATATATTTGCAGCTGAAGAGGAAAAAGCAAGCAAGGACCCTGTTTACAGGGAGACAATAAAATATAACATTGCAAAACAAAACTATGAATCTGCGCAGGCAAACCTCAACAAGTATATTAATGCTAAATCAACCTATGACAGATATTTTGCTGAGGATAACTGGGGAGATTTTGCAAAGGCATGGGAGCAGGAGCTTGGAAAAGAACTTGCTGACAAAGCAGCAAGAGGTGAATTAACTGCTGCAGAAAAACAGCAATTAAAAGAATTTGCACAAAAGAAACGCGAAGAAGCAATAAAGAATGCAGAAAAAGAAAGAGAGGAAATTGCCAAGTTTGATATTGTCAAGGCAGTAAAAGAACAGTTCAGAAAACTTAAAGATAATCTAAAGTCAGGAGGATTGGCAATAAGTGAAAGCAGCAATGCATTGGTAGAAGCAAACAAATATATTTCTGCACTTGCAGGCAGGAACTGCCCAACAGGAGAAGCTATAAAGCTCAGGACAAGGATTTCTGAGATTCTTAAGGCACAATGCCAGTTCCTTGCATATGCCCAATACTGGTTTGAGGAAGCTGAAAAATTAATTCCTTCAGACAAACCTGTTAAAAAACAAATTGAACAATTAAAAGAAGACCTGGAGAAGAAAAAGAGAGAGATAAGCCAGCTTCAGCAAGATTTGGATAAAAAGCAGAGTGAGAGAAAAACTGAAGCTGGAGCAACAATACTTGAACCAACACCTGAACTAGAAGCACGGGCAATTGCACAAAAAGAAGCACGATTGCAAGCACTTGATAATGAAATCAGCAGGTTAAACCAAGAAATACAAACATCACAATCAGAATTAGCTGAACTTGAGGATTTCAAAAATACATATTTTGCAGAATTTGACGGACAGCCTAATTATAAAGAATTTATAGCAAAACATGCAGATGATATCCCTCCTGAAATCAGGGCAAGGGCAAATAATCCTACTCCACAGGATATCGCATTCCTAAAACAATTAGCTGCAGCAAAACAAGAACAAGCAGAACAAAAAGAAAAAGAGCGTGCAGAAGATGATGTAACAGACTTTGGCGAGGCGCAGGCACAAGGATTTGTCCAGGGAATTACAAAAGGGCTTGAAATACTGAGCATGATTGTAAGGAGCAAGGTGTATATTGCAGCTGCCCTTTATTGGGAAGTTGAAGTGCAAGATATCCTGCAGCATCTAATCCAATTAGTTGCGAGATGCGAATGCCAGCAGAAAGGTATTGGAAAGCGGATAATAGGAGAATACCGCCCTAAAACAGAAATGCCTGAGGAAAAACCACCAATTGAACCTATAACAAGGATGCCTGAGGAAAACGAGGAAGAAGGAGTTAAACTTGAAGGTGTTGAAGGTGAAGTTAAAAGAATAGAGGTTCCAGTAAAGTTATTGGCAGCTAATGAGATTGAGGTTAAAACAGAACTTCCTGAGGAAAAGAAAGAAGAGCCTTGCCCGCCTGGTGATGAAAGCATAGAATGTCTGCCATGCCCTCCAGGACAAGCGCCTCCTGGAATAGATGTCCCGCAACTGCATGAAACACCTGCAAAAGGAACAGTTCTTCCAGATGAACCAAAAGAAAAAGCAGAACAACCTGAACCAGAAAGGCCAGAAGAAGAAAAAGAAGAGCTTAGAACAGAATTGCTAATAAACTCAGTAGAAGGGCTTCCTCCATATCCAAAGATTACAGATGAAGAATGCAGAAGAATTGAAGCTCCTTTAAAATCATATACACCTAAAGGAGAATTTATTCCGCTTCAAGAAAGAAGGGTAATTGACCCTTGTGAAGATTTGTGCAGGGACTTCTTAAATGCCCAAAATGGCTATGACAACTGCCTTAGTGATTACCAGGTAGGGATGCAGGACCTTATCAGCAATTTCAACAAAGAGATGGAGGCAGCATACAAAGAGCTTTATGGCCCAGGTGTTGAATTTGAGCTTAAAACATCTAAGATAGAAATCCTAAAAGATGTCTCAATTGATATTGTCAACAGCATAACAACACCAACACTTGCAGGAGAGCCTGTTTATTGTTCTGAAGGTTCCCTTTATGCATTTGAGAAGCAGGCAACAAACGGCAAGGCAAGGCTTATCCCAACGAGAAAACAGCGCGGTTCATGCAATCCATCAGCTATAGATAAAATAAAACAGTTAAGCTCTGATTTAAACAGCAGGCGTGAACAGATATGGAATGAGTTCTTTGGAGAACCCACTACTTTACATATCAGAGATGAGACTGGCAAGATAATTGGACAGGAATCAATTGGCGCTGGAAAATGCAAAGCATATGCAGAAAAGATAACTGAACTTAGGATGCCTTCTGTAATGAAGGTTAAAAACGGCAAACTAAAGCTGGATGTAAGGGGAGAGTATGCTGGTGCTCTTAAATGCGGATGTGACATCATAGTCCCTGTAATCAAGGATGGTGATATACAAAAAGTCTATTATTATGATACAAACAAGCAGGAGAATGTAGAGCTTAAACTTGGGCTAGGTGAAGATGGATATGTCAAAGTTGGAGATGACGG
>SMTZ1_10008457_pt1 | contig 10292 bp, 13 predicted proteins | sample DeeMarSWOR136_30_FD_25667 | JGI IMG/M metagenome (IMG submission 25667) | reverse complement strand
TACTCCGCAGCCCCTTCTCCTGGCCTCCTTGAAAACAGTAATAGTTTCTTCTGTGTTGCCAGAGAAAGAACAAGCCATTACAAGTGTGTTGGTATCAGCCCACATAGGAAGAGAGTAATCTTGCACAACATCCAGGCGTAGTTTTTCATTTGTAAGATAGCTTTGTAATAACAAGCCTGCAATGCTTGAGCCTCCCATACCAGCAACAATAACAGAAGTATATTTTCTATTAGTTTTACCCAGGTCCAAGCCTTCTACTAATTTATAGCCTTTCTCTGCTAGCAAAGGGGTTTCTAGGATTGCTCCTCTCATATCATAGGAGTCAAGCTTCCGGATATCTTCTGGCAGACTAGAACCTTCCTCTGGCATGAGAATACTTCCTCCTCTCTTTTTCCTTATAAAAGTGGTTGTTCTGGATTTTAAATAATTTGTGTTAATTAGATAAAAATAAAAAAGTTTTATTAAGGCGGTATTAATTCTGTTTTCCATGAAAATCTTTATTCGAACCTTTGGCTGCACATTGAATCAATCTGACAGTGAAGTGATGAGCGGCTTGCTTGTTAAAGCTGGTCATAAACTAGTTGATAACCTGGATTCTGCCGACCTAGTTTTGTTTAACACCTGCACTGTAAAGGATAATCCTGAGAAGAGATTCTTTTCTGAACTAGAGAAAGTAAATAAGTTAAAGAAGAAAGTTGTTGTTGCTGGTTGTGTTTCCCAGGCAGACCGTTACGATGAGAGGTTAAAGAATATTTCCGTGGTTGGGGTTAAAGATATTTGTTCTATTGGTGAAATTGTTGAGAGAACTGCTGAGAGAGATGTTGTGAGGTTATTAGGTGGTAAGGACAAGGAGAGACTTAATCTTCCTAAAATAAGAAGGAATCCTGCGGTTGAAATAATCCCTTTGTGCACTGGTTGTCTTGGGAAATGCTCTTATTGCAAAACACGTTTTGCTCGTGGAGAACTTATGAGTTATGATGTTCGTGCTATTAAAAAGCAGTTTGAGAGTGCTGTTAAAGACGGTGTAAAGGAGATTTGGCTTACCAGTCAAGACACAGGTGCTTATGGCAAGGATATTGGCTTGAGTCTTCCTGAGTTGTTAAGAGTATTGTTAAGTGTTAAGGGTGATTACAGGGTTAGGCTTGGCATGCTTAATCCTAATCATGCTCTTGAATTCCTTGACGAGTTGATAGAGATATATAAGCATCCTAACATGTTCAGGTTTGTACATCTTCCTGTGCAAAGCGCTAGCAACAAGATTTTGAAGCTAATGAACAGAAAGTACAGGGTTGAGGACTTTGTTAGGATTGTTAAGAAGTTAAGAAAAGCAATTCCAAAGCTTACAATAGCCACGGATATTATAGTAGGCTTCCCAGGAGAAACCGAAGAGGATTTTAAAAGGACTTACAACTTACTCCAAGAGCTTAGGATTCCTGTTGTTAATCTGACCAAGTTCTGCCCTAGACCTGGCACTCCTGCTAAGAGGATGAAGCAGCTTGATACCAAGATTATTAAGCAGAGGTCTAGGAGGATTGGTGAACTCCAGGCAAAGATTATTAATAACCAGGAGTGGTTAGATTGGCAGGGAAACATTATTATTGATGAGCTTGGCAAGGATTATTCTACTGTTGGCAGAAATGATTATTACAAGCCTGTTGTGGTTAAGAATGTTAAGCTGAAGCTTGGAACTGTTGTAGAAGTAAGAGTTGTAAATGTTATGCAGAATTATCTAGAAGCTGTTTTGGTGTGAACACACCTTATAGCAATCCCCCTCTTAAATCACCTTCTTACAGTCACCTTAGATGGTGGCTTTTTTTAAATACCCCCTAATGAACTCTGCCCTTTTTGGATCTTTTCCTTCTATGTCGTCTAGGTTTACTTCTAGGGGGTCTTCGTGGTATTCTTCCATTAATTCACCCCCCTCTAACCGATTGAAAACTTTCGGTTTATCTCTATTATATTCCAACAACAATATGTAGATAGTATTACTAATATTTAAATATTGTTGTACTATATCATACTTTATCATACAAATTCAAAATATTTAAAAACCCAAAGGCTTTACCCATTTTTGTTCTTTATAAATAACTAAAAAGCTAAGAGGGGAACATGAAGGTCATCAAAAATCAAAGATTTTTGGGACAACAAAATCAAAGATTTTGAGTGCCAAAACAAGTTTTTGAGCACCTCAAAATTTCATGGAGGTGAAATTTTGAAGGAAAGGGTTACTCTGACAATAGAAAAAGAAATCCTAGGAAAAGTAGACCAAACCGTTAATGGCACAGACGTCAAGAACAGAAGTCATGCAGTAGAACTCCTGCTCACCAAAGCCTTTGGAGAGAACAAGCCCTCAAAAGCAATAATACTAGCAGGAGGCAAAGGCACCAAAATGAAGCCAATGACCAACTTCCTGCCAAAACCCATGCTAAGAATACACGACAAACCTATTCTAGAGCACAACATAGAACTATTAAAAAGACATGGCATAAAAGACATAATCATAAGCATAGGCTATAGAGGAGAAAAAATAAAAGAATACTTTGGAGATGGAAGCCAGATAGGAGTAAACATCACCTATGTAAAAGAAAAGAGCCCCTTAGGAACAGGAGGACCCCTTAACCTATTAAAAGGCAAGATAAACGATACCTTTGTAATGCTGAACGGAGACGAACTAAAAGACATAGACCTAGAAGACATGTTCATGTTCCACAGAAAAAACAAGAGCACAGCCACAATAGCCCTAACCACAGTAGAAGACCCATCAAAATATGGAGTAGCAGTTATGAACGGCAACAAAATAATGACCTTTATAGAGAAACCAAGCAAAACCAATGCACCAAGCAAACTAATAAATTCAGGACTCTACATCCTAGAACCAGAAGTGTTCAAGATAGTGCCAGAAGGATTCTCAATGATAGAGAATGATGTGTTTCCCAAACTAGCCAGCAATGACAAACTCCTAGGTTATGTGTTCTCAGGCCAATGGTTTGATACAGACACACCAAACAGATTTACAGAAGCAGAAAGGGAATGGCAAGGACTGAAATAATTCTCATGAAAATAACCCCATTCCAAAGAAAAGTGTATGCCCTTCTAAAAAAAGTTCCAAAAGGAAAAGTAACTACATATGGAGCACTGGCAAAAAAACTAAAGAGCAGCCCAAGGGCTGTGGGGCAGGCTCTCAGAGTTAATCCGTATGCGCCCAAGGTTCCGTGTCATCGAGTGGTGAGCAGTGATGGAAGTATTGGGGGGTTTAGAGGAAAAACACAAGGCAAAGCAGTACGAGAAAAAATAGGTTTGTTAAGAAAAGAAGGGATTAAAATAATAAATGGCAGAGTTGAAAAATCAAGTTTTTCATTCTAGAGGTAGTTGTTTCTTGAATAATATTCATATGTTAAGCGTACGCCCTCCTCTAAACTTATGGTGTCTTTATATTCAAAATCCTTTTTTGCATTCTCATTAGAAGCAATCCAATATTTTGGCTTTGATAACCTAACTTTTTGTACATTAAGTAGCGGAGTTTTTTTAGTGGAGTAAGAATAAATATTCCCCAAATTTGATATGAAATAAAGAACTTTATAAGGAATGTTGAGTGTTAAACGCTCTTTTCCACATATTTTAAATATCGTTTCATGTATGTTTTGCCAGGTGACTGGTTCATCATTACACAGAAAATAAGTTTTTGATATTGTTTTCTCTGAAAGCGATGCACTTATCATGCTTTCTACAAGGTTATCAACATAAATCAAAGAGATGTATTTATCTTTGTTTCCAAAATAGAAATTAATCCCTGATTTAGCCATTTTAAATATCCCTAGAAAATCCTTATCGCCCGGTCCATATACACCACCAGGACGAACTATGGTATACGGTAGAATCTGTTCATATTCCTTCACAACATTTTCTGCTTGTAATTTGCTTTGACCATAATGTTCAACAGGGTTTGCTTCTTCTGATTCTTTTTTACGATGATACATGTTCCTTGATGGACCTGCAGCAGCATGAGACGATGAGAAAATAAACCTCTTAAGTCTTGGGCTTTTTCTACTTAGAACTTCAAGCAGGTTCTTTGTTGGCAATACATTAGCTTGAAAAAATTCTTTTTCTGAGATTCCTCTTGTGATTCCAGCCAAGTGGAACACATAATCAACATTCTCACAGGCCTTGCAATCCAGCAAAGTCTGCCTATCATTATAATTAATAAGATGCTCGTTATCTGAAAGTTTGCCCTTTCTTTTCAAAGCAACTAACTCAGACTCTCCAAATCTCTTTGCCAAGGCTTTTTTTAAATTCCTTCCAATAAATCCACTGGAACCTGTTATCAGTATTTTCATGGTTTCATTTGGGAAAAGAAATTCAAATTTAAATCTATGTTTTTAGAATGATTTATCTCTTTAATCAAACCCTAAACAAATCAGTACTTAAGTACTTCTCACCTCTATCTGGGAAGATTACAACTATGATTCCTTTATCAATTTTTTTTGCAACTTCTATTGCTGCGTACATTGCTGCTCCACTACTCATACCTACGAATATTCCTTCTTTTTTAACAATCTCTCTGCTCATCTCATAAGCAACCTCTGTTTCCACCATAATTGTCTCGTCTATTTGTGAAGAATCATATATTGAGGGAACAATTGCTTCTTCCATGTTCTTTAAGCCTTGAATATAATGCCCTTTCACAGGATGTGCACACACAATCTTTATCTTAGGATTGTTCTCTTTAAGAGCCTTACCTACTCCCATTATTGTACCAGAAGTTCCAATCGAAGAAACAAAGTAATCAATTTCTCCAGCTGTGTCCTTCCAGATCTCTTCAGCAGTTGTTTTGTAATGAATAATCTTATTGTACTTGTTTGAGAACTGGTCAGGCATAAAATACTTATCAGGAAACTTTTTTACAAGCTCTCTTGCTTTTTTAATGGCTCCATCAGTTCCAAGCTCTGCAGGTGTCAAGGTTACCTTTGCACCAAAGGCTTTTATCATTTTTTGCCTTTCAACAGAAACTACACTGCTCATAACAATCTCAACATCATAACCCTTAACACAGCCTATCATGGCCAAGCCAATGCCTGTATTACCAGAAGTAGGCTCAATAATGGTTTTACCTTTCTTTAACTTACCCTCATTCTCTGCCTGCTCAATCATCTTCAAGGCAATCCTGTCCTTAATACTGCCTGTTGGATTAAAGCCTTCAATCTTTGCATAGATTGTGACATTAGAATTTGGATTAAGCCTATTAATCCTTACAAGCGGAGTTCCGCCGATTGTTTGTAAAATGTTTTTGTACATTTAGAATGCCTTTTTATCCAATCCTTTCCTTAATTTTATCTAATAATGTTTCATAACCAGCCCGCCAGTCTTTCTCATCGAACTGATACTGTATTAATTCTTCATGAGTCATGCCTTTTTCTTTCCAGTCAAGGCTGTATGGAGATCTATCAATTAAGGGCACTTCAAGATTCATTGCCTTTGTCCATCCATTGATAGGCTCTGTTTTCTCTCCATGATGATAAGTATCAGTAATCAAGACACAAGGGATATTCTTTTCTAATGAATATTTTGCTATCATGATACCGTAAGGTAGTTCACCTTTAAATGTTTCTTCAAAATCTATTTCTCCAGTATACCTTTCAGCTTCCTTTAATATAGACTGAAGTGAATCAATTTCATCTACTTCACTTCCACTTGGAAAGAATATGTCTGATAAAATCCCATCATATAACTTTGTTTTTAATTTTTCTTTAGCTTCCTCATAATTTATTGCATAATCTACTTTAATATTCATTCCACTAGCTATTTTTTCATTAAATAATTCTTTAGCATCCCTTAGATGATGCTCCTTATCCTCGATGACTAAGATTTCTAGTGGCTTATCCATTTTATCTCAGAAAAACATAATTTAAATCCTTCTCTTCTTCTTAACCTTCTTGATTTCTTTCTCTAACTTTAGCTTATCAAGCAACTCTTTATAACGATTCCTGATTGTAACCTCTGTGACTCCAGCCACATCTGCTACTTCTCTCTGAGTCCTCTTCTCTCCATTAATCAAGGCTGCTACGTACAGAGCTGCTGCTGCTATTCCTGTTGGCCCCCTTCCGCTTGTGAGCTCAACATCCTGTGCAGACTCTATGATTTCTACTGCTTTGCTCTGGGTCTCTGCGTTTAGCTTTAAGCTTGAGGCAAACCTAGGGATGTAATCAGCAGGGTTGCTTGGTAATATCTTGATACCTAGTTCTCTTGTAATAAACCTATAAGTTCTTCCGATTTCTTTCTTCTCAATATTGCTTGCCTCTCCTAGCTCATCAAGAGTTCTTGGCACATCATGCCTTCTGCAAGCAGCATATAGTGCTCCTGCAACAACTGATTCCATACTCCTACCTCTTACCAGTCCTTTCTGCACTGCTAAGGTATATATCCTTGCTGCTTCTTCCTCAACACTGCCTGGCAGTCTTAGGTATGAACTAACTCTCTTTAGTTCTGATAATGCCAGCTTTAGGTTTCTCTCAATCGCAGTACTAATTCTTTGCTGCCATTTTCTTAGTCTGAAGAACTTATTCTTAGCTTTTCCTCCAAGCTGGTATAGGTCTGATTTCTTTCCTACATCTGTTCCTAGGCCTTGGTCAAACTGGGTGTAGCTCATAGGAGCGCCTGTTCTTCTTAGCTTGTCTGCATCTGCGCTGTCGAATTCTCTCCATTCTTGGCTAAAGTCTACCATTTTATCTTCTACTACAAGCCCGCAATCTCTACAAATGATTTCTCCTTTTTCTTTGTTCCAGAATAAATTGATTCCGCCGCATTCAGGGCATTTTTTTACAAATGACATTGAGATTCCCCCCCATTGCAAGTTTTTCATAACGAGTAAGTGTTTACGATAAGTTTATAAAGCGAAACAGAGAAAGATTTATAAAGTTTTCGCTTTTACTCGTCTAAAATCCTCTTTTCTCTTTTTAATAGAAAAATATAAAAACCTACAAACCAAGGGAATAAAAGTAAAAATCAAAAAGTATTAAAATACAAGATGGCTAAAAAAAGGGGAAGGGCATCAAAAAAGAGGAGAAAGCCTACAAGAAGAGCTTCTAAGAAGAGGAAAGAAGAGGAAATGGGACGAGCCCAAGTCTGGAGTGTGGATGTTTTACTGGCAGTAGTGATTTTTATTTCAGTACTACTAATCTTCTATGTAACTATGAATAGAAACCAAGAAGGAGGATTACAAACCTTAGAACCCCAAGCAGAACAACTAAAGACTCAGCTTGAACAAAACCATGAATATGGATTTGTAATAGGAGATGATATAGATGAAAAAAAGTTCAAAGCCTTTGCTGATAACACCTCAACAGAAGACTTGTACAAAGAATTAAAAAAGAAACTAGGAGTTACAGGAGAATTCTGCATATACTTTGAAGATGCAGATGGTAACCTACTAATCCTTAACACTTCTAAGGGAAACAAAACAGGGCTTGGAGACTCTGATGTCATAGTGGGTGGCACTCCCTGTGGTCAACCCATTCCCTAATTTTAAAATTAAAAATCTTTATAAAGAAACACTTCTAAATGTATAAATATGATCCTAACTTATTTGATAATACTCTTAATAATATTCTTAGGATTGTACATAGGGTTGCTAGTAGGCTACTTAGCACAAGAAGAGTTAAAACCAGGCAAGAACTATCTTAATCTTCTAAGGCACCTGCTTTTCATAGCAATAATTGTTATTTTCTTTGTGAAGAACTGGTCTGTGCTATTTGTAATAATGATAGCTGCGCTTATAATAATCTTTAGTTTTAGCAGATATAGAGAGACCTTATATTATTATGCTCTAGCAGTAATCTTCTTCTTGGCTTGGCATTTCAATGGCATTACCCTAATAGCCCTCCTCATATTTCTCTATGGCTTTCCTGTTGGAAGCATCTATCTATGTGATCATATAAAAGATAAAAAGAATATTAAAAAAATAGTGCTGGGAATGCTCTATGACTATGTGGGCTTCTTTGGGTTAGGGGTTTTGCTTGGATTAATAGGACTACTTTTATAAGTGGGATGGTGTTCTCCTTTTTCATGAAACAAGTAATCACTAAAGACGGCAGCATAACCTTTCACAGCGAGGAGTATGATGAGACTTATCACTCAGTATCTGGAGCAGTAGAAGAGGCTTTTAAGAAGTTTGTAGAGCCAGCCTTGGAGTTTGTAAAAGGAAAGCAAGAGGTTAGAATTCTTGATATAGGCTTTGGTCTGGGCTATAACTCAGCTGCTGCAATGGATAGAATACTTGAAGCTAATCTGCACTGTGAGATAACCATTATAGGATTAGAAAAAGATAAAGAAATATTAGATAAGATAAAAGAACTTAAACCAATGATTATGACCTATCATGCAATTCAAGAAATGGTTGAGAATAATTATAAATATAATAGAGAAGGAATAAAAATAAATTTAATGGTTTGCGACGCTGTTAAAGCAATAAAAAAGGTTAAAGGAAAATTTGACATCATTCTTCATGATCCTTTCAGTCCAAAAAAGAATCCTGAGCTCTGGACCCAAGCATTTTTTAAAGAGCTAAGAAAACATATCAAAAAAGAGGGTGTGTTGACAACCTACTCTTGCGCTGGTGAAGTAAGAAGAAATCTAAAAAAAGCAGGCTTTAAAGTCTTTGACGGCCCTGTTGTTGGCAGGAGGGCGCCCGGTACGATTGCAGTGCCTATAACCAGATAAATATAATCAATATCAAAGAAGAAGTGAATCAGCATTGTAAGAATACACACGTTTGATTTCTACAGGCTTAGGTGAAATAGCCTTTTTTATTGTTTTAATCATATCTGCTTTGTTTTTATAATAAATATATGTAAGTAGCAAATACCCTCCTAGTCTTAATCCAACGTCATCTGAGCCATAGAACTCAAAAATTATTGACACGCCTTTTGGCGGTTGCATAATCTCATTAGCAATTTTTTTGAGTTGCGTTGTCTTAAAGGTTTTTGAGTTCTTTATATATGGATTGCCTGAAGGATTGGTCAGAGGTGAAATGACTAAGTACCCTGTACTAAAATTGCAAATTTCAATTTGTAAACTTATATTTGTTAGATAAACGTTTTGTTCTAGGTATTCATCTATGCTGTCTGCAATTTTTTTTCTTATGCTCAAGCGTGAGTTCAGGGATTTGCTTAAGTTCTTTTTCCTTAATATTTCTCTTAATTCCAAAGACATTTTCTTTGTGAGTATTAGAATGTGGTATATAAATCTTTTTTAAAAAACACAAATCTTTAATAAAGCACCTTTTTTTCTTTATTATCAAGCCCCCATAGTATAATGAATAGTACGCAGCCCTGCGGTGCAAGGATAAGCGTAGTAAGGCTGAGACCGGGGTTTAATTCCCCGTGGGGGCATTTGAACGAAGTGAGAATGGAATGAGGGGCTCAGAAATATTTTTATTTCTGTTGTCCCAGGGGGGCATTTATTTTTATAAGAACTCAAACTATCAGGTCAACCCATTTCTTTAGTTTCATTAGAAGACTAGCAGCTTCTTCTTCCTCATCCATTTCTCTTTTGTCCTCTCTTTCTATCACCCCTATTCTTAGCCTTATTGAATCAATTATTTCCTCTATCTTGTATCTGTCTATTCTTCCTACTTGGAGTCTTTCTTTTAAGGATAAGAGCAGGTCATCTATCTCCATCAAGTCTTTCATCATTGCCTGACTTTCATTTTTTATATCTCTCATGAAGTACATTATTTCTCCTTTGTCCTCTTCATTTTCAGCAGCATTAGTTGGGCTCATTTTTATCTCCTTTTCTTGATTATTATCTGAAAAGCTATGATAAAATGTTTTTTAGTATTTGGAGAATAAAAATTTTTCTACTTTATAATCTCAAAAGATTTATATACCTTTTTGAATTCACTATTGAGCAATAGATAATGGGAGGGTTTATTATGGCAAAGCAAACAAATATCTTTGAAGCGAACAACATACCTGCTCTTGCTGAAAATATTCGAGATATCATAATTCAGGAATCAACAATGTGTGATTCCCTTGAGGATCTGATAAAGTCATTTAGAGAGACCGTAACCAAGCAGTTTCCTAAGGGGCTTACTGCGCAAGAAAAAATGTCTTTGTTAACAGCTATTAATTATAATAGATGGGTAAACAGATGGAATGTATATTTTATTCGATATAAGATAAAGAGACTTACCTATTATGGGGGGGAATTAAACCAATTAACTGAAGAAGAGATTATTAAGGCAAATAGAGAGGTTGCAAAGTGGAACAAGCCCTTTGACCAAGCCTGGGAGTTAATAG